>Ga0209345_10003575_pt1 | contig 15851 bp, 13 predicted proteins | sample Cruoilmetagenom7_FD_187294 | JGI IMG/M metagenome (GOLD analysis project Ga0209345, IMG submission 187294) | Oil polluted marine microbial communities from Coal Oil Point, Santa Barbara, California, USA - Sample 7 (SPAdes) (version 2) | ecosystem: Environmental > Aquatic > Marine > Oil seeps ... | reverse complement strand
AGGGTTTACTTCGCTTGGCGATGAAGCAACTGTCCCTTTCTGCCCGAGCCTTTCATCGCCTCCTCAAGCTGGCCCGGACAATCGCCGATCTTGAAGGGGCGGCTACTATTGGGGCAAGCCATTTGGCCGAGGCAATCCACTATCGCCGCCGCCAATATAGCGAGTAGGTTTACCAGCCAGGGAGATCATCAAATTTACCCAAATGTGGCCAAAAAAATTATTGATTTTCCTCCCGATGTGGTATGATGGCAGCAATTAATTGGAAAGAGGAGGGCGATGGCTAAAAGAATAAAATCTATAGGCTTAGCGGCTTCAGTAGTGTTAGTGCTAAGCCTGGTGCTAGGTTCGGCTATTCCGGTGGCAGAGGGGGCGCCAGCGGAGAAGGTGGTGAAGGTAGGACTTCCTCTATTTATTACCGGGGCCCTAGGTACTACAGGATCACCTGGTATAGCATCAGCAGTTGATTTCTTCAGTTCTGTAAATGACCAAGGCGGCATTAATGGGGTCAAAATAGATCTTATGTGGCAAGACACCGGAGCAGCACCAATAGTTCGGGAAATTATGGCTTATAAGAGACTTAAGGAGCAAGGGATGATGCTATATCTAAGTGGTGCTACTGCCCCAGTAGAGGCGCTGGTGCCACGGCTGATAAAAGATGAGATGCCGTGCATGCTAGCAACCTACCAGACCCCACTAACACTGTCCAAACCTCAATGGGTATTTACCTCCACACCTGGCATGGGTGACTGTGCAGCAGTAGGCCTTAGTTGGTTTAAGGAAAATTGGAAGGAGGATCGCCTCCCTAGGGTTGGAGTTTTTGGATATGACCATGTCTCCACGTGGGAGGTGATAGACGGGGTAAAATGGGCAGCAAAAGAGCTAGGCTTTGAGTATGTTGGCCAGGAAATAATCCCCATGCTTGGGGCTGTCGATACTTCTACAGAATGGCTGAGACTGGCTGGCAAGAACACTGACGTAGTCTATGGTGGAGCCTGTGGAACGTCGGGAGTGGTAATGGTAAAGGATGCTAAAAGACTTGGCATCCAGGAAAGTGGGATAACTCTGATCCATTGGAGTGAGTGTGTAGGAGATACTTTACGAGTAGTGGGCAGGGATTATGATGGATGGTATGTTACAAAATGGATTCCTGTCCCGACAGATAGAGATATGCCGATGGTAAAGATTGTTCATGAAGCAGCTAAGAAAAATAACCGCGGTTGGACACCTGAGACCATGCCGGACACGTATCTTATATTCTGGGCTATGGGCGCAGTTGTAGTCGAAGGTATAAGTTTGGCTTTGGAAAAGGTAGGATTTGAGAGTTTGACTTCGCGAGATATTAGAGAAGGCCTAGCGAGCGTAGAGGATTTGGACCTCGGATTCGGATTGCCAGTAAGCATGAGCAATGCAAGGCCTTTCTGGAGCAATGGTATGCGAATGTATCACATTGAAGATGGGGTAATCCAGCCTATTAGTGATAAATGGTATGAATATCCTGTTTTACTTGAGGGGCTTAAACAAAGATAAAGAGCCACTTAACATGGCTTGCGTCTGCAGGAGGTCATGTCAATATCTCTGCTGAACCCAAAAACAGCGATTGAAAACCCCTGGCTCTATTTTAAGGGTTGAAAATGCACTGCGGGGCGTTTTTGCTTTCCTCTCCCTCCGTAGCAGAGGAAGACGGGTGCCAGATTGGCTCCACGGAACCTCGTTCTACCTCTGCTTGGACCTCTACCAGGGGGCTTTGAGATGACAAGGGACAAACCCTCCTTTTCCCCAGCCATCAGGGCTTAAAACTCTACTTCCAAGCTGTATTGTGAGCTAGCCATAACCTACCTTAAAGCACCTTAGCCCAGGTTTACCAAGGCTCACGCTAAGGAAGACATAATATAGAGTTTCTTAGCTTCGCTGGCGGCCTGAAATCACAAAATCGCATACCTGGATTGTTCACGTAGTGCCCATGGAAAACCTCGCAGTTGGTCCTAGCTGGAATCGGGCAACATGTAGTGTCCCTAAATACGATAATGGTAAACTTGGGTTAGGCGGAGTCTGTGGGACAGGGCTATCTTGTCAATCGGGGCAGCCAGTTTGTTAGAAAAAATTCAAAAGTGGACTGTAGAGGATACATTCCTCCACTGAGGAGGGATGTATGCAGATACATAAACGGTTCACTACTGAGCAAGTGAGAGCATTGTTAAAAGGGTACTGCCAAGGGACATTGGATGGGCCATCAATTGAGGAAATTTTAGAGATCGGCAAATCCAGATTCTTTGCTCTTCTGAGAGAATATCGCCGGAATCCAGATGAATTCTCTCTCAATTATCAGAGGACTACCCCAACCAGGCTTCCTGCTTCTGTAGAAAAAGAGATTGAGAGTGAGTTAATCTTGGAGGAAGGGTTAATTGACGATCCTGGTTTGCCCATCACCACCTACAACTACTCAGCCATAAGGGATCGTTTAGCCAGACGTGGAGTTATGGTATCCTCGCCTACCATCATTGACCGAGCCAAAAGCTTAGGTTGTTACCAGCCTCATCCAAGAAAGAAGGCACACGACCGTGAGGTGGTTACCACCGCCATTGGTGCTTTAATCCAACATGATGCTTCCCATCACCGCTGGTCACCTTATGCCAAAGAGAGATAGGTCTTGATTACTTCCCTAGATAATTTTAGCCGAAAGCTCCTGAGATTTTTTTGAACAGGAAACAACTTGGGCTCATATCAAAGCTGCTGAGACTTTAATGCATACTTATGGGATTCCCCTGCGGTATTATGTTGACTCGTTGCGAGTATTCCGTTTCGTCCAGGGAAGAGATAGCTTCTGGAGAAAGCATATCCTTCAAACTGATGAAGCAGACCCTCAATGGAGACAGATAATGAGAATATTAGGGTAGATATTACCTATGCCCTTTCCCCTCAGGCTGAAGGTAAAGTGGAAAGGTCTGACCGTTGGTTGCAGGATAGAATTGTCAGAACCTGCGCTATAGAGAAGCTAACCACTATTGAAGAGGTCCGCTCTGCCTTAAGAGAGGAAGTTGACCGTTACGATAACCACCAAGTTCATTCTACTATCAGGGAGATATCCCAAGCATTCGTTTTGAGAGAGCCAGGAAAGAAGGGAATAGCTTGTTTAGGCCATTTGTCTTACCAAAGCCATATACCTCAACCAAAGATGTCTTCTGCTTACGAGAGAAACGAATGGCCAACGGATATCGCAGGATATCTTTGTTTAACCATGAAATAGTAGTGCCAAATGTGCCACTGAGAGAAGAGGTCGACGTTCATCTAATTCCGGATAGAGAAAGGGGGGCGCTGGAGATTCGAATATGGTGGAATAGTCGAATGGTGCACTCCGTTGCTTACCCATTAAAGGGGTTCCCTAGAGTCCACTTTTCAAGTTTTCCTAACAATTCTGAAAATTCTTTCAGTCTCTGCCCCACTGCCTGCCCAGTTAGCCCTACGCCTTCAACCTGGTATAATTGGCAAAGTGACAATTTTGTTTGCCAATTTTTTGGCAATCGGCAATGCCACTTTTTGCCATTTTTAGCGTTAACGCTTTTTATAAAACCTGGCTATCTCGCTTATAGGCTTTTTCTGGCTAAAACCCCGCTTTGCAAGTTTTACCAATTTTGGTAATTCTTGTAAATTTTCACACTTTGCAACCTTCACACAAACGGCGTTCAATATTAAACCTGCAAACGCACCCCTGAAAAACGGAGTTTTTCAGGGGTAATTAACTATCCCCCACGAGCTTCTTGGCCAGCTGGGCAAAGGGTCTTACAAGGTATCTTGTGCAACACATTCCTACCTGTAGAACATTACTGATGCTCTCATATGAAAATGGCAGCATAGAAGCCTTAAAAGGCTAAATCTCCTGCATGAGCTTTGCCTTCTCTTACCTTCCCTTATGGATAAGCTTGCAGCAGCAAGGGGAATGTTTTTCCCTATCCTTGTATTACTCATTGATGCCAAGATAGCTTATCTGATAAAGCCTCACCTCAAAACCTTGACAATTGACGATGTTAAGGTAATATTATAGTGTTAGTAATGAACAGGACATTCGCAAAGGCGATCTATTACGGCACCCCAGAGCAGTATGAGAGACTCAAGGATCTCGCTTATAAGAAGAAGGTGTCTATGTCTTTCCTCATAAGATGTGCCTTGGATCAGGTCTACTTTGATGGGGGTGAGGAGCAAGAACAATGAAGGGAGGGGAGATGCAGAAAGAATTGAAAAGGTTTGGATTGGGTCTTGTGGCAGTGGGACTCTGCCTCGCGCTGGTAGCCGGTGTCTGTATCCCGCAGGTGGCGAAAGCGCAGAAAAAGGAGGTGGTGATAGGGATACAGGGTATGGTTACTGGACCATCTGCCACTGCTGGTGTGCCTCTGACCGAGGGATGGATAGACGGACTGCGGTACATAAACGAGCAAGGAGGTATTAATGGGGTTAACATAAAAATTATGTGGCAAGATTCTAGATTGGAGGTGCCTCGCATCATTACGGCTCACAAAAGGTTTAAAGACGCTGGGGCAGTAGTGCAGATGGGAACTATCGGGACCGTTTTTGAGATGATGGTCACGCTATGTCCAAGAGATGAGATACCTGCAATGATGTATGATGGCTTCGGCGAGCCTGCACAGTGGACGGAGCCTCTACCGTGGGTATTTGGAGTGGCCCCTAGCTGGCAGACTGTAGCAGCTGCAATTGGCGGGTGGATAAATAGTCAGTGGCTTAAGGAGCGGACTGAGGAACATCCCCTAAGGCTAGCGTCAATTATTTGGGACGATGTTATGGCGCGGTTTATGGTAGAGGGGCTTGTAGCGCAAGCCCCAATAATTGGATATGAGGTTGTTAACCGTGAGATTATACCAAGGTTTGGTGTACTCGACACCTCCACTGAGTGGATTAGGACATTTGCCAAAAAGCCAGATTGGGTTTATATCCACACTATTGGACAGGGGCAGGTTGTTTTGATAAAGGATGGTTATAGACTAGGGACGCGGGAAAAAGGTATAAAACTATTTTGTGGCACAGCTTGTATAGAGGAGTCCAGTGCAAGGGTGATCGGAGAGGCAGCTGAAGGGCTGTACACTGCACTGGTAAGCGCGGTCAGTACACAGACTGATCTGCCAATGGTGAGAACTATCAATGATTGGGAAGAAAGATGGCGCGGCCATAAACCTGAGGACGTTTCATTGCTGCATTTTGCAGGGTGGGCTACGAGTTTAATAGCAGTTGAAGGTGTAAGGCTGGCCATTGAAAAAGTAGGATATGAAAATCTGAGCGGGCCGGCAGTGAGAGATGGCCTTGCTAGCATAACGGACTTCGAGACTGGTGTTATGCCTACTCCGGTGACTATGTCCAATAAGAAGCCATGGGCTGTGGACAAGGGATGGATATTTGTTATTAAAGACGGGCGATTATGGCTAGTTGATGAGGTACCATTCGATTGGTATCCAGAGTGGCTCCAAGAGAAGATTAAGAAGATGGGAGGCGAGTGAAGTTACTTGGCAAGGGGATAAATGATCTAGCTTGGGCTGAACGGCAGAGGTGACTGCCCATTCGTAAGGGGTGGTATCGCAGCCGATAAACGGGCGGTTGTAGTTCACTGGGAACGCTAATATGACGCACCAACCTAATGGGATGAGAAAGGGGTCAAACCTAAACAATATACTTGAGAGGGGGTGAAATGATGAAAATGTTCAGGCAGGGTAAAAGGTTTGGGATGGTAGCTATGGCAATCCTTTTGTCCGGGGCTCTACTTCTGGGCTCAGTTGTCCCCGCTAAGGCAGCCGAGGAGAAGGTGGTGAAGATAGGGCTGCATTCTGCACTCACGGGGGTATTGGCGACTACGGGAGTACCCCTTCATTGCGGAAGCTTGGATTATCTGAACTACTTGAACGAGCAAGGAGGCATCAAAGGTATCAAGGTGCTGCCCATGTGGGAAGACACGCAAGGGACGGTGCCTAGAACGATGGTTACTTATCGGAGGCAGGTGGCTCAAGGGGCAAAGATCGTTATTAACCATGTTATTATGACACTGGAGCCACTGGTGACAAGGCTTCAAGCAGATGGGATACCGGCATTGCAATCGACTTTCAATACTAAGCAGACAACAACTAATCCTCAGTGGGTGTTCGCCAGCTATCCTAGTGGTCTTGACGTTCCGGCGGCAACGCTTTCATGGTTCAAAGAAAACTGGACTGAGGAGCGCTCACCTAGGCTCGGGGTTATAATCTACGAGCAACTATCTGCCTGGGAAGCTTTGGAAGGTGTAAAGCTAACTTGTGAGGCACTGCAGATGGAATTTGTTGGCTATGAGTCAATCTCAATGGCAACTATCGATACTAGCACTGAGTGGCTTAGGCTAGCAGGCAAGAAAGTGGATGCTGTATTTACTGGCGTCTGTGCAGCACCACAGGTAGTATGCATAAAGGATGCTGCCAGGTTAGAGATAGAAGAGCGTGGAATACTACTGATCGACTCCGGGTTTTGCTACGAGAGCGTTTTGCGTGTAGTGGGGGAAGATGCTGATGGGTGGTATGTGGCAAAGTGCTATCCGACCCCTCTGGAGAGTGAGATACCCGGGATGAAAACCGTTCACGAGGTAGCTAAAAGGTATCGTGGTTGGGAGGCAGATGAGATCGCGGGGGAGTACATCTATGCGTGGATTGAGGCCATGATCGCGGTTGAAGCCATAAGATTGGCCCTAGAAGAAGTGGGGTTTGAGAATTTAACCGGACACGCCGTCAGGGATGCCCTGGTTAGGATAACAGACTTCGACACTGGGCTCATACCCCCAATAACTCTGAGGGATGATAAGCCATACTGGACCCACGGCCAACGGATTTATGAGACCCGGCAAGGTAAAATCCGGCGTATTAGCGAAAAATGGTATACATACGCTCCGTTGTGTAAGGAATGGTATGAATAACGCCCACTGGGGCTAGACAAGACTTATGATTATAAAGAATTTGGGGGCAAGCTATGAAATCTTGCCCAACTATTGTAGAGATGAGTTATGGGGGCTAAGCTGGAGTTCGGGTCAGGCGCAAGACCAGTTCCTCCCTGTGCCTTGCTCAGAAAGCCTTGGGAACTAAGGGTTTCCTCATTCCCCTATCTATAGCGAACTTTCTCACCAGCTCGAAGGAGATGAGATACTATGAATGAAGTAGGTTGAACAACAACTAAGGAGTTAGAAATCAAAAGGAGGCAATCAAGATGGCAAAAATGTTTAGGTATATCAGAAGTTTTGGCTTAGTAGTTGTCTCAGCAGGGTTGATTTTCGTGCTACTCCTGGGCTCAGTTGTCCCCGCTAAGGCAGCACCGGATAAGAAGACGATTAAAGTGGGCTACCGTACTCATTTTACAGGGGCAATTGCTACCCAAACTGCCACTTTCTCTTCAGGTGCCCTCGATTGCGCAAAGTATCAGAACGACTTCAAGGGGGGTATTGGCGGAATTCCAATCGATATTTTATGGCAGGATGCTCATTGTGAAAGAGTAAAAGAGATCTCTATTCATAAGAGATTCAAAGCGGCAGAGGTGGTAGCAGAGGTCACTTTCCTGGTTAATACTAGAGTTATAGCGCTTTTGCAGCAAAAGGATGAGATACCGCTGATGAATATTGCTGGGTTTGCCCCAGGAGGTACAACGGAGCCTATTCGGTGGGTATTCGGTGGCCCACCCTACTGGTGTAATCTAACTGCTACCGCAATAAATTGGTTTAAGGAGATGCGATGGAGTGAGGCTCACCCACTCAGAGTGGGGTCGGTAGTTTACGATGACCCTGCTGGGCGGAGCTCACTGGAGGGCGTTCCTGAGTACTGCCGGGAGATTGGGGCTGAGTGGGTCGGTTATGAGGTTGTCCCCTTTCTTGGGTGTATTGATACATCCACAGAGCTGCTCAGGATAGCAGCTAAGAAACCAGATCTGATATACACTACATTGTTCGGCGCACCATTGGTAACTGTTATAAAGGACTCAGCCAGATTAGGACTGAAGGATCAGGGAATCAACTTTTTTGGCTGTGCCAACTCTGTCGATTTGTGTATTGTGCGCACCACTGGGGCTGGGGATGTTCAAGGGTGGTATACTTTGACAGCTACGCCAGCACCGCAGGAGAAATTTCCAGCAGCAGCAGAAATACTTCAAGCGGCCCAGAAGTATCGGGGGCAAGGGCCAGAGGATGTTCCGCAGTTCTATTGTGGCGGGTGGATGGGCAGTCTTATCACTTTTGAAGGTATAAGAATAGCTTTGGAAAAGGTTGGCATTGAGAACTTAAACGGAAGAGCGGTTCGCGATGGCCTAGCGAGCATTAGGGACTTCGATACCGGCGGGATATTGGCCTGGCCAGCGAACTTGAGCGATGAGAAGCCATACATTGTCGACGCCGTGCTAGTTTATCAAATTCAGGAAGGCAAAATAGTCCGAGTTGGTGAGCCAACGCCGGTGATTACCCCCGCCGAAATGGGCCAAAAAATGTGAAATCTGATTACGGTGTTGCGAGCATGTGAAGTAGGTGAGTTTTTCTAATTCTCTGGAATCAGGTGACCAGTGACCAACAAACAGCTGGGGGCGCTCCTTATTTCCGGTCACCGGGGAGAAGACCAATAAGGCATCTCAGGCCCTATTGAGATAGGTGATGCAGGGGAGAAAAGGAAAATTTGCTAGAGGAGATATTTGAAAATGTCGGAACATGAAAATGGTTGGGGAATTACTGCAGAAGTGCTGAAAGTGAGGAAAGGATTAAAGGAGATTGGATTGGGTCTTGTGGCAGTGGGACTCTGCCTCGTGCTCTTACTTACAGGTGTTATTCCTGTCTGTGAGGCTGGGCGAGATGAGAACGTGGTAGAGATTGGTTGGTATGCCTTATGGACTGGACCGCTTGCTACCTCCCTTGCTCCCGTGGGTAAAGGAATACATGATGCTATAAATCACATAAATGAGCAAGGCGGCATTGGAGGTACAGGCATCAAGTTAGATTGGATGTGGGAAGATACTGGCAAATCCATTGTGCCTGGGGCGATTACTGCCCACAAGAGGTTTATTCATGGGGGTGTAGTAGCAGAGATATCTGCGTCGGTAGATCAAGCAGAGGCACTCTTAACTAGGCTCCAACAGGATGAGATACCGCTTTTCATGGGAACCGGCCATACTAGGAGCTTGATAACGAGGCCTGTTTGCTGGGTTTTTAGTAGTATCTCCACTAACCAAGACGAAGCAGCAGTGGGCGCGAAGTGGTTTAGGGATAGCTGGCCCGAGGGGCATCGCCCCAAGGTCGGAAGCTTAATTTATGATCACGTGACAGGCTATGAGTTTGACGACGGCGTGAAATGGGCTTGTGAACATATGGATATGGAGTATATCGGCCGCGAGGTTGTGCCCGTGGCAGGGTTACTTGATTCCTCGACCGAGTGGCTCAGGCTGGTAGGCAAGAAAGCGGATGCTATTTTCACGCTTACCTGTGGGTCGTCACAGGTGGTCACGATGAAAGATGCGGCCAGGTTAGAGGTTCAAGGGAAAGGAGTGTGGAGGATGTAGAGGTACCAGGCGTGAAAGAGATTTTGGAAGCAGGCCATAAATATAATAGGCAGCCAGAAGAACTTACCGCTAATTATGTGGGCGGATGGTTGCTCTGTCAGATTACGGCTGAAGCTATAAGGCTGGCTATTCAAAAGGTTGGGTATGATAATTTAACGGGACGTGCTGTGAGGGATGGTTTTGCAAGCATAACAGACTATGATACTAAGGGGGTGGCGGGATCTGTAGGTGGCCTAATATCCCTAAGCGATTCTAAGCCTTTCGTGTGCACCGGGTGTTGGATGTACTGCGTCCGAGAGGGCAAGCCGGTGTGTATTAGTGGCTTTATAGAATACCTTGGTTGCTATAAAACGATCTTGGGACTTTAGAGTAAACGTAAGCAGTTAAATGAGCACACCGTTGGGCAAGAGTAAACAGCACTCGGGGGAGGATATCGTTTAGTCCAGCTTGGGCGCAAAGCTAGCACCATCTTGTGATGGCCAGGAGCCCAGAGTAGCTTAGACTTCTTCCTTTTCTGGGATTAATGCTAGCCATTCTTGGCTGGGGGCACCAGCACAGGGCCACCAACGTAACATTGGAGCCATTTCCTGTCTTTCTGTCGAGTAGAAGCCATTTCAACCTCCTTTTGGTTTGGACTCTCCTCACAGAACCGAACGGGCAGTTTCCCGCATTCGGCTCTTTGGGAATCGATTCTCAATCATGGTGGCCCTTCTTCAGCACTGAGAGAGCCCCTCATGGCAAAGAGGATCAAAGGTAGTGTGCAGCTGTCAGCTTTCCGCAACTCGCCGATGGCTGACCGCTGAATACTTGATCACTTTGCCTCTCACTCTTCCCAAAAACTTCTACTGGCCATTTCAGCTTACCTGCGCCTCTGCCCCGTTAAACATATCGTCAAAAACTGATCTCTTGGCCAGGGTCCTGAGATATTGGCTTGGGCAAGATGGGATAGTAAGCCTTCCCAGTTGTATAATTAGGTTAAATCGGAGAGAATTGGGAACGTCGCCGAGAGCCGTTGATAAATCTCAAAAGGGGAAAATTATGGAAGAGAGAGTCGCGATCTTCATAGATGGGAGCAATCTGTACCACGCTCTACAAGGTAACTTTAGACGCCACGATCTCAACTTTGCTGAGTTTGTCAGTAAAATATGTGGTGCCAGACCCCTGTTCCGAACATATTACTACAACGTCTTACAGGACCCAATTCAATGGCCTGATAGCTATCGAGAACAACAGGAATTCCTTGATATCCTGCGCAAGACACCATATCTAGAGGTTCGACTAGGGAGTACCAAAGTAGCACAAGGGACCCCTGTTGAGAAGGGCATAGATATTATGTTGGCTACAGACCTGCTATATTTTGCTTGGAGTGACTTCTACGATGTGGCAGTGCTTGTGAGCGGTGACTCTGATTTCGCTTATGCTCTTCAAGCTGTAAAGAACATGGGCAAGCATATTGAAGTAGCCTACTTCGAGAGCGGGGTATCCAAGGATCTCTTGTTTGTAGCCGATAATCGGCATCTACTGAACCGGAGCTTCCTCAGTGGTTTGTGGGCAGGTAAACGTCATACCAAACCCAGAAGAGTAAGTGCAGAAGACTAAGAGCAAGGTTATTCCGGGGGTGGCGAGTAAGTCTCCATTGACAGCCAACCTTATAGAGTGGAAACCTCACATACCCAGAAAGATACTGAACAAACCCTATAGGTGAGTTGGGGAGTAATGCCTCTCGCTATCCCAGCCGAGAATACCTACAAGCTGATGCAGGAACAGCGCCAGTAACCAGAAGGAGTGGGAAAACTATTTTTGTGTACTTCCGTTGGCAGTGTAACAAACATCTAAGGGATGCCTTTCAAAGCCTGGCGCGAGAGAGTGTAAAGAGGTATGGGTGGGCTAAGGACTACTTTGCACGACAGATGAAAGCGGGGCACAAGCCGTCCAGGGCATACCGGGCGCTAGCAAATCGGTGGGCAGCGATCTTATGGAAAATGCTTCAAGAAGGGCAACCCTTCTCGCAAGCCCGCTTAGAAGAGAGACTGGCCAAAACACAAGCAGCCGCATAAAGTGCACAGGCTTGTGCCTGGTTTCAAAAGCCTATAAGGGGGCTTGACAAATGGAGTCCTCATGGGCGGCTGCCACCAGCGAATCATGAAAACCCTATTTTCGGAATAATTCAAATGACCGAAATCAAAAAACTCAAAACAGGGAGAGGAATAAGGGGGGTTTTAGTCCCACTACTACATCCCTTACTCCCCGATTCAAAAGGGTGGCAGCCAGAATCTATGCACTCTTCACAATTGCGACCAAGCGCGGGCAAAAACTAGCGCCTATAAAGTTTTGATCGTTTGGATGTAGATATTATTTAGGATTTAGCCCAAGTTTGAGACCCCCTCGATGGTCTCAGCTTCAGAGGAGGGGTGTGTTAGCTTCACCAGCACAAAGATTGTAGTGTCAATCTCTAGCTACAAATATCCTTGACAAGAGTGTGAATATGGTATCATATCAACGGGATGTTTATTCGCCAGCGTATCGTTCGCAGCTCCAGTGGGCGAGAGCATACCTACCTGGAGCTAGCCCGCACCTACCGCAAGGATGGGAAGGTGTGCCAGGAGCGCTTATGCTCCCTGGGCAGGCTGGATGAGCTTCGGGAGTCAGGCAACATTGACCGCATGATAGCCAGCTTGGTGAAGGTAGCGAAGGAGGATTGGGTACGGAAGGAGGCAGTCGAGTTAGAAGCCATCTGGAGCAAGGAGTATGGTGTGGTGGTGCTGGTGCGGCGACTGTGGCAGGATTTGGGGTTAGCTGAGGTGATTGGGGAACTTTATCGAAGGAGTCCGATGGAGGTTGGGGTAGAGGAAGGGCTGCTAGCTATGGTAACAAACCGCCTAGTAGACCCACGGAGCAAGTTGAGCACTTACCGGTGGCTGGAGGGGGTGTATGCCCCGGAGTGGGAGAAACTGGAGCTATCCCATCTTTACCGTGCCCTGGATTTCTTGGACGAGCACATTCGGACGGTAGAGGAAGCCCTTTTCGTGCGGAGCCAGGATTTGTTCAGCCTGGAGGTGGACCTGGTGTTGTTTGATACCACCGACTTCGAGGGTCAAGGGCCCCAAGGACTGGGGAAGTTGGGCTTGAGGCGAGATAAGAGGCCAGACCTGGTGCAACTAGTTATTGGGGTATTGATGACCAGAGAGGGAATCCCAGTAGCCCACTATGTTTTTCCGGGGAATACTGCTGATATCGATGCCTTTCGCCATACAGTGAAAGATGTCAAGGAGCGCTTCCCCCTGGAGCAGGTGATTATTGTGGCTGATGGTGGGGTGCTCTCGGAGGGCCTGCTCAAAGCTCTGGAAGCTGAGGGGCAAGGCTACATTGTAGGCATTCCCTTAAGGAAGTGGAAGGCGGCCGATGAAGTGCTCAAGCGAGGCGGGAGATATCATAAGGTGGCCCCGAATCTTGAAGTGAAGGAAGTTGAGCAGGATGGCAAACGCTACATTCTGTGCTATAACCCGGAGCAAGAGGAAAGGGATCGCAAAGAGCGGGCCTCCTTTGTGGCTCAAATTGAGGCTGAGCTTGCCCGAGGGGGACTGGGTGGGTTAGCCAAGAAGAAGGGATATGGACGATACTTGAAGGTACTGGATGAGGGCCGAGCTGAGATAAACTGGAGGCAGGTTAGGGGAGAGGAGCGTTACGATGGGAAGTATCTCCTGAGGACCTCGACCTCTCTTCCTCCGGCCGAGATTGCTCAGGCATATAAGGGGCTATGGCGAGTAGAGCGGGGCTTCCGGGAGCTAAAGAGCGGGCTTGAGGTACGACCCTGCTATCACTGGACACCGCCGCGGGTGAGAGGACACATTGCCCTATGCTTCTTAGCGCTAGTAATAGAAGCAGCGCTGGAGCAAGTGCTACGTGCTCATGGATGTCAGGCCAGTGTACAGGATGTGTTAGAGGCAGTAGAGCAAGTGAAGGCAGTGCGAGTAGAACTGGATAGGGAGGTATTCTTGGCACGAACCCAGCTACCACCCTTGGCCCAGGAAGCATTTGCTGCTCTCGGGATACGTCCACCGTCTAAGGTACAACTCTTGAGCTAGGCCGGCGGTGAGCAGTAGCTCCAAGGGGGTGCCGTTGTAGTGGCAAACAGCTCTTATTCAGCTATACACCAGCTAGGAGGGTCTCAAAGTCAGCTTTGAGCCCATGTTCCAGTCTACTGACTACAATCATCTCAAGACAGATACGAAATTGTCTCTCAGCCGGCGGTAAATCCGGGGTGTAGTCAGTTATTCTCAGATACGGCAAGACCTCGAAAATGGAACATGGGTTTGAATGAAGCTAAATTAAAGCTGAGCTATCTCCCGAAATGTCAAACATGGGCTAAGCTAAAGCGTCCAGCTCAGGGATTCACTGCACTCAGAAGCGGCGTGGAACAAAGATGTCGGTTTAGTCACTGATTCTGGTGAAGGCACGTTTGCCGTGGATCCGGCGGTAGATGGAGTGGAAATCAAGCGCATAATTAGAATCGTCGACCTCAGCTTTTCTCTGCCCACAAATATCGATGTTGTGGATCACAAGGAGTTCCTCATTAACGTGGGACGCTTGCAGCAGCGGCAGCCCGGAAGGGGCCCACAATCCTGAGCCTCCCCAGAAGCGTGCTCCTGTAATCTCATGACTGCCAACCGCGTTGCAGGCTATTATCCAGACTTGGTTCATCGCAGCTACCGCAGGAAGCAGCATGTCCCATAGATTACCGTAGTAAGTGTCCGTGCCCACGTTCATTCCAGGATAGTCACGAACCGACATTGCCCTCCATGCGGCTATTTCTACGATTACATCTACCTTATCAATCTTTGAGTACTCCAAGAGCAGTTGAGAGAAGCAGATGTCGTAACATGTTGTGAAGCCAAACTGGCCAAACCTGCATTCGGCTACAAGACGGTTATCCTTGCCGGTTTCCGTATACTTGCGCTCAATCTGGGGAAGGAATACCTTGTCGTACCTATCTTCCGGCTCTAAGAAGTCATGGGTCGCACTGATGATGTAGGATGAATTGAAATACTTCCGTCCAGTGCCTTTCCTAATGTTGTTGAAGACGATGGCCCTGAATTTGTCGTTAATCAAGGGCTTCAAGTTATCGTTAACCCAGTGTACATGGTTCTCGATCATCGCTTGATCCATATAACGCCTGCATTCTTTCTCGTCCTCCCAAAAATATCCCGAGAGGCAGAGTTCGGGAAAGATGGCCCAGGTTACCCCCTTTTCTTTGAATATCTCCAAGGAGCGTAACATCTTGGCCTTATTGGCTTCAATATCAGGCACGATCGGGTGGATATTGGCGATCCCTACAGAAAGGAGACCCTCGTCGTTAGAGAAGTATCTCTCGGTTACACGAAACTCACCGCCCTTCGATTTCGAGCGCATAATCTCGCTCATCGTCTTCTGTAAATCGTCATGCTCAGCCAAATGTCGCCTCTCGAGCTTCCGTCGGTATTATGTTATGAGCTGGGTCGTTCTTCACTAAAGAGCTTACCTACCTGAGTGGATAGCTCCAAGTTGGAAATGATCTGATAGACACTCATTGTCAAAACCTCGTGATAAAAAGCTTGTGGGGATTATCTCCTTATTCCCATTTGAATCGGTCTTCATGAGCCATACATCTCTCAAACCAGCACCGTAAGATAATGTCTCACCTGTGATAGTATATCCTCCCTTCTGACGGCCTGGAGTAGCCATTGCTTTCTTTTTGTCATTTATCAGGTTAATTGACCACCCCTTTTCTCAAGTTATTGGACACCCCCAGGATGCATCATCAGGCTAAGTATCACATAGTGACCACCTCCTTGGCAAGGGATTGGCTGGGGCGAAGCAATGTTCGGTAGCTCTTACCAGTCAGGGTAATAACCCTGTCCTGAGCCCTGAGTTTATCGAAGGGTCGAAGGGATGGGAAACAGCTGATAAGGGGATCGAGAGCACTCTCAGCTATTACAGGGTTAGGGAATAAGGGATACCAGTCCTTTGGTGAGCGGTTAGCAGTAACTATCGTAGAGCCGCTATGATAATGCTCATCGGTCAACTGTTACCACCATAAGGGTGGTATCTTGTGATTGAACTGAAGTCCATCACATTTGGCTGGTTAACGACAGCCTGCTCTTCAGACCTATCGGCAGAAGAGAGAGTGTAGTTATCTCGAATGTTGATTGCAGCATTGAGGTCGGAATGTATTTCAAAACTACAACGCTTACAAAGGAATCGAGACTTACTACGATTGGACCTCGCTATGTATCCACATCGACTACATTTCTGACTCGTGTAGCGAGCAT
>Ga0209345_10003574_pt1 | contig 15852 bp, 22 predicted proteins | sample Cruoilmetagenom7_FD_187294 | JGI IMG/M metagenome (GOLD analysis project Ga0209345, IMG submission 187294) | Oil polluted marine microbial communities from Coal Oil Point, Santa Barbara, California, USA - Sample 7 (SPAdes) (version 2) | ecosystem: Environmental > Aquatic > Marine > Oil seeps ... | reverse complement strand
ACAAGGTACTGATTGTGGAAACCCAACCCTTAAGTAAGGAAAAATGCTGGAGGGTGCGTGAAATAATCGGAAAAGCGGTTTAGGGATAGTTTAAAATATTCTGGTGGAAATATTCTTATGATCCAAAAGCAGACAATTCTGAGTGTGGCAGACAATTCTGGAGCTAAAAAGATTTATTGTATAGAAGTTCGGGGAGGAACAAGGAGGAGGTACGCCTCCGTGGGAGACATCATTGTTGCTTCCGTTAAAGAAGCAGTTCCCAATACCAAGGTCAAAAAAGGTGATGTTATTCGCGCAGTAGTAGTTAGGACTGCGAAGGAGATTGGAAGACCTGACGGGTCATATATAAGGTTTGATGATAACTCGGCCGTACTCATAAACCCACAAATGGAACCAATTGGAACCAGAATCCTTGGCCCGGTTGCTCGGGAATTGAGAGCTAAAAAATTTACCAAGATTATCTCACTGGCTCCAGAGGTGCTATAGGGGTGGGATCATATTAATTTAAGGAAAGTAGATGTTGGCACAAAAGTTAAATATAAAGAAAGATGATACGGTGAAAGTGATCGCCGGCAAAGAGATTGGTAAGACTGGCAAGGTTCTCAAGGTCATTACCAAAAAGAATCGAATTATTATTGAAAAAGTAAATATTATTAAAAGACATGCAAAACCTGGCTCCCAGAATAAACAGGGTGGAATAATAGAAAAAGAGGGAAGTATCCATATTACAAACGTTATGTTGGTATGCAATAAGTGTAATCTTCCCATCAGGGTTAAGAAGAAGGTTTTGGAGGACGGGAAAAAGGTTCGTATCTGCCAAAAATGCAGAGATATCTTAGATAAATAGTAAATGTAGATAAAACTAAATATTTTTTTGGAAGGAAGTAATTTTAAATGGCCAGATTGAAGGAGACCTATCGCGATGAAATTATTTCGATCCTCATGAAGGAGTTCAGCAAGGGTATCATGCAGGTAGCTAAGTTGGATAAGATAGTTATCAACATGGGGTTGGGGGAGGCGATTCAGAACATCAAGATAATAGACTCGGCAATGGAGGAACTTTCTTTAATTAGCGGACAAAAACCGGTAGTCACTAGAGCAAGAAAATCTATTGCTGCATTTAAGCTGAGAGAGAATATGGCGATTGGCTGCATGGTAACATTGCGAAGAGAGAAAATGTATGAATTTTTTGACCGACTTGTAAACGTGGCTTTGCCCCGGGTTAGAGATTTTCATGGGTTAAGTGGGAACTCTTTTGACGGGAGAGGCAACTACACTCTGGGTATAAAGGAGCAGATAATTTTTCCGGAGATTAACTACGATAAGGTCGAGAAGATAAGGGGAATGAATATCTCTATTGTTACCACGGCAAAAGGGGATGAAGAAGGAAAAAGACTGCTACAACTTTTAGGGATGCCTTTTAGGAATTGAAGGTCGAATCGGTGGAATAAAAAATGGCGAAAAAATCGTTAATAGCTAAAGCAAAGATAAAGAATAAATTCCCGGTAAGAGATTATCATCGTTGCCCAATTTGTGGAAGACCCCGGGCTTATTATCGTAAATTCGGAATGTGTCGCATTTGTTTAAGAAGTTATGCCTTAAAGGGTGAGATCCCTGGAGTAATAAAATCCAGCTGGTAATTCCATCTCATATAAACTCAAATTCCCTGAAGTCAGGTTTAAGGAAATTTTCTAAATATAAGTAACTATATATTTATTACTATTCGTTCGCCGATTCTAATGATAAGAGCGATAGAATTACATTATAAATGCCGAGGATTCCGTTTTTTTAAAAAGTGAATCAATACCGGCGGGGTTGTTGAGCAATAAGGAGAGATCTCTATGGGAATGACTGACCCCATTTCCGATATGTTAACCCGTATCCGAAATGGCATCATGGTAAATCTTGAGCATGTAGATATGCCTTCATCTAAAATGAAGCTTAGCATTGCAAAACTATTGATGAATGAAGGATATATAAATAATATCAAGTCTATAAAAGATAATAAGCAGGGAGTTTTAAGGGTTTATTTAAAATATGGTTCCTCTGGAAAAGGGGCGATTTATGGGATCAAGAGAATAAGCAAGCCCAGTTGTAGAGTATATGTTAAGAAGGACAAAATACCCAATGTATTAAATGGTATGGGGGTAGCTATCATTTCAACTTCCGGGGGAATAGTGACTGACAGGGAAGCCAGAAAAATGAACCTTGGTGGGGAATTTATCTGTTCAGTCTGGTAATATTTAAGAGGAGCATCTATGTCACGTATAGGAAAGTTACCTATTTCCATTCCCGAGAAAGTAAAAATAACTTATAAGGACTCTTTTTTAAAGGTTGATGGACCTAAGGGAAGCCTTAAAAGAAAAATTGTTGTGGGGATAGATCTTTTAGTGGAAAAGGATAAAATACTTCTAAAAAGACTTAATGACGACAGAAAAACAAGGGCATTACACGGACTAATGCGAACTTTGGTTTCCAATATGATAATTGGGGTTACTCATGGATTCAAAAAGATTCTGGAAATAAACGGGCTGGGATATAGAGCGGAGCAAGCCCCGGGAAATCAATTAAAGCTTGACCTGGGTTATTCTCATCCCATTATCTTCCCTCTTCCTGAGGGCATTACGGCAAAAGTTGAAAAGCAGACTACCATTATGGTTGAGGGAATAGACAAGGAAATAGTGGGTTTAGCTGCCGCAAAAATTAGAGATTTTAGAAAGCCGGAACCATACAAGGGGAAGGGAATTAGGTATCAAAATGAGCACATTAGGCGAAAGGTCGGTAAGTCCGGGGTAAAATAGTAGAATTATTTTCTGAAAAGTCTTTAATTTTTTGTGTTTATTCTACTAAATGGCGTGGCATAGGACGTATAATCTCATATTTTATTGAGGGAAATATAGGTGATTCCAGAAAAGATTAAAAATCAGGGGCGTATAAAGAGAAAGAGAAGAATTAGAAAAAAGATGGGGAGTTCTGAGGAAAGACCTCGTCTGCTAGTTTTTCGCAGTCATAAGCACATGTATGCTCAGATAGTTGTAGATTCTTCAGGAAAGGTTCTTACCGGGGTATCTACCTTGAGTAAAGGGATCAAAGGAACTTTGAAGTCCACGGGTAATATCGAAGCTGCTAAAGAAGTTGGGTTATTGATTGCTAAAAAGGCAATAGATAAGGGTATTTCCAAGGTGGCCTTTGACAGAAACGGGTTTCATTACCACGGTAGAATAAAAGCCTTGGCTGTTGCAGCACGAGAGGGAGGATTAAAATTTTAAATTTTGAAACTATGTTATTAAAGGGAGATCTTTTTGATGAATGCAAGTCCCTCTGAAAGTGAAATTACTGAAAAGGTAGTTCAGATAAGAAGAGTTGCCAAAGTGATGAAGGGTGGTAGAAGATTCAGCTTCAGTGCGGTAGTAGTGGTTGGAGATGGTGATGGTGAGGTTGGCAGCGGAATGGGAAAGGCCAAGGAAGTTCCGGCTGCGATCCAGAAGGGGATTGAGCGTGCCAAGAGGAACCTGATGAAAGTTCCCATTGTAAACAATACCATTCCCCATGAAATAGTGGGAAGGTTTAGATCAAGCAGAGTGCTTTTGAAACCTGCCGCTGAAGGCACCGGAATTATAGCGGGCAGCTCGGTGAAGGTGGTTGTTGAGCTGGCAGGAATACCTAATATCCTGACCAAATCTCTTGGGTCAAATAATCCCGGCAATGTAGTAAAGGCTACCATGGAGGGTCTGAGCCAATTGATTAGTGCCGAAGAAATTGCCGAAAAGAGGGGCAAAAAATTAGCCGAGATAATGTAATAATTAAATAAAAGGATATTACTGGTGACTAAGGAATTGAAAGTAATTTTAAGAAAAAGTGGTATCGGCAGACCGAAGACACATAAAGAAATACTTAGGGGACTTGGTTTAACCCGGCTCAACAAATGTGTTATCCGTAAAGATACCCCGGAAATAAGGGGAATGATACAAAAGGTAATTCATCTTGTGGAAGTGGTTGGCGATAAATAGATTTGTAACCAGCCTAAAGAAATAATGCGGTAAGTGGCTATAAAATAAGGAATGATATGTTGAGGTTGAATGAATTAAAGCCAGATTCAGGAGCGAAAAAATTACCGAAAAGATTAGGAAGAGGTCGTGGATCAGGTCATGGTAAGACTTCTTGCAGAGGTCAGAAGGGCCAAAAGAGTCGCTCGGGAGGAGGAATTCGCCTGGGTTTTGAGGGAGGCCAAATGCCCCTTTCGCGACGTCTTCCCAAGAGGGGGTTCCATAATCCTTTCAAGAAGATATTTAGCATCGTAAACATCAGAGATCTTTTGAAATTTGAGGAAGGCAAGGTAGTTGATCGTGAAGCTCTAATGGATGCAAATATAATTAATAAAGTGCAAGATGGTATTAAAATATTGGGAGAGGGAAAAATCGACCGACCTCTAATTATAAAGGTCGATAAGATCAGTATTAATGCCAGAAAAAAAATAGAGTTGGCTGGAGGAAGAGTGGAGGATAACTAGGTTGGCAGGTGGGTTGCAGGGAATTGGCAAGATACCGGAATTAAAAAGGCGCATAGGGTTTACTCTGTTCATGTTGATAGTTTACAGGATAGGTGTCCATGTCCCCACACCGGGGATAGATGCTGGGGCATTGGCCTCGTTTTTTGAGCGGGTAAAAGGCACCCTTCTGGAATTATTTGATATGTTTTCCGGTGGGGCATTGGAGCGGCTTAGTGTTTTTGCTTTAGGAATTATGCCTTATATCAGTGCCTCAATTGTTATTCAGCTACTTACGGTGGTAATTCCTCATCTTGAAAGGTTGTCGAAGGAAGGGGAGGCAGGACGAAGGAAAATAATCCAGTATACAAGATATGGAACCGTTGCTTTAAGCATCATCCAGGGTTTTGGAATAAGTATGGGGTTAGAAAGGATGACGGGCCCTGGTGGAGAATTGGTAGTTCCTTATCCTGGATGGGCTTTTCGAATTATGACGGTTATCACTTTAACGGCTGGAACCGCTTTTATTATGTGGCTGGGTGAGCAAATTACCGAGCGAGGGATAGGAAATGGCATCTCCCTTATAATTTTTTCAGGGATTGTGGTCCGATTGCCGGGGGCAATCATCAATACCATAAGGCTTTTGAGAACAGGAGAGCTGGCACTGTTTGTAACCTTATTGATTTTAATAATGATGATAGTGGTAATAGGGGTAATAATTTTTGTAGAACTAGGTCAGAGGCGTATACCGGTTCAGTATGCCAAGAGAGTGGTGGGCAGGAAGATATACGGAGGACTCAACACCCATTTACCGCTTAAAGTAAATACCTCGGGGGTTATCCCCCCTATTTTTGCTTCGTCGCTTATAATGTTTCCTACTACAATTGCTCAATTCATTGATCATCCCTGGATGGAAAGAGTTACGGAAAGTCTGGCCCCGGGCAGACTCGCTTACAGCTTGATATATCTCGCTTGTATTGTTTTCTTTTGCTATTTCTATACGGCTATCGTTTTCAATCCGGTAGATGTTGCCGACAATATGAGGAAGCAGGGCGGATACATTCCAGGGATCAGGCCAGGAAAAAGAACCGCGGAATTTATCGATAAAGTTTTAACCAGAATTACTTTTGGGGGAGCGATTTATCTTTCGGTAGTATGTATACTCCCTACAATTTTAATTAAACAGTTTAATGTGCCCTTTTACTTCGGTGGAACCGCTCTTCTAATTGTGGTTGGTGTTGCTCTGGATACCATTCAGCAGATTGAATCCCATATGCTGGTAAGGCATTATGAGGGTTTTATGAAGTCAGGCAAGATCAAAGGAAGAAGGGGATGAGCATTATCTGAGGTTGTCGCATATAATTAATTGCCAGGATAAGCTTGGTGATGGCGACAGGAATTAAAATAGTATTACTTTAAGGATGGAAGATTGTGGCAGACGAAAAATCAATTGAGGTTGAGGGCACGGTAGTAGAGCCGTTACCTAATGCAATGTTTCGAGTAGAGCTCGATAACGGTCATAAGGTATTGGCACATATTTCCGGTAAGATGAGAATGCATTTTATAAAGATTTTAACCGGAGATAAGGTAAAAGTTGAGCTTTCACCGTATGATCTGAACCGGGGAAGAATTACCTATCGATCCAAATAGAATTTTAACCTGCTTATTTATCCTAAAATAATTAAAGTGGTTTGAGATGATAATTTGTTATAATTTAATCACCTGCATTGAGAGGAAAAGAGATGAAGGTTGGAGCATCAGCAAAAAAGATTTGTGCTAAATGTAAAATTATTAAACGTAAAGGGGTTATTCGGGTTAGTTGTGAAAACCCGCGGCATAAGCAGAGACAGGGATGATGAATAAATAGTGATTAAAGGGGAGACCTGAATTGGCAAGAATTGCGGGAGTAGATTTACCTAAAAATAAAAGGATAGAGATTGCTTTGACCTATATTTATGGTATTGGCAGATCAACTTCTAGAAAGATACTAGACCAGGTGCAAGTTGGGTTGGATATAAAATCCGATAAGCTTTCCGAATCTGAAGTTGCAGAAATTAGAAAGGTAATTGACAATGAATTTACCACGGAAGGTGATTTAAAAAGAGAAACAACCGGGAATATCAAAGGATTAATGGACTCAGGTTCATACCGGGGACTAAGGCACAAGAGATCTTTGCCGGTTCGGGGGCAGCGTACCAGTACTAACGCAAGAACTCGCAAGGGGCCACGGAGGAGAATGGTAGGTAGAAAAAAATAAAAGAAAAGTAGGTAAAAGATGAGAAAAACAAAGAAAAAAGAGAAGAAAAATATTCTGAACGGGGTTGCCCATATTCAAGCGACGTTCAATAATACTATTATTACTATCACAGATCCCGAGGGTGATGTTATTGCCTGGTCAAGCTCCGGAAGCCGTGGGTTCAAGGGTAGCAGAAAAAGCACACCCTTTGCTGCTCAACAGGCAGCGGAAGATGCGGCTAAGAAGGCAATGGAACACGGAGTAAAGTCAATTGAAGTTTTTATTAAGGGGCCTGGGTCAGGTAGAGAATCGGCCTTAAGGGCACTCCAGTCCTCTGGTTTTCGAATTAATTTGATAAAGGATGTTACCCCCATTCCCCATAACGGGTGTCGCCCACCCAAAAGGCGGAGAGTCTGAAGGAGGTTTAATTTGGGAAGATATCGCGGTCCGGTGTGCAAGCTATGCAGAAGAGAGAATCTGAAGTTAATGTTAAAAGGGGATAGGTGCTATTCGGATAAGTGCGCTTTTGAAAGAAAGGCTTACCCGCCCGGGGGTAATGTCCAGAAGAACCGAAAAGTATCGGATTATGGATTACAACTTCGAGAAAAACAAAAAGTCAAAAGAATGTACGGTCTAATTGAAAGGCAGTTTAAAAATTATTTTAAAATGGCAGAACGCCATAAGGGAATTGCGGGCGAGAATTTATTAATTTTTCTGGAAAGAAGGTTGGACAATATAGTATTTCGACTCGGTTTCGCCAGATCGCGTAATGAAGCAAGGCAATCAGTGCGACACAACCATTTTTTGGTAAATGGAAAAAAGGTCAATATTCCTTCATATCTGGTTAAACCGCAAGACGTAGTCGAGTTGAAAGAGAAGAGTAAAACTATAAGTGGGATAATCGAATCTTTAAATACGGTTAGCCGAAGGGGTGTCCCCAATTGGTTAGAACTGGACAAGGATAAATTCAGAGGTAAAATTGCATCCTTACCTACTCGAGAGGATTTAACTTTTCCCATTGAAGAGAGACTTATTGTGGAGCTGTATTCAAAATAGAAAAAGATTAGCTCGCTTTCTTAATAAGTTGAATGCTTTGTACAATTTACCTGTAAGGGGAACTCATGGAAGGATATCGGCAAAGTTTGATAAAACCCAGAAGAGCAAAGATTGACGAAGATACTCGTACTGACTTTTATGGTAAATTCGTGTTTGAGCCGCTGGAAAGAGGTTTTGGGATTACTTTGGGTAATTCTTTAAGGAGGACTTTGCTTTCTTCCTTGACGGGTGCAGCAATAACCTCGGTGAAGATAGATGGGGTTTCCCATGAATTTTCCAGCATTAGCGGGGTCAAGGAAGATGTTACCGAGATTATCTTAAACCTTAAAAAGGTACAATTGAAAATTCACGGTAGTGAAAGCCGAAGGGTCAGGATTGAAACCCAAAAAGAGGGAGAAATAACCGCAGGTGATATTATTACCGATGACCACGTAGAGATTATGAATTCTGATTATCATATTGCAACCCTTTCCAAAGATGCTGAGCTTAAGATGGAAATGAGCGTGAAACCAGGAAGGGGCTATGTTCCGGCAGAAGTTAACAAAGACAATGATCAGCCCATTGGAACTATAAACATTGATGCGGTTTTTACACCAGTTATCAGGGTTAGTCATAGCGTTTCCAATGCTCGAGTTGAACAGAGAACCGATTATGACAAGCTGACTTTAGAAGTTTGGACCGATGGAAGCTTTTTACCCGAAGATGCGATTGCCTTTGCCGCGAATATTTTGAAGGAGCAATTAAGTGTCTTTATTAACTTTGAAGAAGAACCGGAACCGGAAGAAGATAACCATGAAATCGAGAAGGAAGATGAATTTAACAAAAATCTTCTCAGGAGTGTGGATGAATTAGAGCTTTCGGTTAGGTCGGCCAACTGCCTGAGAAATGCCAGTTTAACTTTAATCGGCGATTTAGTGCAGAAGACCGAGGCCGAGATGTTAAAGACAAAGAATTTTGGGCGGAAATCGTTAAACGAAATTAAAGAGGTTTTAGAAGAAATGGATCTCACTTTGGGCATGAAATTGGTAAACTTTCCCCCCAAAGAAGAGAAAGATGACAAACAAACTAAGGAAGAGGAATAGAATTAATGCGACATAGAAAGTTGGGAAGAAAATTAAATAGAACTCCCAGCCATCGAAAGGCAATGCTCAGGAATATGGTAACGTCACTTTTCGAACATGAGAGAATTACAACCACCGATGCCAAAGCCAAAGAATTAATTAGGATTGCCGATAGTATGATTACCCTTGCCAAGAAGGGGGATCTTTCTGCCAGAAGGCAGGCTTTGGCAGTAATAAGAAGCAAGGAGATTACCAGAAAACTTTTTGATACCATTATTGTTCGTTACAAAGATCAATCGGGAGGGTATACAAAGGCTATTAAGGTGGGCAGAAGGCAGGGTGATAATTCTCCCATATCGATTGTTGAACTTGTTGAACTACTTCCAGGAAAAGCAGAGAAGAAGACATCCTGACCCGGACAGGCCGGAACCAAGAACTTCAAGTTAAAATTATCATTTAGAAAGTTAAATTAATTGGGAAAGTATATATTATATATCCTGTCCAACCTGGAAGTAAAATAAAAAAACTAAAGAGATTAAAATTATTCCTTAAATTTCAAAATCCAGATGTCAGAATGATTTACTTTCCGGATTTGTAGTACTATTAAGTCCCAAATTTTAGTTTTTTGGATTTCATTTGAAATTTGCGCTTTGTCGTTTGGGCTTACAAGTCAATATTATTAAGCTGCTTTTAATTACAGGCTGATTAAAAGCAATACCCGTTAAATATATCTATCTTCCCCTCCCTTCCTCTAAAAATTCTTTTATTCACTAAAGGGATAAATTCCAGCATATCTTATAAATTATTATTCTAATCAACAATGTTTTTTATCAATATAGTATCCTGTCAAACATTAATAAACCGGAGAATGAATTATGAGGGTATTGTTAACTAATGATGATGGTATTTTTTCGGATGGTATATTTGCTTTGTTTGAGGAAATAAAAAAAGACAATGAGGTTACGGTAGTCGCCCCGGAAAGTGAACAGAGTGCGGTAGGCCATTCTATAACAATATCCAGTCCCTTGCGGGTTAAGAAAGTGAAGAAAAACGGTAATTTTTTTGGGTATGCGGTTAATGGAACCCCGGCGGATTGCGTGAAAATTGCCATAAGTGAAATTTTTAAAAAACCTCCCGATATGGTAATCTCCGGAATAAATCTCGGGGCGAATGTGGGAATTAATGTCATTTATTCCGGAACGGTTTCTGCTGCTGCCGAAGGAACCATTTTAGGTATTCCTTCCATGGCAGTTTCTTTGAATACTTTAAAGGATCCTGATTATAGCTATGCGGCTAAGTTTACCGGAATTTTATCATTATTGGCAAAGAGAGAGGGAATTTCCGCGGGAACGGTATTGAATGTTAATGTTCCGGCCCTGCCAGCCGCCAAAATCAAGGGAGTTATGATTACCAGGCAAGGAATATCGCAATTTGCAGAAAAATTTGAAAAAAGAATAGACCCATGGAATAATATATATTATTGGCAAGCGGGAAAGACTGTTTTAATTGACGAGGATATAGACGTTGATAGCAAGGCGTTAGCCAATAACATGATTTCTATTACCCCTATCCATTACGATTTGACCAACCAGAAAGAAATTGAAAAATTGAAGAATTGGGAGATATCCGTTAATTGCGGAGACGCAAATTAATTTTATATTTGAAATATTTTTTTAAGTTATAAGGAATCGTATAAAAAAAGGAAAAATGGAAGAAAAAAGAGAGAAAGAACTAAAAGAGTTTCAGGAAAAAATAGGTTATTTTTTTAAGAATATTATTCTATTAAATCAGGCACTCATTCATAGATCTTATGTTAATGAGGTTAACAAGCTATCTTTAGAAGATAACGAGCGGCTTGAATTTTTAGGAGATGCTGTTCTTGGTCTTGTGGTCAGTCATTTAATAATGATGGATTTTCCGGATCAAGATGAAGGGGTGTTGTCAAAGATGAGGGCGGCCATTGTAAATGAGCGGAGTTTGGCTGAAATCTCCCGAAAAATAGATTTAGGGACCTACCTTGTTTTGGGACGGGGAGAGAATCTTACTGATGGCCGAAATAAGAGTTCTATTTTGGCCGATGCTTATGAGGCATTATTTGCGGCAATATATCTGGACGGAGGGATTGATGCGGTATTTAGAATAGCAAGTAGTCATTTCGCCGGTATTATTTCCCTGTTAAACGAGAATAGTTTTTATCAAGATCATAAGAGTGTATTACAGGAATATTCCCAGGAAATGTATAAGGTTGCTCCAAAATATGTCTTGATAGAAGAGTCCGGCCCTGATCACCAAAAGATTTTTACTGTGGAAGCCCGGATTGATGGGACCAGTTCTGGCTTGGGAAAAGGAAGGAGTAAGAAAGAGGCAGAGCAAAGAGCGGCTAAAGAAATTTTTGACAAGATTTTAAGGGAATAGACTGGTTTACCGCGGGTGGGACGGTCTGTCAGAAAACAGGTCATACTATGGAGGAAAAAATATTTAGATCTGGTTTTATTTCGATTATTGGAAGGCCCAATGTAGGTAAATCTACTTTGCTGAATTGTATTCTCGGGGAAAAAATATCAATCATCTCCGAAAAGCCGCAAACCACTCGAAACAAGGTCCTGGGAATTTTGAACCTTCCCGCCTCCCAGGTTATATTCATGGATACTCCGGGAATCCATCAGGCAGAGTCAAAATTGAATAGATACATGGTTCGGGTCGCCATGGCCACTTATAATGAGGTAGATGCCAGCATCTTTATGGTGGAAGCAAATAATTTCATCAAGGAGGCAGATAAATTTATAATCAAGACCCTGAAGAAAGTAAGGGTGCCCGTTATTCTGGTAATTAATAAGATTGATCTGGCAACAAAGGAATCACTTTTGCCTCTAATCGATTCTTATCGATCCTTGTTTGATTTTCACCGGATAATTCCCTGCTCCTCCCTGAAGGGCGATGGTGTTGAAATAGTTGTTGACGAAATTATTAACATAATTCCCGAAGGCCCGAAATACTTTCCCACCGATATGATAACTGATCAGCCGGAAAGATTTATTGCCTCCGAAATGATCAGAGAAAAAGTGATGAGACTGACTTCCCAGGAGGTACCCTATTCGGTGGCAGTCTGGGTGGATGGATTTGAACAAAAGCAGGGAAGAGAAATTATTATCGTTATTCGCGCAACTATTTATGTGGAGAGAGACTCCCAAAAAGGGATTATTATTGGAAAAGGTGGAAGCATGCTGAAAAGAATCGGAAAGCAGGCGAGAGAGGATTTGGAAGGTATCTTAGGGTCTAGGATATATTTAGAACTTTTTGTTAAGGTGAAAAATAACTGGAGTAAAGATAATAATGCTTTGAAGAATTTTGGCTATGAGATGAAATAGTCCGATTTTCAGCCTGTTTCGGTTGTCTGGCGGATAGGTGGTCAATTATTTTTCTCCAAAAAAAAGAAAAAATTTATCACCGGAGCACGAAACTACGAAAGCCCGAAGAGAGAAACATGAATCCGCTCCCATCGCTTTCTTTCTACCAATGAATCTCTCACAGCTCATAAAGAGTTTCGTCGATTTTTGTTAGTTTTGGTTCCCTTTTTTCTGGTGGCCCTTTGGTTTCCAATAAAATTTGTTCTTCCTCATCAAATAAATCGCCTATTTCCGCTTCAATTTTATCCGGATCTTCTCCTCGTTCAATGCGGCTTAACGCCTCTTCCATCCCCGGCCCAATGTTTATTCCCGTTACGTCAGATAATTTCCTCATGAGCATTGCCGTCTGGCGGGGATCATCTTCGTTGATTTTATCTGCTTCACGCGCCAGCAGGTCCATTGCTTTTTCCATTTTTGCCTCATCAAGGGGGGGCATATTATTATCGGCTTCGTCATTTTTTCCTCTGGATATGTTAGCAAAAACCGAGACCTGGCGTTTTAATTTGGCTTTTTTACATTTTGGACAATTGGGAATCTTTTCAGTATTGACAGACTTTGAAAAAAAATTATAGACAATATCGCAATTTTGACAATAAAATTCATAAATAGGCATTTCAAATTTCTGTAAAAAATTCATTAGCTTTATAGATATTGGTTTCTTTACAACCCTTCTTTGAAATCAAGCGGCAACTGCACTGGATGGTTATTCCTGATGATATCGATAACCGCATGGTCACCGATTTTTTTCCGGATAAGCAAATATTGTAAATCAAAGGTGCTGTTAATACTTTGAGCGTCCAGGGAAACTATCCGGTCACCCGGCAATAGACCTGCCTGGTGCGCAGCCCCATCTTCGATAACCTTAACCACTCTTATTTCATTTTCTTTTTCAGTAAGGATTGCCCCAAGTTTAACCTGCTTATCCTTAAGATTTCGGTATGGTACGCACCATAGATATCCGGCGCGATACAGGGGCAGCTCGGGAAAATTGACATCCATTTGTTGACGTTCATTTTCCACAAGTTCTTCGGGGGTATGGGACAATACTATCTCAAAAGGAGCCTTGAGGCGCTTGAAAACCCTGCGCGGAATCCCGAATCCATAGGCAACATGAAAGCCGCCGGTTATAACTATTATCTTTTTGTCTTTTCCGATATCGCTGGCAAGGTAATTGACGATGCTGCCGGTCATTGTCTCTTCCCACAATTCCTGCACGGCGATAAAATTTTCATAACCACCCTGTCCATTTTTATGACCGGCAAACATGGACGACAGCGCCTGTTGCTGATAAGTATCTTGATAAATATCAGATCCATAGTTCTGATCGTCGGTATTTTTTTTAAAAACAGCCATCTTCTCTTTCTTGCCGGCGTTCAGCGCCAGTAATGGAATATGATGTTCCCGGATAAAATGTAATATATCGCGATAATAGACATGATCGTATACACCCCAGTTTGTGGCGAAAACTTTAATAAACTCTTTTTCTGTTATTTTGCCATCCAGCCATTGATCTACTTTATTCTGATTCTGCCGCCCTAACATCTCCATACCGACGGCAATTTTTCCGGGAAAGCGCAAATAAAGATTTTTGATAATTTCCAATTCCATCTGATGGTCATAGATATTATCATGGTGCTCCCCCACATATAAGATCCGGTTGAGTGATATCATATCAAAAAACTGGTCTTTGGAAACATTAAATCCGGTTGGAACATGCATGATCTCCCCCTGGATCATGGTGCCAGGATCGCGGTAGGGTAATCCTCCGCAGGGAATTCCCCTTTTATTCGGCAAACATCCGCTCATTACCATCCCGATAATATAGACAATAATAAATTTAATTAGGATATCTTTGATCATCTTCTTCGCCAAACTAAAACGATTTATTGTGCCAGTATAACGATTATTTTTTTAATTAAAAGTTTTATTATGCTTGAATAGTCACGAATATAGTTAAATGATCATGGAAGCTATTTAAAAAAACTCCCAAATCCTTGCTGCTATAGAAACTCTTATTACCTACTTTAGCATATTTATTAAAGTTTTTATATCTCATACCGATAAAAAACAAAAATAAAAAAACAGAATACTTAGTAGGGGAGATATTATAATGTTTCATTTCCGTCTATTCAGATGGGTGCAAATTCAAAAATCCATTGCCGGATATTTTATAAAAAAAACTGTCTGTTTAATACCGTTTTTATTTATAATAACTACCTTTTGCCAGGCGGGAGAGTATAAAAATGAGATCCGGGCATCGGCAGATCTCACTGAATTGAGCCTGGAGGACCTTCTTGAAATTGAGGTAACTTCAGTATCAAAAAAGGCGGAGAAGATGGCTGATGCCGCGGCTGCAATCTATGTTATTTCCGGAGATGATATTCGTCGTTCGGGCGCAAGCAGCATTCCCGAAGTGTTACGCATGGTGCCGGGGTTGCAGGTAGCCCGCATTGATGTCAATAAATGGGCAATAACTTCCCGGGGGTTTAGCGGCCGTTTTTCCAACAAACTGCTGGTAATGATCGATGGCCGCAGTGTTTACACGCCAGTGTTTTCAGGAGTGTTTTGGGACGTGCAGGATACCCTGCTGGATGACATAGAGCGCATTGAGGTCATCCGGGGGCCGGGTGCTGTACTCTGGGGTGCCAATGCGGTAAATGGAGTGATTAACATTATCACCAAACAGGCGGAGGATACCCATGGGAGTCTGGTGACAGCGGGCGCGGGAACAGAAGAACAGGCCTTTGGGAGCGGTCGTTATGGCGCGAAACTGGGAGATAATATCCACTATCGAGTCTACGCGAAATATTTTAACAGGGATGATGGGGTTTTCGCTTCAGGAAGCAAGGGAGCCGATGAATGGGAGATGCTTCGGGCTGGTTTCCGCATGGACTGGCAGGGTGGAGAAAATGACTCCCTGACCATGCAGGGAGATATTTACGATGGTGATGCCGGACAGACAATTAAGCTTTCTTCTCCAATTTCTCCCTATAGCAATATTATTGCCGAAGATCTGGAAACCAGCGGAGGGAATATTCTTTTACGGTGGAAACGGGTTATTTCAGAATCTTCGGAGTCAACATTACAAATGTATTACGACAGGACAGAGCATGAAGAAACTATAGGTAGTCTGTACAACGATACCTTTGATATCGATTGGCAGCATCTCTTTGTCTTTGGAGAGAGACAGGAGATTGTCTGGGGACTCGGTTACCGTTTTCTTCACGATAAAAATCGTGGCTCTTTTAATTTTTCAATCGATCCGGTAAGTTGCAACGATCATCTTCTTAGTGCCTTTGTCCAGGATGAAATTACCCTATTAAAGGATATAAGTTTGATTTTAGGATCGAAATTCGAGCATAATGAATATACCGGATTCGAGATCCAGCCAAGCGGACGGCTTCTATGGACACCCGGAAAACGTCAATCCTTCTGGGCGGCCTTATCTCGTGCGGTCAGAACACCATCTCGATTTGAATGCGATGCCCGGCTCAACTCCCAGGTAATTCCTTTGGGACCGTCTCGCCTTTTCGTGTCTATTTTAGGAGATGACGATTTTGATTCCGAAGAGCTTATTGCCTATGAGCTGGGGTATCGGGTTCGCCC
>Ga0209345_10003573_pt1 | contig 15859 bp, 21 predicted proteins | sample Cruoilmetagenom7_FD_187294 | JGI IMG/M metagenome (GOLD analysis project Ga0209345, IMG submission 187294) | Oil polluted marine microbial communities from Coal Oil Point, Santa Barbara, California, USA - Sample 7 (SPAdes) (version 2) | ecosystem: Environmental > Aquatic > Marine > Oil seeps ... | reverse complement strand
GAGTTGGGCGACAGGCCAAGCGCTGCCATCGTTGCGCCAAATTTGGCACGCAAGGCTGGGTCATGGATGATGACATTGCCCGTGTGGGCCCCCGCAATGTTGAAGGTTTTTGATACCGCGCTCATCACCACCAGACGATCAGCAATCGATGAATCAACCAGCGGCATCACGGTGTGTTTGGCACCATCGAACACTATATCATGGTGGATTTCATCACTCACCAAAGTCAGGTCGTGACGCTTGGCAAAATCGGCCACGCCTTGCAGCTCGTCACGAGTCCAGACACGGCCACCCGGATTGTGCGGTGAACACAGGATCACCATTTTTTCGGCCCCCGTCATCTGCGCGTCATAGGCAGCAAAATCCATTTCATAGTGGCCATCGTTAATGACCAGCGGACACTCAACCACGTTGCGCCCCGCCGCGTTAATCACCTTAGCAAAAGCGTGATAGACGGGGGTGAACAGAACCACGCCATCGCCCACATCGGTAAAGGCATCGACACATAGGGCGGTGCCGTTGACCAGCCCGTGGGTGGTGAAAATAGCATCGGCCTCTACATCCCATCCGTGGCGGTTTTTCATCCACCACTGGATCGAGGACTTATAAGCCTTGTCATCGCCAAAATAGCCATAAACGCCGAGGTCCAGCATGTTTTGCAGTGCATCTTGAACGCAAACGGGTGGGCGGAAATCCATATCGGCAACCCACATAGCAATGCCTGTGTCGCGCGGCACGCCGTAAATAGGCTCCATCATATCCCATTTGGCGCTATGGGTGTTCCGGCGGTCGATAATTTCGTCAAAATCCATATGATTTGCCCCGTTTTCCATTTGTCGCCACGTTACCAATTGGATTTCCAGATGCAAGGGCGTTGCAGCTTGGCAAATCATGTCTTAAATGACCCTTATGAGTATTAGACCGATCCTGATCCACCCCGACCCGCGCCTGAAAAAGGTGGCCACCCCTGTTGACGGAGTGAATGACGAAATGCGCAAGCTGGCCAGCGATATGCTGGACACTATGTATGACGCCCCCGGCATTGGTCTGGCGGCCCCGCAGTTGGGCATTTTGAAGCGGCTGATCGTGATGGATTGCATCAAGGAAGAAGGCGCCGATCCGCAACCGATGGCGCTGTTCAATCCCGAGGTGATATGGTCCTCGGATGGGCTGAATGTCTACGAAGAGGGCTGTTTGTCGATCCCCGAACAATACGGCGAAGTGGAGCGCCCCGCCGAGGTGATGGTCAAGTGGACCGACATAGACGGTGCCGCCTGCGAGGCCAAGTTCGACGCACTTTGGGCGACCTGTGTTCAACACGAAATCGACCATCTGGACGGTAAACTGTTCATTGATTACCTAAAACCGCTGCGTCGCCAGATGATCACCCGCAAAATGGTGAAACTGAAACGCGAGCGGGCGCGGGCATGATCCGTGCCTTTGTGCCTTACCCCGATAAACGTCTAAAAACTGTCTGCACGCCGATTGAAGCGGTCGATGATACTATTCGTGGTATCTGGACGGATATGGTTGACACGATGGAGGCTATGCCCGGCGTTGGTCTCGCTGCACCCCAAATCGGGGTGATGTTGCGACTGGCTGTTGTGGACGCGTCCGAGGCCCGGGGACAAGCGGTTTTGATGGGCAATCCGGTGGTGCTGCATGAGTCCGCCAAATTACGTGAACATGAAGAGGCCAGCCCCAATCTGCCAGGGTTTTCAGCCGTAATAAAACGGCCCCGAGCAGTGACGGTCCAGTTTTTGAATGTCGAGAGTGTGGTTGAGGAGCGCGAATTTGTCGGGCTTTGGGCGACCTCGGTTCAGCATCAGATTGATCATTTGAACGGGCGGATGTTTTTCGACAATCTGTCCAAAGTCAAACGCGATATGTTACTGCGAAAATTTCGCAAGGGGGCGCGATGAAAGTTGTGTTTATGGGCACACCGGATTTTTCGGTGTCAGTGCTCGAGGCCTTGGTTGAAGCGGGTCATGATGTGACCTGCGTTTACTGCCAGCCGCCCCGCCCTGCTGGCCGTGGCAAGAAAGACCGGCCAAGTCCAGTTCAGGCACGGGCCGAGGCATTGGGCTTGCAAGTGCGCTATCCGGTGTCGTTGAAGGGCGAGGCCGAACAAGCGGAGTTCGCGGCCCTTGGGACGGATGTAGCGGTGGTGGTGGCCTATGGGCTGATCTTGCCACAGGCTGTATTGGATGCGCCAAAAATGGGCTGTTTGAATATTCACGCGTCATTGTTGCCGCGTTGGCGCGGGGCTGCGCCGATCCATCGGGCGATCATGGCGGGGGATGCTGAAACCGGCGTTTGCATCATGCAGATGGAGGCCGGGCTGGACACCGGACCGGTGTTGATGCGTCAGTCCGTGCCGATTGAGGCGCAAGATACCACAGTGATTTTGCATGACCGTTTGTCCGATCTGGGCGCACGGTTGATTGTGCATGCTTTGGCAAATTTGGCCGAGTTAGAGCCACATATTCAACCCGAACAAGGTGTGACCTATGCCAAAAAGATCGACAAGGCCGAAGCGCGGGTGGATTGGGCGCTCTCCGCAGTTGAAGTAGACCGTTTGATCCGCGGGCTGTCACCGTTTCCTGGCGCTTGGTGCGAGGTCGATGGCGAACGACTGAAGCTGTTGGAAAGCCGTGTGGTTGACGGGGCAGGCGAAGCGGGAGAGGTTTTGGATGGCTTTCGAATTGCTTGTGGCAGGGGCGCTGTCGAAATTCTCAAGGCCCAACGCCAAGGCAAGCGGCCAATGGAGGCCGACGAAGTGTTGCGCGGGTTTGAAATGCCGGATCGCTTGACTTAACTGCGGCCCATCGTTCCCTTGCGGGCGCTCTTGGCTGTGCGAAAAAAACCGCAAGGCTTGATGAGTGGCCGAGATGGCCTATATAGGGTCTATGCCAGTTATCTTTTTGATCATAATCGGTGCCGCTGCGGGGTTTTTGGCCACGCGGGTGATGCACGTGAAAACGGATGTCGTCACCACGGTTGCTATCGGCATCTTTGGGGCATTGATTGGCGGGTTGATACTGCGGTTTATCTTGATGCTGACGGGGATCGCTTTCGGCTTTGTCGGGGCTGTCCTCGGCGCGATGCTGCTGATCTGGGCCTATCGCACCTATATCCAAAAATAGGCTCTAACCTGCCTTAAACGGCTCCATACCTGCCCGCGCCAATTCATCCGCACGTTCATTTTCAGGATGCCCTGCGTGCCCTTTTACCCATTCCCACGTCACAGTATGACGGGCCTGTGCCTCGTCAATGCGCTGCCACAGCTCAACGTTTTTCACAGGCTTTTTGTTCGAGGTGCGCCAGCCGTTGCGCTTCCAGCCGTGAATCCAAGTGGTCACGCCGTTTTTCACATAGGCGCTGTCGGTGATGATGGTCAGGGTCGAGGCGCGTTCCAGAGCCTCGAGCGCGTTGATCGCGCCGAGCAATTCCATCCGGTTGTTGGTGGTGTGGGCCTCGCCGCCGCACAGCTCTCGCTCTTTTAGAACTGTTTCGCCTTGGCGGGCAATCATCAGCGCACCCCAGCCACCGGGGCCGGGATTGCCCGAACAAGCACCATCGGTATAAACAAATAAATCAGGCATGCGATGTCACCAAAATCCAGTCAGAAGGCTCGCCACTCAGGCCGGGGCTATTGCCGTGTTCACAGTGATTGATATGAAAACCGGCGGTGGTAATATGGGTCAATAAATCGTCCTCTTGGTAATAGGTATACATCCGGTCAATACTATCGCGGCCAGCGTTAGAGCCTAATTTCATGCCGATATGAAACTTTGCATCAGGCTTGCAAGCGCGGTGCAGGGCGGCAAGATGTTTGGGGAAGGCGTGGCGCGGGGCGTGCAAAAGGCTAAAGTTGGCCCAGATTCCATCGTAAACGGCATCGCCGGAAATATCGTCGAAACTGGCGTGGCGCGCGGTAACACCTGTGTGCTGTGCTGCAAGTTTCACCATTTCAGCCGAGGCATCAACAGCGTCTATCTTGCAGCCCTGATCGGCCATAAATGCTGCATAAAAGCCGGGACCGCAACCAAGGTCTAGCACATAGGCGTCCACTGGCATGGCCTGACAAAAGGCGACCAATTCATTGTAGCCGTCCAATTCTTTGGTCAGCCGCGCATAGTCGGCGGCGCGGGCATCATAGACCTCAATCGTTCTGGCGTCCACGTTCATACGGGTTCCCGTAGGATACGTGGCACTTTGAATTCGATGTTTTCCTGCGCGGTTTCCACGTATTCGACAGTCACGTCATAACGGGTGTGAAAGGCGTCGATGACCTCGTCGACCAGCACTTCGGGGGCAGATGCACCTGCGGACAGCCCCAGCGTTTTGATCCCCTCCAGCGCCCGCCAATCAATGTCAGCAGACCGTTGCACCAGTTGAGAATAGGCGCACCCCGCCGCAGCCCCCACCTCGACCAGCCGTTTGCTGTTTGAGGAGTTGGGCGCGCCAATCACCAAAATAGCGTCGGACTTTGGCGCGATTTCCTTGATGGCTTCTTGGCGGTTGGTGGTGGCGTAACAGATGTCTTCTTTGTGGGGCCCAACGATGCTGGGAAAGCGGGCCAAAAGGGCCTCTACAATGCCGGCGGTATCGTCAATCGACAGCGTTGTCTGGGTGATATAGGCCAGCTTGTCGGGGTCGCGCACATCCAGCGTCGCAACGTCTTCAGCGGTTTCAATCAGCACCACTTCGCCTTCAGGCAATTGCCCCATTGTGCCCACGGTTTCAGGGTGGCCCGTGTGGCCGATCATCACCATTTGCAACCCGTTTTCGGAATGGCGCTCGGCCTCGATATGAACTTTGGACACCAGCGGGCAAGTGGCGTCAACATAGATCATATTGCGGTTTTGGGCCGCATTAGGCACTGATTTGGGCACGCCGTGGGCGGAAAAAATAACGGGACGGTCATCGGGGCAATCATCCAGTTCTTCGACAAATACAGCACCCTTGTCGCGCAGCCCGTCGACCACGTATTTATTATGGACGATTTCGTGGCGCACATAGACCGGCGCCCCCCATTTTCCGATCGCCATTTCGACAACTTTGATGGCACGCACAACGCCTGCGCAAAATCCACGTGGTGCGGCAAGGTAAAGTGTCAGCTGTGGTTTGGTCATATCGGCCCTATCCTGTTGGGCTAGACGTAAGGCCAACAGGTGGCTACGTCTAGATATGATAATGGAAAAAGCCGAGGCTGATGCCCCGGCTTTTAATTTTAGTCGTCAGATGCACTGGACCGTGCCGGTTCTGGCATCGGTTCTCGTGGGGGGCGGCCAATCACTTCGCGCAGGTCGTCCAACTCGATGAAATTATCGACTTGGCGACGCAGGTCATCCGAAATCATTGGCGGTTGCGAGCGAATGGTCGAGACCACCGAAACACGCACGCCCTGACGTTGCAGGCTTTCAACTAGGGGGCGGAAATCGCCATCCCCCGAGAAAATAACCATGTGGTCAACATGTGGTGCCAATTCCAGCGCATTAACCGCCAGTTCGATATCCATGTTGCCCTTTACCTTACGGCGGCCCATCGAATCGGTGTATTCCTTGGCGGGTTTTGTCACCATGGAGTAGCCATTGTAATGCAGCCAATCCACCAAGGGCCGAATCGGTGAGTATTCGTCGTTTTCCAGCAAAGCAGTGTAATAAAACGCACGCAGTAATTTGCCCCGCCTCATAAACTCGCTTCGCAGCAGTTTGTAATCGATATCAAACCCAAGCGATTTGGCCGCCGCATACAGGTTTGATCCATCGATGAACAGCGCAAGCCGTTCGTCTTTGTAGAACATCAAATTTTCCTTCCGATGGGAGGTTTCGACTTCGTTTCCGTGAGTGAGTGTGGTTACTTAATAATAAATACGTGAAACCTGAATGCGTTATTAAGGATTGTTGAAATATGTTGCAAGCCTCGGGCGCGTGTAAAAATTCTGTATCGGCAATTATCGGCCTTGGGTCAAATTTATCGTCGGATCACGGTTCTCCGCTGGATATTTTGCAGGCTGCGCTAGGTCTTTTGGCGCGCGACGGTGTGGAAATTCAATCTGTTAGCCGATTCTACGCAACGCCCTGTTTCCCCACAGGTGCAGGGCCGGACTATGTAAATGCAGCGGCATTGTTGCGAGTGACTTTGACTCCAAAAGACATTTTGTCACGGTTGCACGGTGTAGAGCAAGCATTGGGGCGGACGCGAATCGCCCGCTGGGGGCAGCGGACGGTGGATCTTGATTTACTGGCATTTGGAGATGAAATACTGCCCGATCTTGAGGGGTATGAATACTGGCGGAATTTACCGATCGAGGCCCAATCAAAACGGGCACCAGAGGATTTGATTGTGCCGCATCCGCGCCTTCAGGATCGAGCGTTTGTGCTGGTGCCGATGGTTGATGTTGCGCCGGATTGGGTGCATCCGGTGTTACACCAAAGCACACGCCAGTTGCTGGATGATCTGGAGCCGGATGAGGTAGAGCAAATCAAACCGCTTTAGCGCTTGTCAACAAGGACTAATGCCCCTAAATAGACGTCTTCGTATTACACATAAGTCGAGATCAGGAGTCGCCCTATGGCCCGCGTTACCGTTGAAGATTGCGTCGATAAGGTTCCAAACCGTTTTGAGCTGGTTATGCTGGCTGCCCACCGTGCCCGTGAAATCGCGGCAGGTGATGCTATTACGGTTGAGCGTGACAATGATAAAAATCCAGTTGTTTCCCTGCGTGAAATCGCGGACGAGACACAATCAGCCGATGATCTGCGCGAGCGGATGATCGAAAGCCAGCAAACTCAAATCGAGGTGGACGAGCCCGAAGAGGATGCAATGGCATTGCTGATGGGTGCCGAAGCGGACGAGCCAGCAGAAGACGATATGTCAGAAGAAAAACTACTGCGGGCATTGATGGAAGCGCAAGGGCAGCCATAACCGCCCCTGCCAGCATGCTGAAAGGCGCGAACGCGGATGCCGGAAAAGATCACTCTTGATGACCTGATCGCGCTGGTTCGCAGCTATAACCCTAAGACAGACGAAAAACTAATCCGCACGGCCTTTGCTTATGGTGCCAATATGCACGATGGACAATTTCGCCATTCGGGCGAGCCGTATTTCACCCATCCGGTGGCAGTTGCCGCGATCCTGACCCAGCAGCGACTGGATGATGCAACGATCATCACGGCCCTGCTCCATGACACCATCGAGGATACCAAATCCACCTACAGTGAAGTGGCGGAAATGTTTGGCAACGAGATTGCCGAGCTGGTCGACGGGGTAACTAAGCTTACGAATTTGCAGCTGTCCTCGACCCAGACCAAACAGGCCGAAAATTTCCGCAAGCTGTTTATGGCGATGTCCAAGGATTTGCGCGTCATTCTGATAAAGCTGGCCGACCGTTTGCACAACATGCGCACAATCAAATCCATGCGCCCTGAAAAACAGGTGCAAAAGGCCCGTGAAACCATGGATATCTATGCGCCGCTGGCCGGGCGTATGGGGATGCAATGGATGCGCGAAGAGCTGGAGGATTTGGCCTTTTCCGTGCTGAACCTTGAGGCACGAAATTCGATCATGCGCCGGTTCATCACGCTGCAACGTGAAACTGGCGATGTGATCAAAAAGATCACCGATGATATCCGGCTGGAACTGGACAAGGGCAACATCAAAGCTGATGCTTATGGCCGCGCCAAAAAGCCCTATTCGATCTGGCGCAAGATGGAGGAAAAGGGGCAGGGCTTTTCCCGCCTGTCCGACATCTACGGCTTTCGGGTCATTACCGATAACGAGGCCGATTGTTACCGCGTTCTGGGGGCGATTCATCAGCGTTGGAGCGCCGTGCCCGGGCGGTTCAAGGATTACATCAGTCAGCCTAAATCCAATGGCTACCGGTCTATTCATACCACCGTTTCGGGACGCGATGGCAAACGGGTCGAGGTGCAAATCCGCACCCGCTTGATGCATGATGTCGCCGAAGCAGGCGTGGCGGCGCATTGGTCGTATCGGGACGGCGTGCGGGCCAGCAACCCGTTTGCGGTTGATCCGGCCAGTTGGGTCTCTAGCCTGACCGAGCGGCTGGATGCGGCCGAGAATCACGACGAGTTTCTGGAACACGTTAAGCTTGAGATGTATTCGGATCAGGTGTTCTGTTTCACCCCCAAAGGCGAAGTTGTAAAACTGCCACGCGGGGCGACACCGCTGGATTTTGCCTATGCGATCCACACCCGTATTGGCGACGCCTGTGTCGGGGCGCGGGTCGATGGCATACGTGTGCCGCTGTGGACACGGGTCAAGAACGGGCAGTCCGTTGAAATCATGACAGCCGAGGGCCAGCGCCCGCAAGCAACGTGGATCGACATCGCCGTCACCGGCAAAGCAAAATCGGCGATCCGGCGGTCCTTGCGCAGTGAAGACCGCGACCGGTTCATCAAACTCGGGCGCGAGCTGGCCCGTGTTGCGTTCGAGCATGTTGGCAAGAAAGCGACGGACAAGGCGTTGACCATCGCCGCCAAACATATGGGCCTGACCGATTTTAACGAGCTTCTGGCGCGTCTTGGCAGCGCCGAAACGAACGCGCGCGATGTGGTCGAAGGATTATACCCCGAACTGTCCGCAAGCACCGGCGACGAAGTCGAGATGGCCCGTGCGGTTGTCGGGCTAGAACATGGCCAGACGTTCGAGAGGGCGGCTTGTTGCCAACCAGTTCCGGGTGAGCGGATTGTCGGCATCAGCTACCGTGGCAAAGGCGTCGTGGTGCATGCAATCGATTGCCCTGTATTGACGGAATTTGAGGACCAGAATGATCGCTGGGTTGATCTGCATTGGCACAGCGGGAAACACCCTGCGGCCCATTCCGTGACCCTGCGCATTACGATCAGCAATGACGCCGGTGTACTGGGACGAATTTGCACATTGATCGGCGAGCAAAAGGCAAATATTGCGGACTTGTTATTTCTGGACCGGAAACCCGATTTTTACCGGATTCTGATTGATGTGGACTTGAGAGATGTTGAGCATCTGCATACGGTGATGACGGCCTTGGAAGCGGACAGCGATGTGGCTGCCCTCGAACGCTATCGAGATCCGGAACGCAAACCATAAATATGGTTTGGTAATTATAAGAGGACGACTCGTTTGGTTTTCAAACGCCGCGACAAACGATCATTTCTACGCATCCTTTGGGAATTGATCTACCCAAAGGGCGGCTGGACGCGTGCATTTCATTACGTCAATCACCGGGTGCGTCGCTTGCCCGACCCGCCCCACAGAATTGCGCGTGGTGTTTTCGCCGGTGTGATGACCAGCTTTACCCCGCTTTTCGGCCTGCACTTTGTCACTGCTGCGCTGATTGCCAAAGGGATGCAAGGCAACATCATTGCTGCCGTTATGGCGACGTTCTTCGGCAATCCGATTACATTTCCGTTCATCGCAGTCAGCAGCCTTCAACTGGGTCACTGGGTTTTAGGTTCAAAATACAGCGAGGGCAGCGAACACACCCTGATGAGCAGCTTCGGTGGCGCATGGCACGATCTCAAGCACAATTTTGGTGCAATGTTCACGGATGCAACGGCCCATTGGGACCGTCTGAACGACTTTTATGATACGGTCTTCCTGCCCTATCTGGTGGGTGGTCTGATCCTTGGACCGATTGCCGGGATTATCTGTTATTATATAAGTGTGCCGGTGATTACGGCCTACAAGAACCGCCGCAAAGGCCGCCTAAAGGCCAAACTGGCGGAAATACGGGCAAAGAAATCTGCAGCAAGGGCAGACGAGCCTAACGAATAGGGCTAGGTTTTAGAAAATAGGGCACACAAAGGATCTGGGATGAGCGATAGACCATCTAGCAAGCTGCGACTTGGAATTAACATTGACCATGTGGCAACCGTGCGAAATGCGCGGGGCGGCAGCTACCCTGACCCTCTGCGCGCCGCTAAGCTGGCAGAAGAAGCCGGTGCCGATGGTATAACAGCGCACCTGCGCGAGGATCGGCGGCATATTTCGGATGCGGATATTGATGGTCTGATGGAAATTTTATCGGTGCCGCTGAATTTCGAGATGGCAGCGACAGCGGAAATGCAGGCGATTGCGCTGCGTCACAAACCCCACGCCGTGTGCATCGTGCCAGAAAAGCGCGAGGAACTGACCACCGAAGGCGGGCTGGAAGTGGCCCGCGAGGAAAACCGTCTGGCGCATTTTATTGCGCCCATTTTAGAGGCTGGATGCCGTGTGTCACTGTTCGTGGCCACTGATATGCGTCAGATCGAGGCCGCTGCGCGGATCGGCGCCAACATCGTTGAGCTGCACGCTGGCCCCTATTGTGACGCGTTTTCCGAGGGGCATTTCGATACCGCCGCGACCGAGTTGGCGAAGCTGCGCGAGATGTCGACCTATGCGCACTCGCTGGATCTTGAGGTTCACGCGGGTCACGGCATTACCTATGACACCGTCAAGCCCATCGCCGAGTTTCCCGAGGTGAAGGAGCTGAACATCGGTCATTTCCTGATTGGCGAGGCGATCTTTATGGGGCTGCAACCGGCCATTGATAAAATGCGCCAACTGATGGACGAGGCAAGAAAATGAAATTTTTTTTGGCAATAATTACAGCTTTGGTTTTTGGAACTGCAGTGCAGGCGCAGCAGATAGGCGAATGCGACTGGCGCAGTTCGGCGCGCAATCTGGGTGTGCCATGGGAAAAATACTCAAAAGAGTTTTCAAATGGCAAGGTTCGGGTCGCATTGCTTGATACGATAGAGCCAGCGGCCGGGGCTCTGCATTTGCTGATAATTTCCCCACCATATGACGAACTTGGATCGCCCCAATGCAAAGTGGTTTCCTTTGGTGATACAATCGGGTTTGCCGATATGGAGTTCTCGGGATTGGGTGCAAGCTATAGCCCGGCAACCGGATTGGTGTTCAAAATCCCTGTGAAACAATATTTTGGCGATGGAAGCGGGTCTTGGGAACCTCTGACCGTCATATTAAATCAGGCCACGGGGCTGATCACGGCCACACTTGAATGATCCTTGGTATCGGCACCGACCTTGCAAACATCGACCGCATAGCGGGCACGCTTGAGCGGTTTGGCGACCGGTTTCGCAACCGCGTGTTCACCGAAACTGAACAACGAAAAGCCGAACGTCGCAAGGATGTGGCGGGCACCTATGCCAAACGCTGGGCCGCCAAAGAGGCTTGCTCCAAAGCGCTGGGCACGGGCCTTAGAATGGGCATCAGCTGGCGCGATATGGCGGTCAGTAATCTGGAAACTGGCCAGCCCGTGATGGCGGTGACAGGCTGGGCCAAAGAGCGGCTCGATAAAATGACGCCCGAGGGGTATGAGGCCACCATTCACGTCACTCTGACCGATGATCACCCGTGGGCGCAGGCCTTTGTGGTGATTGAGGCGCGCCCTAAAACTTGACTCTGCCTCCCCCGACCATCATGTAGCCCTAAACATCAACCCGAGCAGGAATATTCAGTATCATGGCAAGCAAAGCAGAAAAGCCCGAAGGCATCTGGGAACTTTTTAAAACAGTGTTCTGGGCGTTGATCATTGCAGGCGTTTTCCGCACCCTGTTTTTTCAGCCATTCTGGATTCCATCAGGCTCAATGAAAGACACATTGCTGATCGGGGACTTCCTGTTTGTGAACAAAATGGCCTATGGCTATTCGCAGCATTCCTGCCCGTTTTCGGCTTGCCCGATTTCTGGACGTATTTTGGGGTCTGAACCGGTGCGCGGCGACGTTGTGGTGTTTCGCCACCCCAAAAATGGTCAGGATTTCATCAAACGGTTGATCGGCCTGCCCGGTGACAAAATACAGATGAAAGACAGTGTCGTGCATATCAACGGCCAAGCCGTGCAGTTGACTCAAAATGGCGTGTTTGAAGAAGTATTCGAGCCGCAAGGCTCTGTCGGTAGTAAGCCAAGATGTGAAAACAATCCAGGTTTGGGAGCCGTCTGCGAAAAGTCGCGGATGACCGAAACGCTGCCCAACGGCGTGTCGCACGATATTTTGAATATTGCCGACCAAGCGAAGGATCACACCGGTATCTATACGGTGCCCGACGGGGAATATTTCTTTATGGGTGACAACCGCGATAATTCCACCGACAGTCGGTATGCGCAAAACGCAGGCGGCGTTGGTTTTGTGCCTTACGAGAACATTATTGGGCGTGCGGACCGGATCATGTTTTCGTCAGCGGGCAAGTCGCTGTTTTACTTTTGGACGTGGCGTTCGGACCGGTTTTTTAAGGCGGTGCAGTGAAACTATCCTCTGAACTAAAGGCCTTTTCAGGCCGGATTGGTTACGAATTTACGCGGCCCGAGCTTTTGCATCGGGCCGTTACCCATTCGTCGATGTCCTCGCCAACCCGCGACGATAATCAGCGGCTGGAATTTTTGGGCGACCGTGTGTTGGGGTTGGTGATGGCCGAAGCGTTGTTCATCGCTGATGCTGCCGCAACCGAGGGCCAGATGGCGCCGAGGTTCAATGCTTTGGTGCGCAAGGAAACCTGCGCCGATGTAGCGCGAGAATTTGATTTGGGCGCGGTGTTGAAACTGGGGCGCTCCGAGATGTTATCAGGTGGGCGGCGCAAAGAAGCGCTGCTTGGTGACGCGATGGAGGCTGTGATTTCGGCGGTCTATCTGGATGGCGGATTTGACGCTGCACGGGCGTTGGTTCTGCGTTTGTGGGGCAAGCGGATCAGTCAGGTTGACGCCGATGCACGCGACGCCAAAACGGCATTGCAAGAATGGGCGCAAGCGCGCAAACTACTGCCGCCCGCTTATGTTGAAGTGGCCCGCACAGGCCCGGATCACGCACCGGTTTTTACTATCGAGGCGCGACTGGAAAATGGCGCGGTTGCACCCGCAACAGCGAATTCAAAACGACAGGCCGAACAGGCTGCGGCCAAGCAGTTGCTGGCCCGATTGGAGAATGAAAAATGACTGATACAAGCGCCGGATTTGTAGCCCTGATAGGTGAGCCGAACGCCGGTAAATCCACCCTGCTGAACCGGATGGTTGGAGCCAAGGTTTCGATTGTGACGCACAAAGTGCAAACCACCCGCGCCCGCATTCGAGGCGTGGCGATGGAGGGCGACGCGCAACTGGTTTTCGTCGACACGCCGGGTATTTTTGCACCGCGTCGTCGTTTGGATCGCGCTATGGTGGCCGCCGCTTGGAGCGGGGCGGCGGATGCCGATCTGGTGGTGCTTTTGATCGAGGCGCATCGCGGCGTGACCGAAGGCGTCAAAGTCATTTTGGGCGCGCTGAATGAGCGGGCTGGTAAGCGGCCTGTGGCGCTGGCGATCAACAAGATCGACAAGGTAAAAGCAGACAAATTGCTCGCTTTGAGCCAAGAATTGAACAGTTTGTACGATTTTAACGAAACATTCATGATCTCGGCTGAACGGGGCCATGGGGTCGATGATCTGCGCGAGTGGCTGGCCACCCAAGTGCCCGCAGGTCCGTGGTTGTATCCCGAGGATCAGATTGCTGATTTGCCGTTGCGGATGATCGCCGCCGAAATGACCCGCGAAAAACTGACGCTGCGCTTGCATCAAGAACTGCCGTATCAGTTGACCGTCGAGACCGAGAACTGGGAAGATCGCAAGGATGGCTCGGTCAAGATTGACCAGTTGATCTATGTGATGCGCGACGGACACAAGGGTATTTTGCTGGGCCACAAAGGCGAGACCATCAAGGCCGTAGGCAAAGCCGCGCGCGAGGAGCTGGAAGAATTTTTGGGCCGCAAGGTCCATCTGTTTTTGCAGGTCAAAGTACGCCCGAACTGGTTGAATGAGGCCGAGCGGTATTCTGAAATGGGGCTGAATTTCAAAGATGGCAATACATGAGCCGACTGACTTCGGAATTCTGGGTTCAGGCCTATATGCATCGTTTGGATATGGAAAATATTCCGGCCTTTGTGACCACCAAAGGTGATTTGACGGCAGGGTCGGTTTTGATCAAGGTGAACACGCTGGATGGCGATGCGCAAGCGTTCGAGAGATCATTTGATTTGCAAACCGGACAGCGCGCATGGATTGGCATGGCAGTTGGTTGCGAGGCCGAAGTTGATATGGCGATCCAGCGACAAAAATCGTTTGATCCGGATGTCTGGGTGATCGAGGTTGAGGATAAGCAGGGGCGGCATTTGCTGGATCAGCCGGGTCTGGAATGACGGGATAACCATATGGAATGGCGGGATGAAGGGGTGTTGTTGCAGGTGCGAAAGCACGGCGAAAACGCGGCCATCATCGAGGTGTTCACTGCGGAACATGGGCGGCATTCTGGTGTGGTGCGCGGTGGGACTTCGCGCAAGATGGCACCTGTTTTGCAACCCGGCGCGCAGTTGGATGTGAAATGGCGCGCACGGCTTGAGGATCATTTGGGCACTTACACAGTCGAGCCTGTGCGCAGTCGGGCGGCGGCGGTCATGTCGAACCGCGTGGCGCTGGCGGCGCTGAATTCAACCTGCGCGATGCTGGCTTTTGCTTTGCCAGAACGCGAGGCTCATCCGGTTTTGTATCAACGATCCGTCATCCTGTTTGATTTGCTGGGCAATACCGAGGGCTGGCCGCTGGCCTATTTGCGCTGGGAGTTGGCGCTGTTGGAGGATTTGGGGTTTGGGTTGGATCTGCACAATTGTGTGGTGAATGGCAGTCGCGATGATCTGGCCTATGTGTCGCCGAAATCCGGTCGTGCGGTCAGTGTTGCAGGCGCAGGGGATTGGGCGGACCGGTTGTTGCCATTGCCGCTGTGTTTGTTGGGGCAGGGGCCTGCGCCTGACAACGAAATCAATGACGGATTGCGTTTGACCGGCCATTTTTTGACCCACTGGTTGGCGTATTCCCTAGGGAACAGGCCATTGCCCGCGGCGCGGCAGCGGTTTGTGGATGCCTATTTGCGGCATATGTGAGGGGCGATTGGTCAGGGGGTCGATCTAAAGACCATTTCGCGACCACCGTCGGTTGACAGGATCATTGTGTTGCCCGAAGTTTCGGCAAGTGTCATTGCGCCGAGGCCCTCAAAAAACTGCTGTTCGGCGACCAAATCGGGACAGGCCATTTTGGTGGACATAATTGGTCCCAGTTTGAACCAAGGCAATGGCACGGTCTGGGTGCTGACGAAGGTGTTGCAAGGGGCTTGGCCTGTGACCTTGCCCTTTGACGGGAACGCGATTGTGGCGCGGGCATTGAAGGGTTTGCCATCAAGGTCAATCAGCGTCCATGTGGCATTCGCGTCAGTATATCCCGAAATCGATTCATCGTATTTACAAGCGGATAGAGCCAAAGGGATCAATAGGGCTAACAAGTAACGCATAACGCATCCTTTCGGAGGAGCTGGTGTTTGACGATGATATACATATGATGGGGGATGTAAAATCACCAAAGGGTCAGTAGATGTCAAATCCCCCACTTGTTTTAATCCCCGGGCTGGCCTGCACCGAAGCCTTGTTCGCCGATCAGATAGAGGCTCTGGCGGGTGCGCGTGATGTGATTATCGGCGATCATATGCAGCACGACACAATGGCTGATATTGCGGCGCATATTCTGGCCACTGCACCAAAGCGGTTTGCTTTGGCGGGGTTGTCGATGGGGGGCTACATCAGTTTGGAAATTATCCGCCAAGCACCGGAGCGAGTGGAGCGGCTGGCATTGCTGGACACATCCGCCCGCGCCGATATGCCCGAGAAAATCGAGCAACGTCAGGAGGCGTTGGCATTGGCGGCGGCGGGCAAGTTTATGGCGGTGTGCCATACCACGCTGGATTTGAGCATTGCGGCCTCGCGCCATGATGATGCCGAGCTGAAATCGGCGATTATCAAAATGGCGGTTGATACTGGTGCAGATGTTTGG
>Ga0209345_10003572_pt1 | contig 15862 bp, 12 predicted proteins | sample Cruoilmetagenom7_FD_187294 | JGI IMG/M metagenome (GOLD analysis project Ga0209345, IMG submission 187294) | Oil polluted marine microbial communities from Coal Oil Point, Santa Barbara, California, USA - Sample 7 (SPAdes) (version 2) | ecosystem: Environmental > Aquatic > Marine > Oil seeps ... | reverse complement strand
CACGGGGGTTCCGCGGTAGTATTCCAGGCAGACGCGGTTGGCGCACACTCCAGTGCATTAGGCAATGAATATTTCGCAGCTGTCGATCCGGGCGGACGTGATACCATAGTGTGGATGCAGAATGCGGAACCTATTTCCGTCTACTGCAACGACGAAACTGATGGCGAATCACTGAGAGCCTGCGAGCAGGTGCTCGAGTCATTGTTAGCTTACGAAGTTGGCGCCACTGATGTGAAACCAGGCCTGGCAACCTCATGTGACCCTAATGAAGATCTGACTGTATGGACTTGCAACCTTAGGGAAGGTGTCACATTCCATGACGGTTCATCACTTGACGCGAACGATGTTGTCATGTCATGGGTTGTTGCATGGGATGCTTCCAATCCTTTGCATGTCGGCAACTCAGGAGCTTTTGGCTATTTCACATACCTGTGGGGTGATTTATTAAACGCTGAGTAACAGCAAGGCATTCTTTTCTTGTAGTCGCTCAGAAATACAGGATGGCACTTCATAAAGGAGTGCCATCCCCTTAATAAAGGGTAAATATCTAGGAGAAATATATGGGAAAGTACACAATAAGACGGTTATTACTCTCAATTCCAGTCCTGTTTGGAATCTTGGCAGTAACTTTCTTTTTGGCACGCGCAATACCTGGAGATCCATGTAAAGCCATGCTTGGTGAAAAAGCCACAGAGATTGTTTGCGAACGGTTTCGAGAACAATATGGGTTAAACAAACCAATTTATGTGCAATTAGGCATATATATGGGGGATATTCTAAAAGGTAATTTTGGGAATTCAATTCGTTTCAGACGGCCGGTGATGCTGATCCTAATTGAGAGGCTTCCAACAACGTTGGAACTCAGTTTTTTTGCAATTATTCTAGCGATCATTATCGGTATCACAGCTGGAATAATCTCGGCAATAAATCGTAATTCAGCTACAGATGTGATAACTATGATTGGAGCGAATATCGGTGTTTCAATGCCCGTTTACTGGCTTGGGTTAATGCTCGCTTATCTTTTCGCTTTGAAGTTAAAAGGAACTCCTTTTTGGCTGCCCCCTTCTGGTCGTTTGACTGCGGGTTTATCTCCCACACCATTTTATGAAGTGTTTGGATGGGTAGCGGAAAAAGAGACTTTCAAATTTTACATTCTGGAATTTTTTTCTAATTTTTATATTTTCAACTCCATTCTTACAAAAAATTGGGAAGTGTTATTTGATACGCTTAAACACCTCATCTTACCTGCTCTTGCTCTTTGCACAATTCCTCTCTCAATCATCGCACGCATGACAAGATCAAGCATGCTGGAGGTATTAAGACAAGATTACATTCGTGCTGTCCGCGCAAAAGGGCTGGGAAAATTCTCGGTTATCATGAAACACGCATTTCGCAACGCCTTTCTTCCAATCATCACAGTTATTGGTTTGCAAGTCGGTACACTGTTTTCAGGCGCAGTACTTACTGAGACAATATTTGGGCTTGCCGGTGTCGGCCGCATGATGTTTGAAGCCATAACTGCCCGTGATTTTCCTGTCATTCAAGGATTCACTATCGTAATTGCTGCTGGATACGTATTTATTAACCTATTAATTGATCTCTCGTATGTATTCATAGACCCAAGAATTCGCCTGGAGTGACACCAATGAAATATAAAAAAGATAGTCGGACCGACAATAAAAAGGAAAAAGATTACCGCTCCAATAGTCTGTGGCGATTGACACTAAGGCGAATCCTCAGGCAGCGGAATGCTATGATTGGATTGATAATCATTGGCATCCTGATACTCGTAGCTATTTTTGCTCCTTTTATTGCTACATTTGATCCAGAAGAAGTGTTGATCGGTGTTGAAGATATTAAAAGAAGGGAAGCGCCTTGTATCCATCTTTTGGGTTGTTCAGAAGATAAACCACAGCATATTTTAGGTGTTGATGGAAATGTACGTGATGAATTCAGCCGTGTAATTTATGGCACGCGGTTGTCTTTATTAATTGGTTTTTCCACTGTTGGGTTTGCCATCATCATTGGCGTAGCTATCGGAGCTCTTTCAGGTTATTATGGGGGATGGCTGGATAATATATTAATGAGATTCATGGATGTATTGATGGCTTTTCCCTCACTTCTATTAGCTATCACGATTGTATCTGTTCTGGGCCCAGGGATCGAAAATGCCCTATTGGCTATTGCCATTGTTTCAATTCCCATATACGCGCGTGTTGTCCGTGCGAGCGTGCTCTCAGTCAAAGAACAAACATTTGTATCTGCCTCTAAAGCTTTAGGAGCATCCAACCTACATATTCTCTTTTATCGGGTTTTACCCAATGCAATACCACCATTGATTGTCCAGGGAACACTAGGGATAGGTACAGCAATATTAGATGCTGCTGCGCTTTCTTTTATTGGCTTAGGAGCACAACCGCCTACTCCAGAGTGGGGCACGATGCTTGGCTCAGAAAGAAACCAATTGTTTACTGCGCCGCATCTTGTATTTTTTCCGGGAATCGCAATTATGATCACTGTATTAGCATTCAACTTATTAGGAGATGGACTACGTGATGCAATTGATCCGCGGCTTACTCATCAAAGCATTGAAGAATAAAATCAGAGTTCAGGCTTTTTATAAGGATTCTTAATTATGAAATTTGAAGGCAGCAAACATTTACTCGAAGTAAACAACTTGAAAACATTTTTTTATACAGACGATGGAATCGTTAAAGCCGTGGATGGTCTGGATTTTTATATAAAGAAAGGTGAGGTTTTTGGATTAGTTGGTGAATCGGGATGTGGAAAAAGTGTGACATCTCTATCAATAATGAATTTAATTGAAGCACCTGGAAATATCGAAAGTGGAGAGATATTTTTCGAAGGGCAAAATATTCTGAGTCTTAGTGAAAAAGAATTGACTCAAACAAGAGGTAACCACCTGTCAATGATTTTCCAGCAACCATTAACCAGCTTAGACCCTGTTTTCTCAATAGGAGAACAAATCAAGGAAGTGTTTGACATCCACAAAAAACTACCTAAAGATGAGGTTCATAAAAAGACCATTGACATGTTGAAAATAGTTGGAATCCCAGACCCGGATTCCAAGATAAATGCCTATCCCCATCAGATGTCCGGAGGTCAAGCACAAAGAGTTATGATCGCAATGGCATTGGCACTTGAACCAAAACTCTTGATCGCAGATGAACCAACAACTGCATTAGATGTAACAATACAATCGCAAATTTTAGATCTTCTTCGCGGACTTCAAAATAAATTTGATACTTCAATCATTCTAATTACTCATGACTTAGGTGTCATTGCGGAAATGGCAGATCGGGTAGCTGTCATGTATGCGGGAAAAATTGTGGAACAAACAGGGGTACACCAGATCTTCAGCGCACCCCTTCATCCATATACTCAAGGATTATTGGCTTCTGTACCCGTTCTGAACCAGGTAAAAGATGAACTTGAAACAATTCCCGGAAATGTGCCAAATTTAATTGATTTACCACCTGGATGCCGATTTGCGCCGCGTTGTAAAAAAAGAGAAGAATATCAGCTGAACATCTGCACCCAAATCGAACCAGAGTTATTTGTAAACCGTGAGAATAACAGAGCAGTTCGATGCTGGTTATATCAAGATTTTGAAGGGCATAAAGCTCCAATGAAAGAATTATTAAAATGAAGGCAGAAATTATGGCAGGGAAGCAACTTAAGAAAAAACAAGACGAAATTATAAGAGTTAAGGATTTAGTAAAATATTTTCCGGTCTCAGGCGGAATTATTCGGCATACAATTAATCAGGTTAAAGCAGTCGATGGGGTTAGTTTCACAATTAATCAGGGAGAAACTCTCGGCTTAGTTGGTGAATCTGGTTGTGGAAAAACAACTGTAGGCCACACAATGCTCGGTTTAGTGCCAGCAACAAACGGTTCCTTGTTCTTCAAAGGAAAGGATCTGCTTAAGCTACAAAGTAAAGAAGAGAAAAAAATACGGCGTCAAATTCAGATCGTTTTCCAGGACCCATATTCATCCCTTGATCCAAGACTACCAGTTGGCGAATCAATCGCAGAAGGATTAAAAATTCATAAATTGGGAAGCCGAAAAGAGCAATTTGAACGGGTTCTTAAAGTATTAAATTGGGTAGGATTGGAAGATTATCATGCCATGCGATACCCGCATGAATTTTCTGGTGGTCAGAGACAAAGAATTGGGATAGCACGTGCTTTAATTCTAGAGCCTGAATTTATCGTATTAGATGAACCAGTTTCAGCTCTGGATGTGTCTATCCAGGCGCAGATCCTAAACATTCTCAAAAAACTTCAAAGAGAGTTAGGGCTTTCTTATCTATTTATCGCGCATAACCTGGCTGTAGTTGAACACATATCTGATCGTATAGCAGTGATGTACCTTGGTAAAATTGTTGAGATTACAAGCAAAGTTGAATTATTTAAGAAACCATTGCACCCCTACACCACTGCCCTGATGTCTTCAATTCCAATTCCAAACCCTGGAATAAAGAAGAAAAAGATTGTCCTCGCGGGTGAAATACCAAGTGCTTTGAATCCTCCATCTGGCTGCCGTTTTCATCCTCGTTGCCCTATAGCCCAAGAAATTTGTTCGAACGAGGAACCATATTTAAGGGAACTATTCAAAGAACACCATGTTGCCTGTCATTTCGCTGAGAAAAAATATTAATTTATTCTTCACTTAATTCCACACAGCAAACTGGGTGGGTTCCAGCCCACAGTATGATTTTCCCCCGCAGAGAAAATATTTCCTAATATCCCGTCTACCCGCATCGCGAAAAGGATGAGTTCTTCGTCTCGCCGCATGCGGGGTTGCGCATAAATCAAATCATCAACACTTGATCGCCTAACCACTTCACGTTTTCTCTGAAAAGAAAGCGGGGAATTATTTCATGGGAGCGATGAACAATTGATTGTCATACGCCAAGAACACTTCCTGATCCGGTGTAATCCCAAATCCGCTAGGCTTGCTTGTGGGTATAGGATAATTACGGTTAGTTTGTGGTTTAAGAGTTCGCTCTAAGTTCAATTGATAGCTGAACTGATATAAAGCACTGCTGACATCATCCAGAAGGAAAAGTGAAGCATTGGGCACCCGCGCCTGCTGCATGCCGATAAAATGTGTGCCCATGAAAATCCATGGTTTTGTATTCTCGATCCCTACACGTTTATCAGTGAACGGTGCGGGATCTTCACATTCAGTTAACTTCACATCATCAGGTGAGTTGTACCGGCAAAGGGTCATATGCCCATCACCATGTAGAATATACAGATCTTCCTGATTGACAAATGCATCCACGGCACCGCTCAAATCTGGTATATCATCGTCAAAAAACCTGATCGGGCTTTCTGTAAAAACGATCCCAGACATCTCTGTTGAATCAGTGCTGTTTCCTTTGTAAAACCAAACCATGCTCTTATCAGCATCGATAACATATAGAACATCGTTCGCGTACGCGGTTCCAATAATTTTTCCCCAGCCGCCATCTGGCACTGTTAGAGTACGCGAGATCGGCAGTTCACCTGGTTGGCAATAAAGCAAGTTACCCTGTCCATCCAACGCCATGATCTTAAAGTTCTTACTATTCGCGGGGAGAATAACAAAATCTAATAATTTTGTAATCGTCGCTAATCCATATGGGCCAGGTGTACATCTAAACTCTTCGTCTAATTGATAAAAGCCTTTTGTGTTCAGATAGATCCGAAGCACATTCCCGGAATTACTATCCAACAAATAGACACCGGAGGAACTTGCTTTTATTTGGCCAATCGATGCGCCTTCTGGAAAAAACTGGGATAATGCCGGCCTAAAATCCAACCGTGCTGCTAAGTCCATTTCATCTATAATCAATTGGGCCTTTTGAAATAATTCGCGTGAACTATTTGTTATCTGAAATTCTTCTGCCTTCGTTGTAAGAACTAGAACCTCTTTCCAATGGTCATGCTGCTTGATTGCATCACCTTCATCTTCTGCGAGCAGCTCGGCCGCCTGTGCCTCATCCATAAAAATCTTGTACTGCTCTTCTTTACCAAAACGTGTATATATCGTTATTGAAGAAAAAATAATGATCAGGGGAATCGCCAGCACAGCTACGGTCATCCATGTAAAAGATTCACTGGTTTGAATTATTGACTTTTTCGGTACGAGCTTACGCTTAAGACGTCTAAAAATTAACTGCAATTTTGCACGCGTGGTTTTACCCCGCATCCATAATCTCGCAAGTCCTATTAACAATTTACTGTTCTGTTTTCTAGATTTCTGGATCACCTCTGGTGATTCTTGCTGCATTTGTTCTGTTTCACCAGCAGTTACTTGAATATCCTCATCTTCAATATGAACCACATCTGGTAAATCTGGAGTCTCTTCCTCGTTTTTTTGTGGTTCCTCTTTAGGATTCTTAAGTGCTGGCTCTGCCATCTGATGAATATCTTGTTCTAACTCAGTTGGTTTTATTTCAGGTTGGTCTTCAGAAATATGCTCTTCTTCTGCCTTGATAAATTTTTCTTCTTCAATCTCCCAGCTTCCTGTGCGTACCTTTCCGTTTCCTTCCTCTGTCTTGATCGCCAGAACAGAAAAATCCTGAATCATTTGATTTTTCAGCCTGCGTTTTATTTGTGGCATTGTTAGTTCGGTACTTCCCGAAAGATAATACGCTTTCCATGATGCGTGGGCATGCGGGCTCATTAGAATCAAGTCACTTGCTTGTATTTCACTCTGGTATAGGCGTGGGTTGATTCGTTTGCTTCGGCCTAATTTTTCAGTTGCATCCCCGTCCTCGCCGCACCGCTCAAATCGTTCAGAACCTATTGTGTATGTCTGTGCATCGCCCACTTGACCCATAAACAACCAGCCATTATGTAAAACAGCGATATTGACAGAACCCTCCGCCTGAACACCCTCATATCCTCTATCGAGGTTGCGTTCAAGAATGTCTTTATTCAGATCCTCTATGATCAATTGAATCGCCCGCGTGACCGATCCCTGGGTATGAAAGAATAAGCCGCTTGCCTTTTTAACCAGCTCGTCAATTTCTTCATTTGTGTAGCGGTGTTCACCCGAGAAGGAAAGAAATAATGCCAGCAAATCACTCTGGCGGTGCCGATGAGTAGTACGTACTCCACGCTCAACAAGAACACCTGTAATTTGGTGGTATTCTTTTCCCCCAATGCTTTGCAGTTGGTACGTGATGAAATCAATAGTCATAGTTGTTATTCTTGAAAAGATTATATTGATTATACATACATGTGATTAACTTTCTCTTAAAAAACCTGCGAGTATAATTACTCCACAATAAATCAAGGTGGTTCTCATGGGTAAAGATGGACAATTTTATCTTGGCAAGTTATTTGATCTCAAGAAGAATAAGATCTCAAACGATCGCTTAACATACGACCCTCCCGATCTAACTACCCATGCCATTATCACAGGTATGACCGGTTCAGGTAAGACAGGTCTATGTGTAGGGTTACTTGAAGAGGCGGCCTTGCAGGGAATCCCTGCCATTATTATCGATCCCAAGGGAGATCTCACAAACCTTGTTCTTTCTTTCCCCGATCTAGCTCCTGAGGATTTTGCACCCTGGATAGATACTGACAATGCCCGCCGCGAAAAGAAAACCATTACTGAAGTATCGGAAAAAACGGCTGCGTTGTGGAAAAATGGGCTAAAGGATTGGGGATTGGGCTCAAAAGATATCCAAACCCTTAAAGATGCTGTGGATCGCACTATCTACACTCCCGGCTCCACAATAGGCATTCCAGTAAATATTCTTGCCTCCTTCGAGGCTCCCAGTATCGATTGGGATGAGAACGAAGAAGCTTTGCGCGAAAAGATTTCCTCAACTGTTACAGCACTATTAACTCTGGTTGGTTTGAAGAATATCGATCCCCTTCGATCTCGCGAGCATATATTGTTAGCCAATATCATCGAATTTCACTGGCAGGAAGGAAAATCTCTTGATCTGATGGACCTCATCAGGCAAACACAAACGCCGCCTTTTGGCCAGTTAGGTGCTTTTTCACTTAATGAATTCTTCCCCAAGAAAGACCGCAACGAATTGGCTATGCTGCTTAACAATTTCCTCGCATCCCCGTCCTTCCAAAGCTGGATTGAAGGTCAACCATTAGATATTGAATGTATGCTTTACACACCTGACGGAAAACCGCGCCATACCATCTTTTATTTAGCGCACCTTGAAAATACCGAGCGTATGTTTTTTATCACATTGTTATACGCTGCTGTGGAAACGTGGATGCGTAAGCAGCGGGGAACCGGTGACTTGCGCGCGCTCATATACTTCGATGAAATCCACGGTTATCTTCCGCCAGTCGCCAACCCGCCCTCAAAACCGCTTCTGATCCGCCTGCTCAAAACTGCCCGTGCATTCGGTGTTGGGCTTATGCTCACCACACAAAACCCAGTAGATGTGGATTATAAAGCTCTCTCAAATGCCGGCACCTGGATGATCGGGCGGCTGCAAACTGACCAGGACAAACAGCGTCTTCTTGACGGTCTTGAAAGTGTGTCCGGGGACATTAAACGCAGCGAATTTGACCATCTTATCTCTTCCCTTGGTAAACGCGTTTTCTTATATCACAACGTACACGAAAAGAAACCATCTGTTTTCCATACTCGTTGGGTAATGAACTATCTGGCAGGCCCGCTCACCATTTCACAAATTCCAGATCTGAATGCCCTCGCTGGAGCTCAAGCCTTCACTCCCGAATCCAGCATAAAAGCTAAGAAGAGCACAAAGACCACACAGTTACGGTCAACGGACAAATCAACCAGCATGAAACCCTCTCTTCCGGGTACAGTTCAGGAATATTTTTACTCAGCCAAAACCAGCTCCGAAAAACAGAAGTACACCCCTGCGCTTGTTGCTATAGCTGAAGTGCACTATCTTCGCCAGAGGCCTCCGGTTGATTTTACACATGTTATCAGCGCTATCGTTGAAAATCCGCATGAAACCGGGCAGATGTGGAAAAATGCCGTCCTGTCCGACCTGGATACCGGTAAACTGCTCACCAGTTCCCCCAGCAGTGCCAAGTTTACAGCTGTTCCGGAGTTTACGAACAAATCCTCCTGGTGGTCTGCGCAGGAAAAAGAATTTGAACACTGGATCTATGAGACCGATACAGTTTCCGTCCGTTCTTCCAAAGCGCTTGGATTATCTGCTGGTCCGGAAATCAACAATGAAGATTTTCACACCCAATGTAAACAAGCATCTGTAGAAAAATTAAAAGAAGCTGAAGACAAACTGGAGAGCAAATTTAGAACCAAACAAACCACTCTTGAAAACAAGATTGAACGCCAGGAAATGAAAGTGGATAAATATAAAAAGAATCTTGATTCACGCAAATTAGATACTGCTCTTAAAGTAGGTGAATCTCTTCTTAATCTTGTGGCCAAGCGTAAGCTAACCGGTCTCTCCACATCCTCCACCAAGGTGCGCATGGCTAATGAGGCAAAAACACGTTTGAAGGAAGCAGAAACCATTCTGGAAAATTATCAGGAAGACCTGAAAACACTCCAGGAAGACCTCAGCGATCAGAGATTAGAGCTGAAACAAAAATGGGAGAACATGGTAGACGACATCAAGGAAGTGAAAATTTCCCCCACCAAGCAGAATATTCGCATTTCACATTTCGGGATAGTTTGGAGAAATTAATAATTTAGAGTTCCTGCCGTCCGGCCAGTGCCCTCAGGAGTGTACTTTGGTCTGCGTATTCCAGATCGCCTCCCACAGGTAATCCACGCGCCAAACGGGTTAACTTCACAGGATATTTATCCAAACGCTGCCGTAAATACAATGCGGTAGCGTCTCCTTCCATACTCGGATTCGTGGCAATGATGATCTCTGCAATCCCCCCATTTTTCACACGCTCCTCCAGTTCATAGATCTTGATGTCATCCGGACCAATCCCTTCGATTGGTGATAGTGCTCCATGCAACACATGGTACAGCCCTTTAAACCCATCGGTTTTCTCCAACGCCACCATATCCAAAGGATCTTCCACAACACACACCACACTCTTGTCGCGTTTTGGGTCTGCACAAATAACACATTCTTCCCGCCCCGTATCAGTGATATTAAAACATCTTTGGCAGAAAGCTGTTCCATTTTTCACCATTTTCAGCGCATCTGCGAGATCGCTCGAAAATTCTGCAGGCGCCTTTAGCAAATAAAATGCTAACCGTGACGCTGTTTTTGGGCCAATACCCGGCAATCGTTCTAAAGCAAGAATTAATCGCTCCAATGGATCAGGTAATACAGACATTCGCTCTCCCTAGAATTTTAAACCGCTCAAGCCGCCGCTTAATGGGCCGATTTTTTCAGCCATCAATTTTTTTGATTTCTCTAAAGCATCTGATATCGCGTGCTCAATTAATTTCTCAAGTTTCTCAGTAGGCATATCAATTATTTTTTCTCTGTTCAGCTTAGCCCCTTTACATTTCTGGCTGCCGGTCATAGTTACTGATACTGCCCCATCCCCTGCTGTGCCGGTGACAGTTTCTTTTTCAAGTTCTTTTTGTGCCCGCTTAAGTTGTTTCTGCATCTGCATGACCTGCTTCATCATGCCGCCCTTGTTATTATTCATCATCAATCATTTTCCTCACGTTTATTGTTTTCTTTAGTCATCTTTCCACCCAGTGAAAGCGCTGCTCCAAGCATACCATCTTGGTCCACATTTAGATCCGCCGGTGTCTGAGCCATCTCTTTCCCGGCTATCTCACAATCAATCTCCATATCAATCCCTGTTATTTGTTTAATTGCTTGCTTTGCGCACGAGATATTATGTCCATTTTCCATCTTCGATTGAAGGATCCCGCTTGAAAACCCTAATACCAACCGCCCGCGGCGAACATTGATTGACTTGCACGAATTTAATAGAGCCCCTGTTTCCGGTGAGATCAATTTGGCTGCCGCTCGGATTTCCTTCCATTGCACTTGAACATCATTTCCGCCTGATTGCTTGTTTTCTTTAGTTTCTTGTGGATTGGGTGCGTTTTCTTGCTTTTCCACATCTTTTTTTCTTTGCGGATCTTCTTTCTTTATTGTCACTTTCTTCTTAACATATCCGACATCAGTTTTTTGTTGCGAAATTTGTTTTCCCGGGGCCGTTGTCCGTTTCACTCGTACAGGACGGTTCTTTTCCTGCTTCACTTTTTTACCGTTGTTTTGGGTTAATCGCGTTACTGCCAATTCCATCTGCAGCCCCGGCTGCCAACCTATACTTGTATGTTGTGCTGCACGGTCAAACGCATATAGAGCATCCAGTAATTTACCCATTTCAAAGCGTTTGGCTAAGACTTTCAACTGGTCCCTTTCTTCCAATGCGGCTTCTAACTGTTCAATATTCCCCATTTTCGTCATCAGCACCGCCCGTAAATAATCAACAATCTGCCTTCCAAATTGGCGCGGATCGCTTCCGCTGTCTAAAGCATGATTGATTATCAAGATCCCTTTTCCCACGTCTCCAGCCAGGATCGCTTCAGTTAGAGAGGTCACACTTTCGCTTCCGGCAGTGCCAAGCACATCTTTTGTCAGCGTAAGAGTTACATCATCTCCAGTAGACGCTAATTGATCCAAAAGCGAAACCGCGTCGCGCATGCTGCCAGTTGATTGTCGAGCAATCTCGGTTAACGCCGCAGCATCCACGATGATCCCTTCTTCTTCGGCAATCTTCTTGAGGTTCACCTGAATATAATTGATCGGGATCCGCCGAAATTCATGACGCTGGCAGCGGGATAGCACCGTTGCCGGTATCTTGTGTACTTCTGTGGTGGCCAGCACAAAGATCGCATGTGCCGGCGGCTCTTCCAGCGTTTTCAGTAGTGCATTAAACGCCGCATTGGAGAGCATGTGTACCTCATCAATAATATACACCTTGTAGCGCCCCTGTGTCGGAGAGAAGTTTATCTTTTCACGCAGCGACCGAATATCATCTACGCTTGTATTAGAGGCAGCATCTATCTCGATCAAGTCCAGGAACCGACCCGCATTGATCGCTTTACAATGGTCACATGTATTACAGGGGCGAACCGCTACATCTTCTGCCAGGCAGTTGACTGCTTTCGCGATGATGCGAGCTGTGCTCGTTTTCCCTGTACCTCTCGGGCCGGAGAATAAATAAGCGTGTGCTATGCGATTTTTTGCCAGTGCATTTCTCAGAATGCGGATGACATGTTCCTGGCCGATGACTTCTTCAAAGTCCAGCGGCCGCCATTTTCGATAGTATGCTTGAGTCATTATTTGGTCCATTCCTTGAGTTCGATGTTCTTAATTCTAAACGATTTATTTGAGGTTCAACCTTTTAGATTTTGATCAGTACCTTAATAATTGCATTAATTTTCCATAGTGGTAAAATTGCGGCAATTCTATAAAAAAAGAAAAATCGTATGCCATACCTCATCGACGGGCACAACCTCATCCCAAAAATTCCCGGACTGCGTCTTGACCAGTTAGATGATGAACAGTCTCTTCTCGTGCTTCTCGATGATTATTTTAAACAAGTCCGTAAAAAAGCTGTTGTTTACTTCGATCGTGCCTCGCATACCGACCATGCCAATTTTCACTCTGCGCATCTGCATGCTCATTTTGTCCACTCCCCAAGTTCAGCCGATGATGCCATACTTCTGCAATTAAAAGAACTTGGCGGAGATGCCCACAATTACACCATTATAACTTCCGATCATTGGATAATCGATAATGCCAATGCAGTTGGCGCTTCTGTTATTTCCAGTGATGATTTCGCCCACAAGCTCCTCACGTACCATTCAAAACCACAAAATAAGTCTAAAAATCCTGATAACGATGTTGATTTTTGGCTTGACGTCTTCCAAAATAATTCTTAGAAATTTTTTACATTCTGTTAATATCAAATTGGACAAATATAGTATATTATGTCGCTAAGACACCGAAAACTTTAATAGTAGAAAGTGTCTAATTACCGCCAGAATTATTTGCAGCGCATCCCTCCTTGCGTTGTGAAGTCCCATAACGGGTAACTGGTGGGAATATCCCTCCCTTTGACCGCTGGCACCCGCCGGCGGTCAGATTTTTACTTGATAGGGAAATGCCCTGATGCTATAATCGGGGCACAACGCCCCAGTGGCTCAAATGGATAGAGCGAGGCACTCCTAACGCCTAGGTTGTGGGTTCGATTCCTGCCTGGGGCACAAAAAAACCATTCCGAGTGACCGAGTGGTTTTTTATTTTTTATGGGATAATCTAATCTTATCCACTCTATAATTAATATGATAATTTCAATAAATGTGACGTGTGTTTCATTATGAAAATAAAATTCGAACCGATTGGCATCATTCATTCCCCCTACACAAAACTGCATGATATGCCTATCCAGCCATCCGCCGCCCGCGGCGTAAAAGGCCAGGTGGAAGTTTATGAAAAATATCTGCCGGCGCTGTCTGATTTGGATGGGTTTTCCCACATATACCTGCTGTACCATTTTCACCTCACAAAATCGGTTCAGCAAAAAGTGATCCCATTTCTTGATTATCAGGAACGTGGACTTTTTGCCACCCGCGCTCCTAAACGTCCCAATCCCATCGGTCTTTCGGTGGTTAAACTTATCCGGGTTGAAGAGCATATCCTTCATATTGAAAACATTGATGCCATCGATGGAACGCCTTTGCTCGATATCAAACCATATGTCCGCGAAATGGAAGCGGTAGAAGACATCCGCATCGGTTGGCTGGAAAAACACACATCCAGAATAAACTCTCAGCTATCCGATAAAAGATTTAAATAATTGCAGCCCTTTTCCCAGAGCCATAAAATATTAATATCGATAAAAACATCCCTCTGCGCTATACTAAATGGAAATTAATTTACACAAGGTAATTTCTTCACGATGAACATATATCTAATTATTCTTGCGGTAGGTATTCTTCTCTTTTTACTCGATGCTGTTATTGCGCGTATGGTTCAAAACACACAGCGCTCCCATCAATCAACACCGGAGAAATATGGCATTTCTTTTGAAGAAGTTCATTTTCCAGTGGGTAAGAACGGGCACTTATATGGATGGTGGGTCCCAACCACGCCAACCGCGCCCACTCTCATCCTGGTTCATGGCTGGGGGCGCAATCTATCCCGGATGCTCCCATATATTCGCGAATTTCACCCGTTGGGCTACAATCTTCTCGCGTTCGATGCCCGCAACCACGGCAGCAGTACTCCTAATAAAACCCCTACTGTGTGGACATTCACTCAGGACACATGTGCTGCGATTGATTCTATCGCTGAGAGCCGCCTGACCTCCTCACAGAAATTCGGGGCAATTGGCCTTTCGATCGGCGGAGGCGCAGTCATCAATGCGGCCGCCCTGGATGATCGTATCCGCAGCGTGGTAACCGTCGGGGCATTCTCTCATCCGATTGAAGTGATGAAACTTGGCTTTCAGGAAAAACACATACCGTACATCCTATTCGGATGGCTGCTTTTCAAGTATATGAGATACCGGTTCAGATTGGATTTTGACAAAATTGCCCCGGCGAATAACATCCACAGCGCCCATGCTGATATTCTGTTGGTTCATGGAGAACAAGATTCCACAGTGCCGCTTGCGCATGGAAAAGCGTTATTGGAAGCCGGCAATCCTGAAACAACAAATTTATGGATTGTCCCCGCCAAAGGGCACAGCGATTGCCAAACAAATCCGGACTTTTGGGAAAAGACAGGATCATTTTTTCAGGAAACGATCCCGATTGTTTAAAGAGTAAAGGTCACTCTGGAAACAGCATAACATTTTATAGTTTGCAATCTGGCTTTCACGTATTATTATTAGTATCTAACCAGAACAAAATAATGCATTCAATTAATCAACAGCGTCAGACCCACCCAAAACGGTACCGTCTGGACACTGCCGCCAATTTATACCCAGCCATTCGCGGGCGCAAACGCCCTGGCGTTTTTCGATTGTCTGCGGTATTAGCCCAACCGGTGCAGCCTGATCTACTGCAAATTGCGTTAAACACCACATTAAAACGCATTCCAAGTTTTTCGGTCAAGCTGCGTTCCGGGCTCTTCTGGCATTATTTCGTCCACTCCAACGATCTTTTACCAGTCCAAGAAGATGGCCCCATTCCCTGTATGGTTCTTTCTTCTAAGAAAAATAACGGTTTTCTAATTCGAGTGGGATATCACGGCTGTCGGATAGCAGTAGAGGTATTTCATTCCATATCCGATGGTGCTGGGGCGATGGTCTTTCTGAAAACCCTCATCGCCCAATATCTGAATCTGCTCGAGTATTCTGTTCCACCCACAGAGGGCATCCTGGATTGCAGGGAAGCACCCGACCCCTCTGAATCAAAGGACTGTTTCCAGGTTTTCGCCGGCAGCAGCACCACACGCTCCCGCCGCAAGCCGCGCGCTTTCCATATAAGAGGATCTCTCATACCCCCATACAGTCTCAATACCATCACCGGTACCATCCCTACCAAAGCGATCCACTTGGAAGCAAAAACACACGGGGTATCCATTACCGAATATATGGTGGCAGTTTATTTATTCACTTTGGAAAGAATTCAATTATCTGAAACACCCCGCCGCCCTTTGCCAATTAAAATTCAGGTGCCGGTCAATCTGCGCCAATTTAATAAGACAAAAACTCTGCGAAATTTCTCCGCTTTTGTGACCCCCGGGATTGATCCCACACAGGGAGAATATACCTTCGCGGAAATATTAAAGTTAGTCCATCATTTCCTGCATTATGAAGTGACAGAAAAACATCTGCGCACACAGGTAGCAGCCAATGTGCGCTCAACAAAGAATCTGCTCATACGGATAACCCCTCTTTTAATAAAAAATCGCCTCATTAAT
>Ga0209345_10003571_pt1 | contig 15866 bp, 17 predicted proteins | sample Cruoilmetagenom7_FD_187294 | JGI IMG/M metagenome (GOLD analysis project Ga0209345, IMG submission 187294) | Oil polluted marine microbial communities from Coal Oil Point, Santa Barbara, California, USA - Sample 7 (SPAdes) (version 2) | ecosystem: Environmental > Aquatic > Marine > Oil seeps ... | reverse complement strand
ATAGCCCTTGTCGCCAATCATGCAGGAGGCATGCTCTGAAAGGGCTGGATATGTAAGCTTTGCACCGATATGGTCACTCGTCTGCCCTTCGGTCAGGCACAGGATTACCGGCCTGCCGTTACCATCGCACACTGCATGCAACTTCGAGTTTAACCCGCCTTTGGTGCGTCCAATATATAGGGAAACAGACCCTTTTTTAAAAGGCTGGCAGCCGTACGATGGGCCTTCAAATGGGTGGCGTCGATCATCAGGCAGTCATCGGCATCGCTGGTAGCGGCAAGGGCGGCAAATATCTTGTTAAAGACGCCCAGACGGCTCCAACGAACAAAGCGATTATAGATCGTCTTGTGCGGACCGTAGGCAGCCGGGGCGTCGCGCCAGCGCAGGCCGTTCCTGATTACAAAGATAATCCCGCTCAATATCCGCTGGTCATCCACCCTGGGAACCCCGTGCGACAAAGGAAAATACGGCTCAATCTTGCGTATCTGCGCTTTGCTCAACATCATCAGATCACTCATCAACGGCACCTCCTTCAGTGCCGCTAATGAATCAACCTTCTCTCGATCGTGCAAGCACGATTAATAGGTCCTGAGCCTAAATCAATACATTAGCGATAGCAAGTATGCTCGACCTTCATTGCTTGCCATTTACAGCATAAGAAATCTGTTAGGACGTGTTGACAAATTCACGCATCCACAATCGGATTGAGACGAGTTGGATCAAGCCGAGGTAGCTAACTGCGGTATTGTCATATCTGGTCGCCAGTCTGCGCGCATTTTTGAGCTTGTTATAAACGATTTTGTCCTTCGTTGACCAAGGGTTGCAACCCTGCCGGATTGGGCGTCAGCAGACGACAGGTTCCTGATATTGCCGCGATAATGTTCGGATCATCATGTGAGACTTTACAATTGGCGATTTCAGCCATCCTCTGGAAAACGGAGCGGATCATCTCAACCGGTATAGCATCTGTTCTAAGACAAATGGCGGCCTTGCGACGTTTCGACGAACCATCGAAGCATCTTGTTTGAAAGCGCAACAGGATCCTCATTCGGTTATACTCGGTCGGGATTTCAATGGCATGTGACGTCCAGAATATCTTCTATACCATTATCTCTCGTCCTCCCAACTGATGCGCTTCCTATTGCTCGGAAAAGACACAGACAACACCGCCAGTGAATGGCCTCTGGTTCGTGCCGGTAAAACGGGTCCCGGGCAGCACCGCGCCCCATCCAAAAATCAACGTCGAACGAATATTTCTCCGCATATTTGCCATTTCGCAAAAAGTCAGAACGCGAGTCATAATAACAAGGCTCTGTCGCTTGGAGCGGCAATTAACGGGCTTCTTGATCTCCTTCCTTGACTACTCTTGGAAACTTGAGACGCCTTTGACTTTAAGGAGAATGAAAATGAAGACGATGAAACTAATGGCAGCATCTGCTGCTGCATGTGCTCTGGCAATTGGCGCCCCCGTCTATGCCCAGCAAGGGCAGGACAATGACGTCGACAACACCGACAATGGTGCTGTGGTGGTCAATGACCTGCTTGATGTTTATCTTCAAGCGCAAGATAACTCACAGGACAATGACACGCTCACCGTCGGTGATGTTGCCAGCAACAACAACACTATTACGGCCAATCAATTGCTCAATGCCGTCAACACAAACTCCATGATGGATGAACTCGTCGATCTCGACGGCGAGGACGGCACACCGGCTCCGGTAGGCTATAACAGCGGCGACGTTTACGTCGATGGCAATGCATTTGCAGCCTTCGCTGGTATTCTGAACAGTGCAAATAACACTGGCATCAATGCCAACACGCAAGCTGCAAGCAATATGGCTGCGCAAGGCACCATCAACTTCGGTGATGGCGGCGCTGCGGCTGCCGGTGGCGGCGCAGGCGGCGACTAAATACCGGAAAGGTTGGGCCGGTTCTTCCAATTGGATCGGCCCTTCCATCCCCCCAAACCGGAGTTTAGACCATGAAAAAGCTACCCCTGATTCTCATGATTACTTCATTGGCGATCCACACGCAAACAGCCTCTGCACAAACTGTTTCCGTAGAGCCAGATTCCACACCCGCATCTGAAAATGCGTCAGCGGACGCTGCTGTTTCAGCTTCCACACCGGTTCTTTCCTTCAAAGAACTGGATGAAATGCGCGGCGGAACACAAATCGCGATCAACAATCAAACGCTCAACGCCGCAAATAGCGGAAATACTATCAATGGCGATTTTAGCGCCGGCGATGTGAGTTTGGCCGATGACGCATTTTCCAACTTTAACGGTCTCGGAAACTTTGTTTTCAACACCGGTGCCCAATCCTCTCTTCAGGCCGGGATGAGCATAACGATCAATGTCAGCGAATAGGTTCGTCCCATGCCTCTGGGTAAATCACATTTCTCGCTAAGGCAGCGCTGCAAACAAGGACTTCTGGTCGGGCTGCTGGCTTTGACCGGAGCAGTTGTTTCCATGCAGGCTGCAAGAGCGGAAGTTCGACTCGGTCGGGAAGCTGCCGGCGGCGATTTTTCGATCGGCGTGATGACCTGGTGGGACATTCCTTTTCGCTCGGTGGTGCGGCAGCGCTATGATTTTAGCTGTGGGTCGGCTGCCGTCGCCACCTTATTGAGTTACCATTATGACCGTCCGACCGCGGAGAGAGCACCCTTTCGGGCGATGTGGGATCTGGGTGACAAGGCAACCATCAGAAAAGTCGGGTTTTCGATGCTGGACATGCGCAATTATCTGCAATCTCTCGGATACCGTGCCGAGGGGTTCAAAATCGAGCCAGACCAACTTATCGAGATAAAACGCCCGGTGATTGTTCTGCTGGATCTTGACGGGTTCAAACATTTTGTGGTCGTGAAAGGGCAGACCGAAGATCAGGTCCTCGTCGGCGATTCCGTCCTTGGCCTCAAAAAATATCCGATCGAGGATTTTCAGAAATACTGGAATGGCGTGGTTCTGGCGATAATGGACGGCCCGATAAAGAAGCGCCCTGCCTATAATCTCGCAGGTGACTGGAACCCATGGGCCAAGGCCCCTGTCGACGAAATTGAATCGACCGCTGAAATTGGCAATCTGACCACCCACCTTCCCCCGCTATACCAACTCACCCCGGAGTTACTCCTAGACGTGCGGGTTGGTACTATTCGATGAGAGAAAAGCAATGAAAACATCACTCAAGATTCTTACCCCGTCGGTCGCATTTCTTGCGTTCGTCAGCCCCCCTGCCGCACAAGCGCAAAACGCAGCGGCAACAAGCCTGCCCGTAGTCGTTTCAGATCAGGAACTGAGCGAACTGCGCGGCGGGTTTGTCTGGTCGGGACTGGACATTAATTTCGGGGCCGACATCCGGACCTATGTGGATGGCAATCTGGTATTGCAAACCGTCCTGAACTGGACCGATGACGGTGTAGAAAGGCTGCAGACCGCAGCGGGCGGACTCACTCCGGTGAGTTCCGCAGCGCTTCAGAATGGCATCTATTCCAACGGCGGCATTCGCATGAAGATCGGAGAAACACCGGTATATGTGCTGAATGATGGCCGCACGGCGCTAACCCATGAAACCGAAAATGGTCTCCAGAATATGCTGATCAACACGGCCGTTGGATTGAACAGCGTTCAAGAGGTTAATGCCACGATTGGTCTTTCAGGATATCAGCAGTTCAATTCGGAGCTGATGTTCGACAGATTGAATGGCGCGCTTGATGATATCATCGGGCAAGCAGCCATCGGAGCGCTTGGCGGCTAAGCAACACGCGGATGACCATCCCGAAAATCAGACCCGACTTATGACGGCGGCGCTGGAAAAGCTCCTTGTTCCGGCGCCGCTTTCGGATCTTTGTCCGGCCCTTGAGCTGGAGGATTAGAACCGGAACGGCATTCGCAATGTAATACCAACATCCGGAGCGTCTTCCGTTACACCAAATGCAAATCCAAGGTTCAAGGCCTGTCTTTCGCTCAAACGGTATGACATTCCGAAATTAAAGGATCCGACCTGGATATCATTGCTCCGTTGAACCGTGTCACCCAATTCTGTGCTGGTCGAGAAAATATAGTTGTGGCGATAGCCGAGCGAGAAGGAAAAACGCGGGTTCAGCGCGAAACCGAAACCTACATTGGCGTTGATGGCATCGCCCGGGTCCACCTCGCCAATCAATACATCGCCAACCACCCGGTTCACATCGCGCTTGATATTCCATAAATAGCCAAGGCCGCCGTAAAGAACGACCGGGTCCGATGGCAACAGAAAGCTTATGCTCGGCTGCACGCCCCAAAAGCCCGACCCTGTCGCCAGACCGGTAGCAACGCCAAATTCATCAAACGGTATTTCATAAGGGCTCTTGCCGGTATCGGTTTTCACTCGCAGGCCCGCAACCCAGATAGGATTCTGGCCCTTGGGTTGGTTAAGCTGATAGCGCAGGGCAAATTCGGCATCGCCGATATCGGTTTCTTTCAATCCGATTTCCCTGACAATCTGATCTTCGCGTTGCTGCACCACCTGGATCCGGTCCTTGCGGTAAAGAAGCGGGATGCGGCCTTCGATTTCCAATCGGTTGGTTAGTCCGTAGCGCATCGCAAATGTTCCGATCAAAGTGTCCCGATCCGCATCACTCGCTTCGATCGCACCAATCTGGATGCCCGGAATGAGTTCGATGCCCCGAAACACCAGCCGATTGGTGGAGGAACGTGTATATTCAAATGACGGATCGAGAACAAATTGCCCGCGCGGCGTCAACACGCCTTGTCCTTCCGGCACCGCTTCCACTTTTTGCTCGATATTCTGCGCCGCGGGAGGGGCTTCCCCGACCGGCGCATCAGGAAGCACAGATACTTCGTCAGCTCCGCCTTCGATTGAACCGGAGGGTGCTGAAACCGGCGATCCGGATTGCCCCTGGGCCATACCCGCGCCGGCGCCGCGCATTTGTGACAGCGTCCAGGGCGCTTCTGCTTGAACCAGCGCATTGCCCATCTCCAGTTGACGGATCTTTTCATTCTGCGCTTCAATCAGAGACCGCTGTTCCGCAATCAGGCGTTTCTGATCGGCCAGTTCACTTCGTATGGATTGCAATTGAGACGCGACGTCCCTGAACTGTGCAGCTGCAACTTCCGAAGATGTAATCTCTTCCGCGTTCGATCCGCTCGCGGCTCCGGGGATATCGGTCCGTTTATCAGCGTCCGTCTCAACAAGTTCTGACAAAGACCGGTCAAGTTCGGCTGCTTCCCGATCCCAAAAGGACTGGACGGAAACAATTTCGATAACCGCTTTCATGTCATCTGGAGCCACGATGGTTGCGTGAGCCGTTCCACCGATTATCGAGAAAATCGGGATCGCAGCAAAGGCTGAACATGGACTCGCAAGTATAGACTTCATGAGATTTCTCCCTTCCGGTTCATCAAAAAATATCAGGTTTCTGGATTGGGGTGTTTCGGGAAACAAAACTCGGCAGCCGGGTGGATGGGTTCATCGCCGCCTGGATGTGTGAAGTTGTCCATTTCGCCGGCTAGTCGGCACAGTCCCGTCTTATCCGTGATCACAACGGAATGCCGGCCTTCAATCTTGATCAACCCTCTTTGCGCCAGCTCGGTAAAGGTTCTGCTCACGGTGTGAATGGTGAGCCCCAGAAAATCGGCTATATCGGCCCGCGACATAGGCAGGATAAGATGGAAATCATCATTGTTTTGATTGTGGATACACAGCAGAAATGCGGCCAGTTTTTCCAGCGCCGTCCGGTGACCCATAATGAACAGATATTTCTGGGCACTGGACATCGCCCGGAAAAGGATTGAGACAGCTTCGCTAAGATCCGGCTTCGGCTGGCCGGTTTCCGAAATGTCTCCCACACGGTAACATCGCACAGTGACGTCAGTAACGGCTTCAGCGGCAGTGCTATAATAGCCGTAATCTGCCCCAAAAACATCACCGCTAAAATAGAAGCCTGTGAGATGCCTGCGCCCGTCGATATGAAAACGACAGGTGCGAACGGTGCCGCGAACAACCTCATACCATCGGGTTGCTTTTTGCCCTTCGTCGAAGATGACTTGTCCGGCTTTAAACCGGAGGCTGGTTGTGAGGAGTCGCGACCGAAATTCCTTCGTAATCGCAGGCGTAGCTATGGCCGGTTGCATCCGTGCTGTCTCCCTTAAAGACTATCAGCACGACCCAAATAATATTCAACACAAATTGCTTATTCACATATTGCATTGCCCTCAAAAGCGACTCATTTTTTGATTTTCTGTCATTTGGTTAGAGCAATAGGGCGAGTCTGATCCATCCAGTGATTTACCTGCGGCGATTACCAAGCAAAATGCTCCGTCAGTTTTCACTTAGTAAAATTACACATTGGAAAATTGGATTTTGGAAATTATACAATATATTGAAAGCGTTATAGTCTGCCTGGGATAGCACGTTTGCTGCGCACGGTTAACGCTCTAACAATTCGGACATCTTTGTGTTAGCAAATCTGGAGGATTATCCAAACCAAGGAGGTCAATGACAGGATCGGAATCAAGGTTAGCGGGCTCTACTGACTGGGCATCAGACGCTTGCAAACCGTAATTTTACGGAATGACATTGGGTCGCATTGAAGTGCATATAAACGTCAAAAAGCAGGGGAGCGGAGGTCGTCGGCAAGAGCTATGCGGCTATAGGAGAAAGTGAGCAGTCGATGCTGCATCAATATTTGACCAGTCCCCCCACCCTAACGGCACGTGAACAAGAAATATTGGAATATATTGCTCAAGGGCTTTCCACAAAGGAAGTTGCCCAGCACATTGGTATCGCACCGCGTACGGTTGACCGGCATGTGGAGAACACCCGGCTGAAGCTTCGAGCCAAGAATCGTACACATATGGTTGCTTGTGCGGTTGTCGCCGGGCTTCTGCAAGTTGACGAGCATTTTGAGGAGAGCACCGCAAGCTCAACGGTCGTCACTCTGAATGACGATCCCGTATAGAAGCATTCGAGCACAGACCCCGCCTCCAGAACACAAGAGCATCAGCTGCCGGCGGATGGCTTCATGGTAAATTGGCGCGCCATGATTTTCCGGAATGTCTGATGGGGCGTGCAGTGCGATTGGCTGCAACGCCAGTGCGGCATCATGTCCCCGCAAGCGCAACGGCAGGGATCAGCCCGATCCCTTTTTCGCCGCAATGCCCTGAGCGAGGATGCCATTCGCAATATCCGCTATCTCGACTGCGGACTTCTCTTCGCTCCAGATCCCGTAGCGCATGCCCAGAAACACATTCATGCCCATGATCGCCCAGGCATGGGCTTCTTCCAGCCCGCCGCGAAAATCGCCGGCGGCACTGCCTTCCTGCAATCGTTCATAAATACGCTTGGCCGTCTCTTCATAATGCGAACGATAGCTGCCGGGATCGACAAATTCCGATTCGTCGATGATCCGGTAGATTTCCTTATGCTCGCGAGCAAAATTCATGAACGCCTCGAGCGCCTGTTTTTCCCGTTCCAGAGCATCCTGCCATTCGGTCATCGCACCCGCGGCGTGGGCCTTCACCCGCGCGCTCATGTCCTTGACCAGAGCGCTAAACAGCTCGTCCTTGGAATCGAAATAGGTATAGAAACTGCCGAGTGCTGTCCCCGCCCGCTGGGTAATCCCGGTGATCGAGGCTTCGTGGAAGCCCTTTTCGCCAAATTCCACCGCTGCCGCATCAAGCAGCTTGCGTTTCGTCTTCAACCCGCGCGCAGTACGCGGCCGTTTGTCTTTAGACTCAGTATGTTCGGTATATTCAGTGGCCATAATGTCACGGCTAACCACATTTCACCGGATAAGCAAATTTCTAAGTTGAATATTGGTTCAACTTTCAATATAGACCACTCATCGACCTGGAAATGCCAGGCAAATATTCAAGGAGGATGCTTTGATGAAATTCCAGCACACCGTTAGTTATGCAGCAATCGTCACGGGCGTCGCAGGCGGGCTCATCGCTCCTGCCGCCGCCAATGCCCAGATGTCCGAATCGGCCAGTCAGGGCGCAGATGAGGACATCATCATCGTCTCGGCCCGTCGCCGGGACGAACGTCTGACCGATGTTCCGATTGCGATTACCGCTTATTCAGCGGAAAAGCTGGAGCAGCAGGGTGCGGTTGATATTACCGATATCGGATTAACGACGCCGAACACAACGCTGGAGGCTTCGCGCGGAACAAACTCGACCCTCTCCGCCTTCATCCGCGGCATCGGCCAGCAGGATCCGGTTTCTGGTTTCGAGCAGGGCGTTGGCATCTATCTCGATGATGTCTATCTCAACCGTCCACAAGCCGCGGTGCTGGACATTTATGATGTCGAACGCATCGAAGTTTTGCGCGGTCCACAGGGCACGCTTTATGGCCGCAACACCATCGGTGGCGCCGTCAAATATGTGACCAAGCGGTTGCCGCAGGATCCTTCGTTCAAGGCCAAGGCAACCTATGGTACCTATGATCAGGCCGAAGCAGTGGTCACCGTCAGCATGCCGATTGGCGACATTGTTCGCGTCGGCGCATCGGGCGCGCGGCTTTCGCGTGGCGGCTTCGGCGATAATCTGACCAATGGTCTGGAAAATTATAACAAGGATATCTGGGCTGCTCGCGGCACGCTTGAACTGGGCGGCTATGGCGAACCCATATTGGTCCGGATTTCCGGCGACTATACGAAAGACAAGAGCAATCCACGCGGCGGCCATCGTCTTATCCCGGGCGCTGTTTCCGGTGCTCCGGTGCTGAACGATGTGTTCGATACACGGGGAGGGCTCAACGACCCGATCCAGGATATCGAGGCTTATGGCCTGTCGATGAATATCACGGCTAATCTCAGCGATACGATAACATTCCGGTCGATCAGCGCCTGGCGCAAGGATGACTCGGCGACACCGATTGACTTTGACGCGCTGCCAGCAGTCGATCTCGACGTCCCCGGATTATATCTGAACGAACAGATCAGCCAGGAATTCCAGCTGCTTTATGAAGGCGACAAACTCAACGGCCTGGTTGGTTTCTACTATCTTGATGCCAAGGCTGATACGCTTTTTGATGTTCGGCTTTTCACAACATTTGCGGGACTCACCGCCTTTACCGAAGCCGATGTCGATACCGAAACCTACGCGGTATTTGCCGACTTCACCTATGATTTCACCGAGCAGTTCAGCCTTTCGGTTGGTGGGCGCTATACATGGGACGAACGGACAGCCAGCATATTGCGGCAGAATTTCCTCGGCGGCGGTTCGCCGACATTTGGCGGCGCCGGCATTCCTTTCGGCGGACCAAGCACCGATTTCGAGGGCAGCGCGAATTTCAAGAAATTTACGCCGCGTGCTTCGATCAGCTACAAACCCACTCCCGATCACAATATCTATGCAAGCTTCTCGCAAGGTTTCAAGGGCGGCGGCTTTGACCCGCGCGGAGTGGGCGTCAATGCGCCGACCAGCAATACCAGCGGCGATCCCAGCGATGCCGAAATCGCCGACTTCCTAAGCTTCGAGCCGGAATCGGTCGACAGCTATGAAGTCGGCTACAAGGGAAGCCTGCTCGACGGCGCGCTCAATGTCGCGCTCGCCGGATTCTACAGTGATTATAAAGATGTCCAGATTCCGGGTTCGGTAGCCTGTTTAGACAGCGGTCTGCCTTCCTTCTGTGGCGTCATCAGCAACGCCGGCAAGGTCACAATGAAGGGCATCGAACTGGAAGCAACCGCCCGGCTTGGCGAGAGCCTGGCCACCAGTGGCGACAGGCTGACACTGTCTGGCTCGCTGGGCTATATTGACGCAGAATATGACGAATATATCACCAATATCGTCTCTACCACTCCTGGTCCCGACTTTGGCAAACCGGTACCAACCGACGTTGCGGAATTCCGTTCGGTTCAGAATACGCCCGAATGGACCGCCAGCGGTACCTTTGCCTATTCGATGCCGGTAGGAGAAGGCGACCTGTATTTCGGAACGACCCTGTCCTATCGCAGCAAGACCAACCAGTTCGAGATCGCCAATCCCTATATCGACCAGAAGGGTTATGCCCTGTGGGATGTCAATCTGGTTTATAATGCACCTGACAAACGCTGGAGCATTGGCCTGCACGGCAAGAATCTGACCAACAAGAAATACAAGACGTCAGGCTATACCTTTGTTGCTGCCGATCCGAAGACCGGGGTGATCGCGACAGGAGCCAACGGCCAGCCGATTCCTACGCTGGGACCTGAAGGCACGCTGACCGCATATTACGGCAATCCGCGTCAGGTATTTGTCACCGCCGGGGTGAAATTCTGAACGGCACCCAGGCAAATATGATGACATATGCCGATCATGTCTATCGCAGCGCTGACGACCGGCTGGACCTCTATGCCCGCATCTATGATGCGGACGGTCCGCCGCTGCTGCTGATGCACGGGCTCACCCGGAACAGCGGTGATTTCGAAGCGCTGGCCAGACATCTGGCCGGAAAATATAAACTGATTGTCCCTGACCAGCGCGGTCGGGGACGGTCAGAATATGATCCTGATCCGCAAAATTATACGCCAGCCGTCTATGTCGACGACATGTTTGCGCTGATTGACGGGCTCAAGCTCGGAAATATGGGTATGATCGGCACCTCGATGGGCGGGTTGATGGCGATCATGATGGCAGCCATGACTCCCGCACGGTTTGGCAGCCTGATCCTAAACGACATCGGACCAGCAGTCGAAGCGACCGGTCTCGCCAGAATCCAGAGCTATGTCGGCAGACCAGCAGAATTTGACAGCTGGCAGCAGGCTGCCGATCATTGTCAGGCGGTTCAGGGTGATCTGATGATTGGCTATGGCGCGCAGGACTGGCTGACCTTCGCTCGCCATACTTGCGAAGAGACACCCGATGGCAAAATCCGCTTCGCTTATGACCCGGCGATTTCCGAAGGCCTGTCGGGCAGCGAGCAAACCGTCATCCCGCCCGACCTCTGGCCGATATGGGATACGCTCTCCGCACTTCCGACCCTGGTGATCCGGGGCGCGTTGTCAGACATACTTTCCCCCGCTACCGTGGCGGAGATGAAACGCCGGCATCCCGATCATTTCAGCGCCGTGGATATAGAAAATCGCGGCCACACGCCGATGCTGGACGAACCCGACGCGCTGGCAGCGATCGACCGCTTCTACGCCGATCTTGAATATTAAATGGCGGGGCAGCAGAGCATGAAGAGCCGGACGACCTCCCCCAATGTCGCGCTCGGCATGTTGCTGCTGGTCTATATTTTCAATTTCGTCGACCGCCAGATACTAGCGATCCTGGCCGGTCCAATTCAGGCCGATCTCGGGCTGAGCGACACCCAGATGGGTCTGCTCGGCGGCGTCGCGTTCGCATTACTCTATTCCACGTTGGCGGTGCCGCTCGCTTGGCTCGCGGACAAGACCAGCCGTAGCTGGGTGATCACCATTTCATTGGCGATCTGGAGCGGCTTCACCGCCCTGACCGGACTGGCGCAGGGTTTCTGGTCGATCTTCCTGACCCGACTGGGGGTTGGCGTCGGTGAGGCTGGAGGGGTTGCGCCCTCCTACGCCCTCATCTCCGATCACTTCCCCAGCGAGAAACGCGGCAGAGCCTTGGCAATCTATTCCCTCGGCATCCCCCTGGGGTCGGCCACCGGCGTGATCGCCGGCGGTTATATCGCCGCCGCCGTCGACTGGCGTCTGGCTTTTTTCGTCGTCGGGCTATCGGGTGTTCTGATCGCGCCCTTGTTCAAATATTTCGTGCGAGACAAGATAAAGACACAGACCCCCACCGCACAGACGGCCGCGCCCTATAGTTTCATGGGAACCGTCCGCATTCTGGCAGGAAAGAAAGCCTTCTGGCTTCTCGCCTTTGGAGCGGCGTCGAGTTCGATGCTCGGCTATGGCATCGCTTTCTGGTTGCCCAGTCTGTTGCAGCGCAGCTTTGGCCTGAGCCTGATCGACACATCCCTGTTTTTCGGCGCGATATTGCTCATCGGCGGGGTTGCCGGCGTCCTTGGCGGCGGTGTGATCGGCGACTGGCTCGGCAAAAGCAACAAAGCGGCCTACGGGCTGGTTCCGGCGGCGGCCTTCCTGCTGGCAGTGCCCCTGTTTGCTGCGGGCATCATGAGCGGCTCCGCGACGCTCGCCTTCATCCTCTTCCTGATCCCGCAGGCTCTTGCCTATTTCTGGCTCGGCCCGGTCCTGTCAGCCGTTCAGCATCTGGTTCCGGCAGAGTCCCGCGCCACCGCGTCGGCGCTGTTCCTGCTGATCAACAATCTGATCGGCATCGGTGGCGGGATATTCTTCCTCGGCGCCCTGTCCGACGCCCTGATACCAATCTACGGCGAAAACGGATTGCGCTATTCGATGCTCTACTCGCTGACCTTCTATGTCATAGCCGCAGTGCTGATGGCGCTCGCCGCCGGGCCGCTGAAGAAAGAATGGATAGCGGAAGGCTGACCAGCTGCCAGGAGCTGCGCCGAATCTTCAATCTTTGATGATCGGATTATATTTGAGCGTCTGTTTTTCCAGCGTCGCCTCGAACGCTTTCTCCAGCTTCTCCATCAGCGCCGGGAAGCCTCCGCGATCGACAAAAGCCAGCGGGTCGCCCGCCTTCTGGCGCGCACGCTTGTCCGGCAGTCCGGCAAATTCGGGATGGTTGGCAAGAAAGATATCGGGCTTCCAGTCTTTGGTCTTGGCGAATGTCTTGCGATAATCCGCGACAATCCCCTCATATTGCGGAGGCCCGACCAACCGATTAGCGGCAACCGTCGTAGAACAGAAAATCAGCGCTTCATAAGTTTCGCCGCCCTGCACGATCGGCATGGTCCAGGTGGTACATCCACGGCTGTGGCCCGGCGTGATATGCGCGGTGAGCGTGACATCGCCCAGCTTCAGTTTCTCGCCGTCGGCAATGGTTCTGTCAACCGTGACCGGTGGCGCATTCATTGCGCTGTCATCTTCCGAGCCCAGATAAAAACCGCCTTCCAGCGCGGAATGGTCTCCGTCGCTCGCGACCAGTTCCGCACCAGTCATCGCCTTCAGCTCGGCGAGACCGCCGCTGTGATCGAGATGGGCATGGCTGTTGAGCAGGATTTTCACATCCAGGGGATCAAAGCCCAGTTTGCGGATCGCATCGGCGACATATTGTCCTTCGCCCGGCATGCCTCCGTCGATCACGATATGCCCGGCGTCGGTCGGGATGAAATATATCCCCAGCCCTTCGGTCCCGACAAAATATATGCCCTTCCGACCAGTGCCCATGATCTGAAAAGGTTCGACTGCGGCATACCAGCGGGGGAAGTTCTGTTTCCAGTCAAACTCTGCCGGGGTCTCGCCATCCGCCAAACTGGCAATATTATAGATGCTATCGCTGTCCGGTCCATCAGGGGGCGCCACCGAATCCTGCGTCACCGGGGTACAAGCCACCAGCGTTCCTGCCATGATTCCCGAAATCCGCCGCATATCTCTCTCTCCTCCGTTGCACCGCTTGCTAAAGCGCGCAAGCTGAACACATAATGTCCGCTCCGTCGTTCGAAAGGTCCAATCAGTACCGGGCGGGCAATCATGGAATGAGAAACCAAACCGGCGAGTCCTCCTAGCCGCGACCGTGGACATCCTTTACCCACGGACCGAAGGGCGAATTGCCGAGCATCGCGACCTGCGTCTGGGAACTGACCTGATTGATGCCCTGCTGCGGTTTGCGACCTGGATGGACGGTCAGACGCAGCGGACGCCTGCCCGCTGCCTTCGCGATTACCGTGGCAATAGCACGCGGTACATCCATCGGGTCGGTCGAGCCGCCACCATTGCGTAGCGCTCCGTCAACCAGTGCCTGATAAGCCTCCTTGCGCTCGTCGTCGGCCCGTTCCAGCATCGATACGGTATATGAATTGCCATTCTCCCATATTTTCGTCGGGAAACCGCCGGGCTGCACGATGGTGACGTCGACGCCGTGCGGGACCAGTTCATAAGCCAATTGCTCACTCATCGATTCGACTGCAAATTTCGTCGAACTGTAGAATCCCATGCCCGGCACCATCACCCGACCGAGCTGCGAGGAGATATTGACGATCAGACCGGATTTCTGCGCGCGCATTTTGGGCAGAGCCGCTCGAGCCACGCGCTGGTAACCCATGACATTGGTGTCGAACAGAAGCTGCATCATTTCCAGATCCTGCAACTCCACCGGAGCGCCGGTGCCGATGCCAGCATTGTTGATGATAACATCAAGCGCGCCGCCGTTGATCCTTTCGGCCTCCGCGACAGCCTTGTTCACCGATTCTTCGGACAGCACATCCAGTTCCAATATAGTGATATCGAGACCATCATCCTTCGCGAACTTCGCTAGTGCATCTCCTTCGGCGCGCGGCAGGTGGCGCATGGTGGCGAATACTTTAGCGCCCAGCTCGGCATAGAGTTTCGCGCCAAGATTGCCGAAACCGGACGAACAGCCGGTGATCAGTATCGACTTGCCGGACAGGTCTGGCTCATCTTCGGATGCGGCAGCGGTCGCCATATTGGCGGTCAGCGCAACGCCGGTTGCGGTACTGGCAGCAAGCAACTGACGACGATTGACAAATGGCACACGGGTTCGCTCGGTCATTATCGGACTCCTCGATATCAGATTTCATGCTACACGATCCCGATATAAGTTCCATAAAGAAACGGATAAGCAGGAGAGCGATATGCAGATTTCAAAAGCCAGCGAGGCGGTTGGCGCGATTGTCGAACATGTCGATGTCACCGCATTGACCGACGCGAAATTTGCCGACGTGCAGCAGGCTTTTCGCGACCATGAGGCATTATTCTTCCGCGACCAGAAACTGACGCCCGAAGAGCATATCGCCTTTGCAGAGCGCTGGGGCGCGATTGATGTCAATCGCTTCTTCAAGCGCCGCGAAGGCTATCCCGAGATTGCCGAAGTGCTCAAGGAACCGGACCAGCAGCTCAATATCGGCGGTGGCTGGCACACCGATCACAGCTATGATGACGCGCCGGCGATGGGGTCCGTCCTTTACGCACTGGAAATTCCGCCGAGTGGCGGCGATACCTTGTTTGCAGGGATGGCAGCGGCCTATGAGGCGCTGGATGATGCGATAAAGGACCGGATCAAGGACCTCAAAGCGCGCCACGGCAATGCCCATGTATTCGGCGAAGAAAGCCCCTATCGCAAAGCTGTCGGGGACCGCTACACCAATGCCGATCAGGCTGGGCAGACAGCGGTCCACCCCGTGGTACTCGCCCATCCCGACACCGGGGTGAAGGGCCTTTATGTCAATCCCGGCTTCACGCTGGAAATTGTCGATATGGATCCGGCAGAGGGGGAGGCACTGCTGCAGAACCTCTATGATCATATCATGCAGGACCGCTTCCACCTTCGTCACAAATGGCGCGAAGGCGACTTGGCGATGTGGGGCATTATGCCATGAACGACTATCAGGGGCACCGGCGCTATCTGAACCGGATCACGATTGAGGGTGTAGCCCTCGCGTAGCTTTTGCCGTCTGGGTCAGGCCGCGAAGCCGAGAGCCAGAAAAACCCCGGTTCCCAAACCCAGTGAAACGATGGTTTTGCGGCGATAAGGCTTTGCCAATAGGCCGACAACCAAACCGCCGACAATGACGAGAAACAGGGCGATGCCGACAATCAGCTGATAGGTTTTGAAGATCGCCGGACCATGGCCCTTGTGCAATTCCATCATCGCATATTGGAAACCTGGCTTGTGCAGGGAGGCTTCCAACCCGTCGGGCGTCTGATTGATCCGCGCAAAGGTCCGCGAGGTTGGTCGGGTGGTCATTTTGCCTCCGCGGCTGCGCACGCTTTCAATTTCGAGATGAATATTCTGCGCGGCGAGAATCGTGCCGATATCCTGTTTCAGCGTCGGACTGTCCGGATCGATCTGC
>Ga0209345_10003570_pt1 | contig 15867 bp, 13 predicted proteins | sample Cruoilmetagenom7_FD_187294 | JGI IMG/M metagenome (GOLD analysis project Ga0209345, IMG submission 187294) | Oil polluted marine microbial communities from Coal Oil Point, Santa Barbara, California, USA - Sample 7 (SPAdes) (version 2) | ecosystem: Environmental > Aquatic > Marine > Oil seeps ... | reverse complement strand
TGACCCTGGGTTCTCTAATCCCGTGATGATAGTCAAGCTCTCTCGTACGTCTGTCCTTGTCGGGGCCATGGTTCTCTCCGCGGTCAGCGCTTGGCTGCCGCATGATGGCGCAGACTAACGTTGGTGGATCAATGTGTGGATCGCGCTTGCTCATATGAACATCGCAAAACCAGGGGCGACCTCACCACCGCTATCGTCCCGACAGGGACGTCATTTCCCGCAGTTGAGCAGGAACTCGGTGTCAGGTGTTGTGCTGCTAAGCTGCCACCTCCTTTGATGACCAATTGAACTCAGTGCCATCAATCCACATCCGGTGCAGAATGACAGCAAGTTTTCGCGCGACAGCCACCTTGGCCTTGCGGATGCCGCTGCGTTTGACAAGGCGCATGCCCCAAGCCTTGAGTGCTGACCATTTCGCGACACGGGTCAACAGCACGTTGGCAGCCTCGAACAGATAGCTACGCAACATTGCGTCGCCGCATTTTGATATTCGTCCAGTCCAATCCGTCTCGCCGGATGCGTAACGCCGTGTCGTCAAGCCAATGTAGGCACTTACGTTGCGTGATTTATTGAATCGTGTCGGATCATCGATGGTCGCCAGATAGCAAAGCGCTGTTATCGGGCCAATGTCTGGCGTCGTCATGAAGCGGTTTATTGAAGGTGCAGATCGTGATCAGGCAACGTTGTTGCCTGAATGTCTGGACGACTGGGTTGAGGAAGACAATCCAGTTCGTGCGATAGACGCATTTATTGATGCGCTTGACCTTGGCAGTCTTGGTTTCTGCGGTGTCGATCCGAAGGCAACAGGCCGCCCATCGTATCATCCCACTGTGCTGCTGAAGCTATACGTCTATGGCTATCTCAATCATGTGCAGTCAAGCCGGCGCCTTGAGCGTGAGGCTGGTCGCAACATGGAAGTGATGTGGCTGACGGGGCGACTGGTTCCTGATCACAAAACGATTGCCGACTTCCGTCGCGATAACGGCCCGGCCATCCGCAAGGTGTGCGGTCGGTTTGTGATGCTGTGCCGCGAGATCGGTTTACTGACCAGTGCGAGCGTTGCAATCGACGGCTCAAAGTTCAAGGCAGTGAACAATCGAGATCGGAACTTTACCAAAGGCAAGGTCAAGCGACGCCGGGCGCAGATCGAAGAAAGCGTCGATCGCTACCTGCATCAACTCGATAGTACGGACCGGCAGGAACCCTCGCTGGCAAACCAGATGAAGACGACGCGTCTGAAGGAGAAGATCGCCAAGCTTTCTGAGGAGATGCAGCGCCTGGAAAAGCTCGAAGCCCGGATGCTCGAAACACCGGGCGAACAGATCTCCCTGACTGACCCGGATGCGCGATCAATGGCGACCAGTGGTCGTGGTTCTGGTGTTGTTGGCTACAACGTACAAACCGCTGTTGATACCGAGAACCACTTGATTGTTGCGCATGATGTCACGATGACCGGCAACGACACGTCTCAACTCGCGCGGATGTCGAAGTTGACCAAGGCGACACTCGGCGTTGAACATCTGGAAGTTGTTGCTGATCGCGGATACTACAACAGCCCTGAGATCCTCGCCTGCGAGGAGGCGAACATCACAGTGACGTTGCCGAAGCGCCAGACCACGAACAACAAGAAGAGAGGCCGTTTCGTCAAAGCTGACTTTAGGTATGTGCCGCGCGAGGACGTCTACATCTATCCTGCCGGTGAGCGGCTAAAATACTATTACACGAACCAGGAAAAGGGGCTGACGCTCAGACGTTACTGGACCAATGCTTGTGGCACATGCGCGATCAAGGATCAGTGCACGACGGGCGTTCACCGCCGCATCACCCGCTGGGAACATGAGCACGTTCTCGAAGATGTTCAGCGTCGGCTGGATGAGAACCCAAAGGCAATGCGAACACGTCGCGAGACGGTCGAATATCCGTTCGGAACGATCAAGGCGCGCATGGGCGCGACGCACTTCCTGATGAAACGCGTTAAAAACGTCTCGACCGAAATGGCGCTACACGTGCTCGCCTACAATCTGACAAGGGTGATGAACATCATCGGCATCAAGCCGCTGATAGCAGCGATCAAGGCGTAGTATGCGCCTCTGACGCGATGATTATCGGCCCCGGATGCTCACAGCACCGCTCATGTCGAACACAGAAGCCTCAGGAAGCCGAAAAGAGAAAAATCGAAACGCGCGGAAGCGCCAAACTACCGAGTAGGTCCTGTACGACTCTTTCCACACAACCAAGACCCGAAGCAGACTTTGTCATTGACAAAAACCCGGCACTGATTGGGTCAGTTAAGAGCGTTCTTGTAAATCGTCCCATTTTTCATGATCACAGAGAAGTTTTTGCCCGGATCGGCAATAAGATTCAGATTCTCCAATGGATTGCCATTCACTAGGATCAAGTCCGCGTAAGCGCCTTGCCTGATTACACCAAGAGGTCCATCTCTATACGGGCTTCGCGGGCCCGACAATTTAAGCAATTCTGCTGCCGTAGATGTCGCCTGTCGAAGTGCTTCGACTGGCGAAAACCATCGGCCCAGCTTTGCTAAGACTTTGCCTTGCTTTGCTGCAAGTGCGGGGTCAAATAAGGTGTCGGTTCCGAACACAATCTTGACGCCAATCTTCTTTGCTAACCGATAGACTCTATCCGTACCCTTTGTTACCTGAATATACTTTTGGCGGCTGAATGATCCTTCGGGGAAGGGAATAGCATCCTCGTCGTCAAGAAGCGGCTGCATACTCAAGAATGCGCCCTTCTCTTTCATCAATCGAAGTATTTCCTCACTCAAGAGATGACCGTGTTCAATGCTCATCACTCCGGCTTCAAGCGCGCGTCGTGTGGCCTCGTCGGTGAAAGTATGAGTAGCGACATAGGTGTTCCAGTCCTTTGCAGCTTGAACGGCCGCCTTCGTTTCCGCCATTGTAAATTGCGTTACATCGAGCGGGTCGAAAGTCGACGACACACCACCACCCGAATTGATCTTGATTTGAGTAGCCCCCATACGCAGCGCTTCACGCGTTCGCTTTAGAACCTGTGGCACACCATCCGCGACCATCACGTGACCAACCCGCTCCATATAGATAAGCGGCATTGTTGAATCTGCTGGCACGGCCGTGGCCGGGCGGAAGTCGGTGTGTCCAGAAGTCTGACTGATCGCGGGCCCTGATGGGAAAATACGGGGCCCCATGTAAACACCGGCATCCGTCAGTTTCGCCAACGAGAAAACGTTGCCGCCCACATAACGCACCGTGGTGAACCCGCGCAATAAGGCGTCAGTATTACCCTTGGCACCAATAAGCAGATGATATGCGTGATCAGAGTTTAGCCCCAGCTGCATTGGAATGTTTGCATAGGCTGAGTGCCAATGCATATCGATCAATCCGGGCATTAGTATTTTGCCGCCGCAGTCAATGACTGTCGCCCGCTTCGCAGCTTTCAAGCTTGCACCGCCTACAGATTTTATGAGATTTCCCTCAACCAGAACGCGGCCATTTTTGATTAGCGTCTCTGAACTACCGTCGAAGATATGACAATTGATGAAAAGAACTTGCGGCTTGTCGTCTGTTGTTTGGCCGACGGATGGAGCCGCAACTGCCAGATAGAAAAAAATCGCGAATGACAAAAATCGCATGATATTCGCTCCGTGATCATGAGGTTGGCAAACAAGATAAAAACCTTCAGCTAGGCTACATTAATCTGCAGGGTCAACAACAGTCTGCAAGTGGCCCTTTAGAAAACAACTCCGACTGAGCATATCAAGTCCGGTTTTGACGTATCGCTGCCGTGCAACGGCATCTCTGTTCCGTTGCTACTCAAGCCCCAGTTCCGCAAGTTTAACGCGGCTCGCTGACCTTCAACGTCTGTTCGCCAAGGCCATCAATGCCAAGCGTCATCACATCGCCGACCTTCAGGAACACGGGCGGCTTCATACCAAGGCCGACGCCTGGCGGTGTGCCTGTTGTGACGACATCTCCAGGTTCCAAAACCATGAACTGCGAGATATAAGAAACGATATGCGCGATGTTGAAAATCATCGTCTTGGTATTGCCGGTCTGCATGCGCTTGCCATTCAAATCAAGCCACATGTTGAGATTCTGGACGTCTTCGATTTCGTCAGGGGTTACCAACCACGGACCCAGCGGACCCGAGGTTTCAAAAGACTTGCCCTTCATCCACTGGCCGCCTCGTTCGGCCTGGAAGTGCCGTTCAGAGATATCATTGCAAACACAAAAGCCTGCGATGTAGTTCATTGCGTCCTTTTCCTCGACGTATTGCAGACGTTGACCGATCACGAAGGCGATTTCAATTTCCCAGTCGAGCTTGATCGATCCGCGGGGCATAATCACGTTATCGTTCGGACCGACAATGCAATTGGCAAGTTTATTGAAAAGGATCGGCTCCTTTGGAATTGCAGAGCCGGTTTCAGCTGCGTGGTCAGCGTAGTTGAGGCCGACGGCAATAAAACTTCGGGAATTCGCGACGGGTGGGCCTATGCGCACACCAGCTGGCGCCTTGGGCAGAGAGGCGACATCGATTGCCCCGATCTTGGCGAGGCCTTTGGGGGAGAGGGCTGCGCCGTCGAGATCTGTAACGTGATCTGATAGATCTCGAATTTCGCCATCGGCATCCAGCATCCCTGGCTTCTCGGCCCCGCTCTGGCCAAACCTGACTAATCTCATATCGGATTCCTCCTCATTTGCTTTTCTTGTTGTTATTGATGGCTTACTCTGGCTGAGCAATAACGTCCACAACTGCATCGCGCCGATACTATCAATAAATCCTGTGATATTGATGTTCTCGGACAATTCATAAAATGCAGATCTACCGAAACTAAGGAACCCCCATGAGAGAAGCAGTCATCGTTTCGACAGCGCGAACGCCGATTGGCAAGGCCTATCGCGGCGCATTTAACGACACCTCGGCGCAAGAGCTGGGTGGCCATGCCGTGAGCTCGGCGATTGAGAGATCAAAAGTTGAGCCTGGAGAAATTGAAGATGTGGTGATTGGCGCCGCAATCCAGCAAGGGTCGACGAGTTACAACATTGGCCGGCAGGTAGCTGTACGTGCCGGATTGCCGATCTCGGTGCCGGGAATGTCTATCGACCGGCAGTGCGCTTCCGGCATGATGGCCATTGCGACAGCGGCCAAGCAAGTCATTGATGACGGAATGCAGATTGCGGTTGGCGGCGGGTTAGAGTCCGTCTCGCTTGTGCAAAATGAACATCACAACGGCTTCCGCGCGCAGGACCCATGGATCGATCAGCATGAGGCGGCGCTCTATATGTCAATGCTTGAGACAGCTGAGACTGTTGCGTCACGCTATAATGTCTCGCGCGAAGCTCAAGATGCCTACTCGCTGCAGTCGCAGCAGCGGACAGCTGCTGCGCAGGAGGCCGGCAAGTTCGATGATGAGATTGTGCCGTTGGATTCAGTAATGAAACGGCAGGACAAGGCGACTGGCGAAATCAGCGATGTCGCGGTTCGACTTGAAAAAGATGAAGGCAACAGGCCAACGACCACACTTGAGGGGCTCTCTTCTTTGAAGCCCGTTTTCAAGAATGGGATGAAGATTGCTGAAGGTGGCTTCATCACCGCAGGCAACGCTTCGCAACTTTCCGATGGTGCCTCTGCCGCCGTTATCATGGAAGCTAAAGAAGCCGAGCGACGTGGGCTTGCGCCACTTGGGATCTATCGCGGCATTGCGGTTGCTGGCTGCAATCCAGATGAAATGGGTATTGGTCCAGTTTTTGCCGTGCCGAAGCTTCTGGAAAAAAACAACCTGAAAATGGACGATATCGGCCTTTGGGAGCTCAATGAAGCGTTTGCGGTGCAGGTACTTTACAGCCGCGATGAGCTGGGTATTCCTGACGAAAACCTGAACGTCAATGGCGGCGCGATCTCGATTGGCCACCCTTATGGCATGTCGGGGGCACGAATGGTTGGGCACGCACTGATCGAAGGAAAACGGCGCGGCGTCAAGTATGTCGTGTGCACGATGTGTGTGGGTGGTGGCATGGGGGCTGCCGGACTGTTTGAAGTCGCTTAATTGATGCAAGCGCTACTAAATTTGGTAGCGCTTGCGCTTCTGGCTTTGATGGCGACTGCCGCTGCTGGCTTTCGCGTTCATCATTGATATCGATCTTGGATAGAGGCCTGGATGGCTATCTAATATGGACGGCTAATATGGACGGCGCACTTCCCCGTGCCATAGCTCTGCTTTGAACTTACATGGCACGGGATGGAGCCTTTGGGCACGGGTGGACCTTTGGGCACGGGGAGGAGAGTTTGCAAAAGCCCCTGAATTTCCAAAACCCGCACGTTGGAAATCCGGCCTTCACGCTCCCCCACCGAATAGGTTCGTCTGGCTTGTAAGCGTGGCTGCACGATTGCGAGCAGGCATGATCTCAATCATCTCCAGATCGACGAGAAACGACAAAATTTCAATCTGTTCCCAGCGAAACAGCGGCAGCGTTCAGCTTTCGACATGATGACTTCATCGGCACAGGGTTCTCCCTCTACCGGCCGATAAGGACGAGAAGTCAGAAAGAAACGAGCCGTTGGCTCAAATTGCTGGAGAGTTAGAATGTTCAAGAAAACTATTATTTCGGCAGCAGCAGCGATCGTCACGATGGTTGCGGCACAAGCCCCAGCGCAGGCCGTGGTGGCAGTCACACAGCCTACAGTTAGCGTAACAGATGATGGCAGGGCTGCGGTGCAGGTTAGATACCGACGCAATTCGGGGCGTCGGTCCCATCGCCGGGGCGGCTATCGGCGGCATCGCCGACATCATCGCCGACATCGTTGGCAGCATCACAACCGGTGGCACCAACGGCATCGCTGGCACCGTCGTTATAGTAGCTACCGCCGCTGCCGGCGCCTGCAATCCCGCGGTTACAGGATTGCCTGCCACAGATAATCTCGGCTGGTACTAGAGCACGTTCGTCTTTGATGGTAGCTTACCACTTCCATCTCAAACGATCAGGCTCTAGCGGAACGCAACCCCTGGCAGTTTCAACTGTCGGGGGCTGTAGCATTTATCCAAAGGCTTATAGCCGGATGCCCGAAACCAACCGTTTGAGGCGTAGCATTAAAGCCCCGTGAAGTCTGGCTTGCGCTTTTCCAGGAAGGCTGCAATGCCTTCCTTGCCATCCGGGCTGCCAAGCGCTTCGGCAACCAATACGGCTTCCTGGTCAAGCTGGTGATCAAGCGTGCTTTCGGGCGCCGCTGTGACCAACTGCTTGTCAATAGCAATCGTGTTGCCCGGGCCTACGGCAAGGCGTGCGGCAAGTGCCTGGGCTTCATCAAGTGTGGCGCCAGGTTCGGTCAGCCGATTGATCACCCCCAATGTGTGGAAACGTTCCACATCTATGCGATCGCCGGTCATGACCATTTCTGTCAGCAACTGACGCGGGATCATGTGACCCAGCAACCCGGTTGTGCCGCCGTCTGGCGTGAGGCCTATGCGGACATAGGCAACCGACAAGTAAGCCCCTTTGGCCGCCACGATCATATCGCAGGCAAGTGCGAGTGGAACGCCGGCGCCAGCGGCGCCACCTTCCAAGGCCGCAATTATGGGCTTAGAGCAAGAGCGCATGGTCCGGATCATGGCGTGCAGGCGATCTACCGAACTCCGGCGCACGGTGATATCTGACTCTGAACGCTGCTTCAGGCCGTTGACGTTGCCACCGGAACAGAAATAGCCTCCCGCTCCAGTCAAAACAATTGCGCGGACCGAGGCATCTCGCTCGGCCTCCTCAATAACCTCCCGGAAACCTTTATAAAATTCCGGCGACAAGGCATTGCGTGAGGCTGGGTCGTTATTAACGACCGTGAGAACCGCGCCACTGCGGCTTGTTTCGATATTGTTGCTCATTACGCGGCCCTCCGTGTGAAATTGATGAACCGTTCGAGGTGGAAATCAGTGTCGCCCAACTGATGGTCTATCATGGTCATACGCTTGGCATAGTGCGGCAACGAATACTCCCAAGTCATTGCGATGCCACCATGCATTTGAATGGTCTCTTCCGCAACGTTCCGCGTTGCACGACCGACGAGGTTCTTGGCAGCGGAAGCCATCTTCTCACGTTCGACCCGGCCAGCTTCCAAATTGCTGGCGGCAAGCTCTACAGCCGATCGTGATTGCAATATCTCAAGGCCCAAATCGACCATGCGATGTTGAAGAACCTGAAATGTGCCAATCGTGCGACCGAACTGTTTGCGCGTCTTGAGATACTCAAGCGTCAGTTCCTGCGCGACCTCCATGGTGCCGACCGCTTCGGCACAAAGAGCTACAATGCCACGAGCGAGGGTCTCTTCAATGATCGGAAAAGCCTGGCCAGCCTCGCCGATCAAATCCGCTTTGCTGACTTTGACATTGGCCAACGTGATTTCGGCGGCGCGGCCACCGTCAATGGTGCCGTAGCCCCGGCGGGAGAGACCTGCGGCTTTCGCATCAACGAGAAACAGGGCTATGCCGTCTTCGGATACCAGGTCGCCAGAAATGCGCGCGGAAACGACGAGCTTGTCGGCTGTGTCGCCGTTGATCACAACGGCTTTCTGGCCCGTCAATGTCCATCCCTGATCATCGGAGCTTGCCTTGGTGGCGACGTGGGAAAGGCTATAGCGGCCCTCGGGTTCACTGTGAGCCAAGGCAAGCAGCGTATTGCCTGCGATGACTTCCTCCAGGGCGGCTTTTTGGTCGGCGCTGCCAGCAATTGCAATTGGGCTTGAGCCGAGAATGCCGGTGGCCAGGAAGGGCTCGACAACCAGGCCACGACCAAGTGCCTCGAAAATCACAGCTATATCTTCACCAAGACCACCCAAGCCGCCAACGTCAGCAGGTAGCAAGGCGCCAATCAAGCCTAGGTCAGCAAGCTGCTTCCAGGTTTCTCGATTAAAACCTTCATCAAGGGCCGCATTCTGATGGCGCGTCGAGATCTCGTAGTGATCTCTGAAGAAGCGGTTCGTCGTGTCCGCCAGCATCTGGCGCTCTTCGGAAAGTGAAAAATCCATATTCGTTATCCTTTGTCCAGCAGCATTAGAGGCCCAGCAGATGCTTGGCGATGATGTTGCGCTGAATTTCGTTCGAGCCGCCGTAAATCGAAATCTTCCGGAAGTTAAAGTATTGCCGCGACATTGCCATCGCGCCTTCCGGGCCGATCGGCTCTTCGTTGTAGCCTTCATCAAATGCCTCGGGCACAAACGGCATGGCGTAAGGGCCAGCGGCCTGACGGAGAAGCTTGGTCAACTCCTGGCGAATCTCCGTACCTTTGATCTTCATGTATGATGATTCCGGGCCCGGCACTTTGCCTTCCCCAGCGGCTGAGACGATGCGGAGGTTCGATACTTCCATCGCCATTAGATCGATTTCGACTTGCGCCATGCGGGTCGCAAAAATCGGATTTTCAGCGAGGGACTGACCATTGTGCATCTCGCGTTTGGCGATTGCCTTAAGGCTGGAAAGTGCCTTCTTGGAGGCGCCAACGCCCGCAATACCAGTGCGCTCATAGGTCAAAAGATACTTCGCGTAGGTCCAGCCCTTATTCTCTTCGCCGACTAGGTTGGCGACTGGAACTCTTACATCTGTAAACCAAACTTCGTTCACCTCATGCTCGCCGTCGAGCAAGATGATCGGGCGCACCTCGACGCCAGGGGTATTCATGTCGATCAACAGGAAGGAGATGCCTTCCTGGTTCTTAACATCGGGATTGGTGCGAACGAGGCAGAAAATCATGTTGGCAAACTGACCAAGTGTCGTCCAGGTCTTCTGGCCGTTGACGATGTAATGATCACCTTCGCGGACTGCGCGGGTTTGCAGAGAGGCGAGATCAGACCCTGCTCCCGGCTCTGAATAGCCTTGTGCCCACCAGTCTTCATTGGAGAGGATGCGTGGCAGGTATTTCTGCTTGTGCTCTTCAGAGCCATACTCGATCAAAACCGGCCCAAGCATGTTTATACCAAAGCCGACGAGCCTTGGCGCACTAGCCGCAACAAACTCTTCTTCAAAAATATGCTTTTGAACGGGATTCCAGCCAGTGCCGCCATATTCGACAGGCCAATGTGGAGCGAGCCAGCCACGTTCGTTCAGAAGTTTCTGCCAGGTTACATAGTCATCTTTAACCAGCCGCTTCCCCGTTCTTACTTTGTCAGAAATTCTGGCGGGGAGGTTCTCTTTGATCCAGGATCTAACCTCTTTCCGGAAGGCTTCATCTTCCGGTGATAAATTCATATCCATTAAATTATCTCCTTAGCGCCCCACGATGGTGATGTTTATTTCAAGCGGGCATTTCGAACTGGCAGCTGAGCAGGCCGCCGATGCTTTGACCGGCGGCCGCATTAGTTCAGTCATACGGTCTCTTTATTCATACAGTCTCTGGGCGACCCCAAATCGATGTCACCTGCGATGAAAGAACACCGCCATTGCCATGCGCCAGGCAGAGTTTTGCATCATCTATCTGGCGGTCGCCGCACTCGCCGCGAGCCTGACGGATTGCCTCAATCAGCACAAACAGCCCATACATTCCGGGATGAACACAAGACAGGCCACCACCATTTGTATTGACAGCAAGAGCACCACCAGGGGCAATCCGGCCGTTCATCACAAAGTCCTTGCCTTCACCCTTGGCGCAGAAGCCTAGGTCTTCCAGAAACAGGATCGTGTTGATGGTGAAGGCGTCATAAAGCTGGACTGTGTCCATGTCCGAAGGTTTCAAGCCTGCCATTTCAAAGGCGCGCGGGCCACTTTTAGCGGCCGCACTCACGGTTAGTTCCGGCATGGCGGAGATCATACGGTGGTGGTGTTCCATCGCGCAGCCGAGCAAATGGATGGGCGTTTTTGGGCTGTCCTTGGCGCGATCGGCACGGGTCATGACAATTGCGGCACCTCCATCGGTAACCAGGCAACAGTCAAGTTTGCCGAGGGGGTCGGAAATCATGCGGGCACTAAGAACGTCATCAACTGAAAGGTCGCCTCGCTCAAAGGCCTCAGGGTTGAGCTGTGCCCACTTCCGGGCTGAAACCGCGACATTGGCCAGGCTCTCGCGCGTGGCGCCAAATTCGTGCATGTAGCGTGATGTGGCTAGCGCATAAGATGTGATCGGGTTGCGGGGGCCATATACAGTTTCGAATGGCATCGGCTCTGAGATCGAGCGGAAACCACCTGCCGTGCGCTGGTTCGAGCCATAGGCGATGACGGCCACGTTGATTAGGCCGGCTTCGAGTGCCATTGCAGCATCGAGCGCATGAGCCATGAACGATGAGCCGCCGATGTTGGAGCCGCTGGTGTATTTTGGCTGAATCCCAAGATGCTCGGCCAATGACATGGCAGCCATCGAATGGAATGCAGTTGCCGCGAACAAGCCATCAACCTCAGACAATGAAATCTGGGCGTCAGCGAGAGCGCCGTGAACGGCCTCGACCATGATTTCCATGGCGTTGCGGCCTGGTGCTTCTCCGCAGCCAGCGGTTGCCAGGCCGACACAGGCAGTTTTGCCCCGAATTGGATTTGCCATCATGTCTCTCCTTATTCCGCCTGCTCGAATACGACTGCGGGTTGGTCACCAATTTTGTCTACCTTGGCACGCACCTTCATGCCAATCTTGACGTCCGCTGGATCGATGCCAACGACCCGGCTCATCATCCGTGGGCCTTCAGCAAGATCGATCAGCGCTACGTTATAGTCACCGCCCTTTTCGGGGCGCTGACGGTTGACGGTGGTTGCATAAACGGTACCGTTTCCGCTTGCTTCGACCCACTCCAAATCGGCCTCACCGGTGCCGGGATTGATCGTGCGTGGATAAAAGACATGAGCGCCCGTGGATTTAGAGCGCTGGATCATGAACTTCCCGTTGTCAACGAAGTCGTTGTACATCCGTTCTGGCCCTGGGCCGTCAAAATAACCGTCGCCTGCCATGCTGCTAGTCCTCCTAATTTCTGTCTATTTTCTATCTTGTTTCTATCGTGCTGTTTAAGCCCGCGGGTTGAGTTTCAGCCGTTCGCGCGCGGCGTCATACTCGCGGTTCAGGCGGGCGATCAGTTCCGCCGCTGGCAGAACACTTTTAACCGCACCAATGCCTTGGCCTGAGCCCCAGATTTCCTTCCAGCTCTTCGGTTTTGACGCTCCACTTGAGAAGTTCATTTTAGATGCATCACTCTCGGGCAGGTTGTTTGGGTCCATCCCCAGGGCTGCGATTGAGGGCTTGAGGTAGTTGCCATGAACGCCGGTGAACAAGTTGGAATAGACAATGTCCGAGGAATCTGAATCAACGATCATCTGCTTGTGCGGCGGGATCGCGTTAGCCTCTTCCGTGGCGATAAATGCGGAGCCGATATAAGCCAGATCGGCACCCATGGCTTGTGCCGCCAACACCCCGCCGCCCGTAGCGATGGAACCAGACAACATGAGCGGTCCATCAAACCACTCGCGGATTTCCTGGATCAGCGCGAATGGCGAGGTTGAACCGGCATGACCACCCGCACCAGAGGCAACGGCAACAAGACCGGTTGCGCCTTTTTCGATGGCCTTCTTCGCAAACCGATTGTTGATGATGTCATGCAAGGTGATGCCGCCATAGGAGCTGACAGCCTCATACACCTCTTCCCGCGCACCGAGTGAGGTGATGACGACTGGCACCTTCCATTTGACACAGATTTCAAGATCGCGTTCGACCCGAGCATTTGAGCGATGCACAATAAGGTTCACGGAATATGGCGCCGCAGGCTTATCGGGGTTTTCCTGATTGTAACGATCGAGTTCCTCGGTGATCCGCTTCAGCCAGACCTCCAACTCGATCGGCTGGCCTTCATCCTCACGCGCGTTAAGAGATGGAAACGAGCCGACCATTCCGGCTTTGCACTGAGCGATGACAAGATCGGGGTTGGAAATAATGAACAGTGGCGCGCCGATGATGGGCGTGCGGAGGTTGGATAGTATAAGGGGAAGGGACATGCGCTCATTCCTTGGTTGCGTATTCAATAATGGCCTTAGTTGCTTTCAAACTGGATCTAAAGCTGATCTTGCTCTAGCTGGATTTCACAATGAGCGCATCCAGCGCGATGCACCGATCAGGCAACGCCCTGAGTGGGTTCATTTCTATGCTTTCGACATTTTTTGCATGAGCTGCCGCAAATACCGAGAACCGCGAAATGCAATCGGCAATCGCGTCTATGTTGGCGGGTGTGGTCCCGCGTGCACCTTTGAGGATGGCTGCGCCTTTCAGCTCAGAAATCATACTTTTCGCGGTTTCAACGCTGACCGGTGCGCGCCTGAAAGACACGTCTTTCATGACTTCTGTGAACACGCCACCAAGACCAAACATAACCACGGGGCCGAACACCGGATCGATTTTGGCGCCCAAGATGCAATCCGTACCATCTTCGATCATCGGCGAAACGATGATGCCATCGATATGCGCATCGGGAACGGCCGCTTTAGATTTTGCCATGATGTCTTTGAATGCGGCCTGGGCTGCATCGGCGCCTTTAACGCCGAGCGCTACGCCGCCAACATCGGTCTTGTGGAGAATATCAGGAGAGGCGATTTTCATCGCGACAGGGCCACCAGCCTTGGTAGCGGCCGCCGCGGCCTCATCGGCCGTGGTGGCGAGAATATCTTCAACCAATGGCAATCCAAATTCGGCTAAAACGGCCTTGGCTTCACGTTCACCCAAAACCCCTTCAGGCAGCGGTTTTACCTCTGGAACTGTCGGCGCACCGGGGCGTCCGGCTGCGAACGCTTCGCCAAAGAACATCATCGCAGCCATTGCACCGACGGCGCGCGAGGGGTCCTCGAATACCGGGAAGCCAGCTTCTTCATAGGTCTTGGAAATATCTTTATCCGCGACAAGCGAATGAATGAAGAGCTTGTCTTCGCGGCCATCCAACGCTTTCTTGAGCTCGGCCTGGAGCACTGGAGAGAGCGTGGGTGAACCCGCCACCGTGGTCCAGAAGCCGACCAGGCCGTCATAGTTGCCGCGATCCAGCATCAGGTTTGTGAACTTTGAAACCAGCGATAGATCATTGAGGAACTGTGCGGTGACGTCCAGCGGGTTGCGTGTTCCAGCGAAGGGGACGAGTTTCTTGATTTCGACTTGTGCGTCAGCGGGCATTGGGGCGACGTCCAAGCCATGCTCTTCGGCAGCATCCGCCATCAGAACGCCCGCGCCCCCCGACAACGTGACGAGCCCGGTGCGACGGCCTGTGGGATAAATGCGGGGCCGGGCCGCGTAGGCGATGTCCAGCGCCTGCTCGGTGGAGTTGGCGCGGTAGCAGCCAGCTTCTCGCAGGACTGCATCGTAGATCGCGTCCTCACCAGCGAGAGAGGCTGTGTGGGAACTGGCGGCCTCGGCGCCGACTTTGGACCGGCCAACTTTCATGAATACGACAGGCTTGCGATTTGCGCGCGCAATCTCAAGTGCATCAACCAGCATGCCGCCGTCCTTGATGCTCTCGGCATAGGCAAAGATTGAATGGACGTCATCCTTCTCGGCCAGCAGTTTGATCACCTCGGCGATGTGGACGTCGGCTTCATTGCCGGTTGTCAGCCAATAACGAACATCAAGTCCGCGCAATTGTGAAATGTAGAAAATGTGACTGCCAAAGGCACCGGATTGACTGGCGATTGCCAGCCCGCCAGGCTTTGGACTGACGCGGTCGATGACCTGGGTGAAGGTGGCGAAAAAGCCGATTGAGGAGTTAAACATGCCAAGGCAGTTTGGGCCAACGACGCGGATACCGGTTTCGCGTGCGATGTCGCTCAGCTCCTGCTGCATGACGGCGCCTTCTTCGTCCATCTCAGCGAAACCCGAGGAAAAGATCATCGCTGTTTTGGCGCCCTTCAGAGCTGCCTGACGGACCACCTCGACAACGCCTTTGGCGGCGATGGCCACGAGAACAAAGTCAATTTGACCTGGCACGTCCATTAAGCTCGGATAGGCCTTCAAGCCCTGAATAGTATCGCTGTTCGGATTGATGGGGTAGATGTCGCCCTGGAATTTTTCCTTAAGGAAATAGGCTATCGGGCGGCCGCCGATACGAGTGGGATTATTGGATGCGCCAACAACGGCAACTGAGCGCGGGGAGACCAAGTCATCAAGTGTCGTCATCTTTCTTCCCTTGTTTTTATGCTCTTCGGCATTTTTTGTGTCATTGAGTACTGCGACACATCTAATCTACAGAAAACACAGTACTAGACAGTCGCAACAGGCGTCGTCGGAGAGCCGACGGAACCAGGCAAATTGAGAGGTGGCGCGGTCAGAAGAAAGCGGTTTCGTCCGCTCTTCCGAAGGTAGTTTGCCAAGTCAGTCAGCCACCAGATTTCCCCCAAATGAATACCCAGCTTGAACAGACACAATTCGTGCAATGGCAGCATGGAGCGTTGGCCTTGGCCGGTTGTGGAAGGCGTGCGTTCGACGGCGTAGTTATCTGCGATCAGCACCGACAGGCCGCTGTCGCGCACCCACTCTTGGAGCTTTGGATCGCGGCCGTCCAAGGCAGAGCATGAGTTGTGCAAAGCGTGCTCGTCAGGCTCACGGTTCATCTCGCGGATTTTTCGCGCAAAGCCGGTATGCAGGCAAACCATATCACCCTGCTCGACGACAACGTCCTGGCTCTTCATCGCGTGCTCGAGACCGGCAAAATCGACGTCGCACCTATCATCACCAAATTCTGCATGCAAATCGATCATCACCGCGCGACCTTGCACGCAGGTCTCGGCCATATTTTCAATGCCGAGGCGCTTGGCCTCGACACCCGGCACCCCGCCGCAGTCGTCGCAAGCATGATCCGACGACAATATGTCTTCGCCACCGCGCCAGCCGTTATAGAAAACTGCCTCAGCGATACCGTCATCATCGGCATCGAAAAAATTACCGA
>Ga0209345_10003569_pt1 | contig 15869 bp, 20 predicted proteins | sample Cruoilmetagenom7_FD_187294 | JGI IMG/M metagenome (GOLD analysis project Ga0209345, IMG submission 187294) | Oil polluted marine microbial communities from Coal Oil Point, Santa Barbara, California, USA - Sample 7 (SPAdes) (version 2) | ecosystem: Environmental > Aquatic > Marine > Oil seeps ... | reverse complement strand
CAGGGATGGTTTTGCGTGTTCCGGGGGTGTAGCGGTGGATCATAGCGGGGCTTGTCATCGGGTTCTCCGTTGCCTATTTGGGTGGTCTGCCAAGGTCTCCTGGACTAGAGGCAGATGCGGCCACCCTCTTGGGCCCGAGAAATCGGGTTGGGTGGCCGCGCTCATTCTTTCTACTGTACCGTATTTGGCTTGGTCTGCTTGGCCGAATTTGCCGTTTCTACCAAGATGACCGATTGCTCGAGCTTTTGGTTGAAGGCGGCCAGGCCGGCCTGAAGGCGGGTTAGCAGGTCATGGGTCAATTTGGCTTCGGCCTGCAGCTTCGCGTCGTTAGATTGTGCCATTCGAATGGTCTCCTGTTGAACCGGCCTTGGTGCCGGTACGCCAAAACCCCGCCAGCATGACCTGAAGCGGGGCGTCCAAAAGGACAGGTTTGGAGCGAATTGTTACGAAAGCATATTGGCAGCACGTTCCAATTCAATGTTATGGCCGTTTTTCTTGCCGCTGAGAGGCGTAACGGTCTCGTTATATGTCACCGTACCAAATTTTACCAAAACGGGCTTGGTGATAGGTTTCTCGCCATCCTGAGCCGGAACCGTGTTTTCATCATAATCATGATTGACGACTTCCGGTCCGAACATCGTGAGCAGGCCGAGGCCTAGTCCCGCGAGGTAGAGTTGCCATTCTGGCAGTCCGATAAAGATCGTGTTGCCAAGACCTTTATGGGCCCACCATGCGATCATCAAAAACAGTGATCCCTGAATGGCGAAGGTTGGCCATTGCCGCCAGTTCTCATGGCGGCGGTGGTAGAGGCTGAGTTCCATAAGCGTCGCTTGAAGAACCGAGCCGATCAGCAGGACAAGCACCATCAACGTGGTGATTGCCCAGACCGGGACATCAGAATACATGGAAGCAGATCCCATGATGACCTCTAGTCCGACGAGGCCGACAATCCCGCCATTAGCGAGTTTTTTACGTGTTGACATTTTTGTCTCCTGAAAGTTGCGCCCTTGGGTGGCGCACGTTCAAATAGCCTTTAATCGCCAAAAAAGCAAGAAAAAAGTGCAAAACCTATGAAGTGCGTTTGATCTTGCCGCTACGAATGCTTGATTGCGCGAGTTTCCACAGGAGGATCAAATGGCAGGTAAACCAGGCAATGCGGCGGAGATTGTTCGGCTGAAGGCCGAGCTTGAAGACGTCACCGCCGAACGCGACAAGCTCAAGCGCATCATCATATCAATCGAGCCGGCCTATCTGTCGCAAGACAAGCCGGCGCCGCTAACCGATTATTGCGACGAGGTTCCGGCCCGCATTCTGGGCATGGCTGATATGGGCATGGGTGAGGATCAATGGCTGTCAGAGTTTGGGATCAGCCGGAAGACCTGGATGGAATGGAAAGCGCAATATCCAGAGCTGGTCGAGACGGTTGATATCGGCCTGCAAGCGGCGCTGGGTTGGTGGCAGGAAAGCAGCCGCCGCGCCAATGAGAAGGGCAATAGCCGCTTCCCGCTATCGGTTTACAATAAGCGTGTCGCAGAGCTTGAAGCCGGGATGACGGACCTGGCGACGAACCAGGTCGGGGATGCGAGTAAGCTGGTCCTGCTGGATCTGCGCGGCGACCCCGCGAGTTTCCAAGCCGAGCCAGAGATTGTCGGGATTGATTGAGCATGTTCATTTTTTCGCCCTCAAATGAGGCGGCAAAATGGGACATGTAGACATGGAAAAACCCCGCGCACCTGTTTAAGGGTGGCGGGGTTTGATCGTTTAGGCCGCAATTTTGTAATGCCACTCGCGTTCAGTCGGTCGGCCCAGGCTGTCACGTTCCATGTAACTGATACGGACGTTCCAGCGTTTGGGGTCATCCTCGGCCTGAATCATCTGGCAGCGTATGCGCTTAGATCGAGTAATGACGATTGAAAGGCCGTCTTGTTTCGCGTAGATCAGGCCGGCCGCTATCAACTCGCGGTAACGCCTGGTGATGTGCCCACCCTTGGTAATCTTGAACATTTGGTCTCCTGTTTCGTTGCCTTGGTTGCAACGCATGACAGGGGCCGCTTTAGCGCCTGCCGTGTGTGGCAACCAGTTTTGACATTCAGGAGATTTGCCAGCACCGACGCGAATCGGTACTGGCTGTTGTTTAGCGAATGCCGTGCGTCCCGGTCATAAGTAGATCAAGAAAAGCCTTAGCCTCTGGTGATCCTGCTCCCCAAAACTCAACCTTGTGCTTGTAAACCTTGTGGTTCTCGGCGCGATGTTGGGACATTGGGAAGCGTTTAAGCTCGAAAACCCGGCAATCTGCAAAGGCGTCTACACCGCGATGCGCGCCGGCATGTCCATGATGGAAAAACCAGAAGCGCCCGCGTTGTTTTTCGTCGGTCAATTTCACATAGTCGGTCAATTGAGCCGGGTCTAAGCCGCCTGAGTAACTAGCACCGCCGCATCTGCTCATGCTGTAGCTGCAGTGAAGGGCTTTGGTGGTTTGAAAGTGCGTATCATCGTAGGTCATACAGCAACGGGTGAGGCTGCCATCTGGCATTCTGACGAAGTCGCCAACACGCGGCATTGAATCGGTCGCGCGTTTGTTGAAGTTCGTGACCGCTTCCGCCCAAATCAACGAGTCGATGTCGTCAAGATGCGAGTTGTCCTTCGGGATCTCGATGACGCCGATTTCAATGAAATGACGGTTAATCATAGCCTTGCATCCATCGCGGGTAGGGTGCGAGTACACATGACCATCGGTGAGGCGATAACGATAGCTATCAAATTCGGCGTTAGGGTCCAGGTCAGCGGGACGGTCGACATGCCAATAACGGCAAGTTTCAATCATTCCCTCAAACATACCTGAGGTCCAGGCAATGGACACCTCATGCACTTTGTTACGAATTGCGTTCATTCGTTTAGTCTCCTGAATTGTCAAACAACTGCCAACGCCCTTGGGAAGCGCTGGCACGCCAAAACCCCACCGCCATTACGCGAAGTGGGGCAAAGCCTGGGGCTTTCTGTTTGGGTTAGTTGCGGTATTGGTCGCCGGGTTTGACAAACGCCGGAAGCGCGATCAGCGCGGCGACAATGATTAGGACGCCCGCCATCACGAAGAATGCGAGCTGAACCGTCTCGGCGCCGACCTTGCACAGCACGGCCGCTGCACAACAAACGATCAGCGCAACCGGTACGCGTAGAACATGAACCATAATCTAGAACTCCTGGTGTTCGCGGGCCTTGGGTGCCCGCACCGCGAAACCCCGCCGCTGTGAAGCGGTCGGGGCAAGGTGGATAGCAACTGGATGGGCGGACTAGGCGGCGTGCGCGTAGCGCCGGCGATACTCGGCCAGGCAACGATCGCCCATGACGTCAAAGATGCAATCGCGCATCAGGCCCAAAATGGCGTAATGCTTCGGCGTAGATCCGGGCATGGCGAGGTCATCGTGGACCTGTTTTAGCCCCTTTTGCAGCGTCTCATCGGACAATTTCGCAAGTTCTCGCTTTGCGGCCGTGATCGCCGCTGCATGTTTCTGGTTCATGCGGTCTCCTGTGGTTAGGTGGCGCTTGGGACGCCACGAGACATGATATACACGCCAAAACCACAAAAAGCAAGTAATAAGTGCGAAAAATGCGAAAAAGGCACGTTTTGCGAGCATTTACGCTGGTTTGTTGCAGATCGACCGCTGCAACACCCAAAGGACGGAACGAATCATGAATTCAAGCGCTATCCTGGCCATTCACCGCCCTGCCCGCCGCTTCACACAAAACAACCCAACTACCTATACAGATATACATAAGGGAGAACACTTCCCGCGAAGCGGGCGAGAATACCCTCAGACACCACGCAAACACTGAGCATCCAGCGCAACACACCAACCATCCAGCAGCCAAACAACAGCGACCAGGCGACGCCAGCAAAGCAACGGGAAAAGGAAGGGAAATTGTGGGGGACGTGTGTTTTTTCACGTCGGGCGGGCTCACACCGAGATCACGCGCGTTCATGTTCATGCCTTAAACTGATACGTAAATCAGAGAGCACATGATTGGCTATCATGCGCTATTCCGCCCATATCCCTGTAACTGCGGGCCGTGGCAGTCCTGGTTTGTTGACAAACCGCTGAAAATTAGGGGGTACGGGGGGTGGATATCGCGAATCGAGGGGGCGGGGGGAAAAATGCGCGCGCCGTTCCGGTCGATATATATCCCTCCCCCGATTTTTTAATTCACTACTCGCAAAGATGGATGGTGCTTGCTAGAAGGTTTTGGTGTACAGCGCCAAATATTATGCTATTGAGAAATCTAGCCGGAGACAGTCATCGCGATCGAGGTGGCTGGGAATTAGCTCAGTTGGAAGAGCAAATACGCATTGATGGGGTTGATCGCCGCTAGCGTCTTAGGTCGGAGGTTCGAGTCCTTCATTCCTTCTTCGGTGAGTTTGCCTGAAAAACTTTCTTTTTGGCATTTCCGTGGTATGTGGTGCCAATGACTAGATCGCCTGCTTCTCCTGTGAACGTGTCAAAGATGCTGCCTGAAGAACGGGGCGCTTGGATTGGTTCTATTGATCTTGCCTCTGGGCGGGATGAGGCGTGCTATGCGGTCTATAACCCGGCGACGAAGGAATATTCTCGGATAACTGAGGCTGAGTTTCGGCTACGTAGATTTGCCACTGTGTTTATCCGGGACCCAGCGCTGACATGATCGCGAACATATTCTGAGGCGGTTTCTGAAAAAAATTTCGAATGTTGCGTCGTCGGGTCGAGTGCGTCCTGTGTGCGGCAGAGGTGTGGAAGGTTTGCTGTTCCATGAAGCAGGAGACCGAAAATGGAAAAATCTCTCGGAAACACCGATCAGAGCACAACAACCGAAAACGTGAAGGACGTCGTGTTCTTCGGCGATGACCTGTTCGTGCTGTTGTCGAAAGCCTCGTCGCAGAGCGAAGGTTGGATGAAATCAACAAAAGCGATGCAAGTTCACGCTGGCTGTGTGGTTCAAGTCACGACTCATCAGCGTAACCATGACGGTACGAATTCTGTTGCCGAAGCCGTGTGTTTCGTGCCCGGCGTGACCATTCACACGGACAGGGACGGCGACCAAATTACCGGCAGGCATCTGGTTTAGCCTCGCCAACACCGGCTTGACAAATTGGTATAAGGTGCCAATTACGCTGATGAAATTGTCGGGTTGGAGAAGTTTGGTCTATCTCGTTTGGCTCATAACCAGAAGATCGGGGGTTCAAATCCCTCACCCGCCACCAAAATACACCAGAGAGGCCGGATTCTGGATAGGGCCTCGGAGCAAAAGTAGATTGTCGAGAAAAGGGGCGCCGATGCCAGAGGGCGCCTTTTTTTGTCAGTGCGTTTAGCTGATCCGTGCTGTTCCCTACGGTTTGTCTAGCTCAGGCAAGGGAGGCCGAGATCATGGATATGAATGTAGCTTTTACCGACGGGATGCGGCGTTTGCGGCAGACACTGGCATTGTTGCTCGGATTTGTCGGGGCTTTGGGTCTCTATGTGCTGATGCTGGGCGCGTTCGAGGTGCCGGCGGAAAACGTCGAGGTGATGTGGGCCGTCTTTGCAGGCTTGGCGACCGTATTCGGTTGGTGGAATGCTCAGTCGGATAACCGCAAGGCCGAGGCGGCGGGTGATAAAACGCTGATTGTCACGTCCTGGGCCCGGGATTTTGTCGTGGTGATTGTGTCTTTGCTGAGTGCGGCAACTGTGCTCGGACTTTTCCAGATAGCCGCGGCAGGTCTTATTCTGGCTGGCGGCGGTGGCGGCCTTGGTGGTTGGCTCATCGGTCGGCATTTTTGGATACGAGCGCCGCTTCCCCCAGCTAAACCGTAAGTGCGTTTTTGAAGTTTCCCTCGTCCGCCATGGTTGCTGGACCCGATTTGGGTGCTCGGTAACGAAAAAGGACGAGGGAAATGGATAATTTTGAAAATGCAGGTGATGCTTCAATGGGCAAGACCGCCCCATTGGAAGATACGCCCGACGAGGACATTCGCGACGAAGCAGGAACAACGCCTGGCGCAGGATTTACACATGCTGCCGAACCCACCATCGCGGAAGAACCCGTTGATGAATTCAGGGCTGAGATGGATGAGCACGGCCTCGATGCTGATGAAATCAACGCTGCAATATTCGGCGAAGAGCCTGACCCAGCGGGCAGCCCCGCGCCAGGCGATCCGGTTTACGTCGTCAATCTGCAAAGGAAGTGTGATCGCCAACAAGCCCTAGCGATGGCAGCCCAGAACAATCAAGGCCGAGGCGTCCCGGCACACGCCCTCTGTGCGCAGGCTGAAGACCTGATGAATTGGCTCGACGGCGAGTGTGATGCGGACGACCTGCGGTCATATTAGACGCTGAACAGTAATCGAACTCGAAAAGCCGGGGCCATAATCGGCGCCGGCTTTTTGCGGAGGCCACATGCCTGAAGCGATCCATTTCAGAGGCAATAAAAAACGACCACATGGGTCGCCTGTTCTGCGCGAATTCGTCCTGGATGACGAACCCGACGTCCAGCTTATCGAAGGGCCGGTGGAATCCGGCAAGACCACCGGCGCGATCGCCAAGCTTTACAAGATTATGTGCACGATGCCGCGCGGTGTGGATGGTATTCGTCACTCTCGGTTCCTGGTGGTGCGGCCGACCTATGGTGAATTGCTGGAAACCGTCGTGGCCGATGTCCTGTTCTGGTTCCCAGAAGCGAAATACGGAACGTTCAAATGGTCCGAGCCGTATAAGTTCACGATGAAATTCCTCGATGTTGAATGCGAGTGGGTCTTCATGGCGTTCATGGATGCCTCCGAAGCTGTTTTGCGGAAGCTGCGGTCGACACAGTTCACGGCGGCCTGGGTCAATGAAGGCCAATATTGCCCGCTGCGCCTGTTCACAGAGATCATTGACCGGACAGGCCGCTTTCCCGCCCGGGTCACAACGCCAAATTATGACCGCCGCAAACGGGCCATTCTCGACAACAATGCGCCGCCACAGCACGCCCACTGGATCCGCTACATGCGCAAGGACATTCCTCTCCCGGCTGATATGCCGGATGACCAGAAGATGGCTTACCGCAAGCCGGAAAGCTGGAAATTTTACCGCCAGCCTGCCGCTGTTCTGGAAATCAAGAACAAGGAAACCGGCGAGTTATCGGGCTATAAGCTGAACCCTATCGCCGAGAACTTGCAGCATATGGGCGACGAACCATACACCGCTGTCGGTGGTAAACCACGCGACCAGATCGATCGAGATTATCGCAACATTTCGCGACCTGCCCGCTCTGGTACGCCGCGATATCCTCACTTCGATCGCGAATATCATGTTGCAAATGAGAACCTGACGCCGAATGAAAGCCGACCGCTTATCTTGGGAATCGACTTTGGCTTAACCCCGGGCGTGGTTTTCGAGCAGGTCATCGATGGCCGCTGGTATACGTTTTGGGAACACGTCTCGGGAAATGAAGGCGCAAAGGAGCTGGCCGAATCAATCAAGACAATACTGGCCGAACGCTTTGCCTTTGCGAGGGAGATTGGCATCTCAGCATGGGGTGATCCGCAAGGCGGCTGGCGCGGCGCATCCTCATCGAAGAAAACCAATACGTCCTTCGCGATCTTGCGGGCGGCAGGCATCCCAGTGAAACACCCACAAGCCAAGGACAATCCCGAACTTCGGATGAATATTGGCCGCAAGGTCATCAAGGGCGGGATCAATCAGGGCCCCAAAATACTGATCGACCCGCGCTGTGTCCGGCTGATCGAAGCACTCGATGGTGGCGCCAAGATGGTCACACGTTCGAACGTCGATGGAACCAGCGTCAAAGAGGAGCTGGTCAAGAACCACCACTCGCACATTGTGGAGGCCTGGGAATACTCGAAATGGGGACATGGCGAAGGCGCCGATCTGATCAAGTCCCCCGACCAGGCCAATGGCCGCGGGCGACGAACCAACACGCGCAGCAATCGTGGTGTCGGGTCGCCTGGCCGGACATGGGCGAAAGTGAGTGCACGTGGTTGATACATCAAATCCGTCTGAAGAAATGCCAGAGATACTCGGCTGGAATATCATGTTTCTCTCGGGACAAAGATCCAGTTGGTGGGATTTTCTCACACCGAAGGACTGGCGCCATGTCAGCGCCTTCGGTTGGGGGAACGACCGCTGGGTTGTCTACGATGTGGCCGATATCCGGTCACGGGTGTCGGTGATGAATGACGATCAGTTCGACCAGTGGTTTGCCCACCAAATGCAACGAACGACCGCCATGGTCCGATTCTCAACACAAAGCGGCGGCGACATTCGGGCGAGATTTGGCCTATGGTGCGTGACAGCCGTCAAGCATTTGGTTGGCTCTAACTCAAGTGCGTTGAGACCAAAGGCCCTTTTTCGCGACCTTGTAGCCCAAGGTGCAGAGGTCACATTTTACCATGGTCGTCAAAGCGAAAGCTCCTAAAGAAAGCCAAGAATCCGTTGATGCTCGCGAACGCGCTGAGGCGGCAGCTGAGAAGCGGCAGGTCGGTGAGGTTCGCCGCGGCGTCACCCAGGAAACCTCCGCCCTGCTCCGCCGCTTCGGTATCAAAGCGGCCATGGCTGGCTCGTCCGGCGCAAATGGTTTTGCTGCTGGGGGATTTAGCGGTGTCAACAATACTGGCGGCAGCTTTGATCCAGCCGCATTTTTTGGTGGCTTCGATGGCGCCGACTTTAGCCGCGGCTTCGGCAATATCGGGTCGCGATAGTGGACGCGCCGAAAGCCTCAAAGCGAGACGCAGAAGTCATGCGGTTGGTCGAACAAGCTCGCTCCAGCCGCAGCAAGTTCCAAACCTCATACAATAATTTCTTTGACCTCGCCGCCCCATGGAGGCCGCGTGTTGGCGAGAAGGCCACGCCGTCCAACCCCAAAGCACCGTCCGAACAGGACAATATTTTCGACACGACGCTGCAAGATGCGGCGGACGATTGGGCGTCAGACTGCTCGGATGAGTTCACGCCATCATACAAACCCTGGACCACATATGTCGTTGTAGGAGGTGCAGACCGATTTTCAAAAGCAGCGCAAGACAAAATCAAGGAGTTTGTCAAAAACAGGCAAACGGTGATCTACGACAAGATAGCGGCATCCGGCTTCGAGGAACAGTCGCACGGCGCCTATGTCGATCTCGCTATCGCACCAACCGGCATGGACATACCGTTCACCCCGGCCGGTCAAGGTCTAACATTCGAGCATGTGCCAATTTCAGAGCTTCTGTTTCTGCCTGGACCTTTTGGCGGACCTGGAGACCGTATGCGAGAGCGCGAGATCGAAATCCGTCACCTCGATGTGATCTGGCCAGACGCCAATTGGGAAAAGTGCGGGCGCAAGGATCAACGCAAAAAGAGTACCGAGACAGTCACGGTGATCCAGGCCTATTCCCGGGACTGGTCGAACCGGTCTGAGGAGGTTTGGACCGAATATCTGCTTTGCCATGGAGCCAGTGTGCGGGCACCAGTAAAACGCCGCGGCGCCGGGTCTTGCCGATTGATCGTCTGCCGCCCGCGCGTTTCCGCGCCAAGCGCATATGGGATAGGCTTCGGCAACAAGGCAGTTCCCCCCGCCCGCGTTTTAGACGAGATGGCGTACCTACAGCTCAAACGCCAGGGCAAAGTCGTCGACGCGCCATACCTGTATTGGGATGACGGCACCCTCAACCTGGACGGTGGAATAGACGCCGGCGAGTGGCTGGAGGCGGGCGAGAATTTCAACGTCGAGGACCTGTCGCCGAAAAATGATGGCCGCGAATCCTGGTTCGTGCAGGAGGATTTGCGGGCACAGGTTCGCCGCGCGCTGTTTCAGGACAAGCCCTACCAGCGCGGAGACACGCCGCCTACCGCGACACAGTGGATGGACGAACAGTCGATGAATGCGCGACGGAAATCATTTCCGAGGGCGCAGATCACCCGCGAATTTGTGTTGCCAATCCTCCGCCGCGCCGAGTGGATTTTGAAAGAACGCAAAGAGATTGAAGACATCACTGTCGAAAATGAATTGGTCAGACTGGAGCCGATATCACCAATGTCGCGTGCTTCTGATCTTGCCGAAGTGCAGATGGCCGATCAGCACATGTCGCTATTCGCGAACCGCTTCGGCGAGGCCGTCAAGAACGAATACAACCTTCCTGAAATGATGCGTATGGCAGCCGAAAAACTTGGCAGCGATGTGATCGTGATCGCGACCGCCGAGGAGCGTCGCCAGAAGCAATCCGAAGACGCACAAAACGCGGCGATCGCCCGCGGCGGCGGACAACCAACGGAGCCGACGGGATGACGAAACCAAGCTGGAAAGACCTGCATAGGGCGACCGCAGATGGCGCGAACGGCGAAACGGATGACACCAATATCCGGTCGATTCTTCAGCGAATTGGAGCGACGCGGGACGGGAAGTTGCTGCGAAATTGGTTGATGGAAGCGAAAGTCCAAAAGGCACCACCCGCCTCCGCGAGTGACAGTGCGTTGAGAGACGACGCCGCTGACAGAAGGATCGCAGTCACATTCACTCGACTGTTGGAGCCGAAGATTGACCACGACAAGCGCCGCCGAAAATAATGGTGTAGATCCCGAAGCGGCCCACGTTTCCGGGTTCGGCACCTCCCCCTCCGATGCATCTGGATCAGATGCTTCGGCACCGGCCGCTGGCGACCTTCCCTCTACCGAGAACGATCCGCTGGCGGCCGGTGAAGATGACTTTGAACTTCCTGAAGGGTTTGCCGGTGAAGATGGCGTTCTGGACAGGGACAAAGTCACCGAACATCTGAAAGCTGCCAAAGCGGCTGAAGATGATCGTGCCGAAAAATACGGTCAAGTGCCAGAAGGCGACTATGACCTCTCGATCGAAGCCAAGGGCGCCGATGACGCATCAATCTCAATCGACCCGGAAAACCCATTTCTTAAAGGCTTTCTAGCCGACGCCAAGGAATTGGGTCTCGGGCAAAAAGCCGTCACTGGCATGCTGACGAAATATGCTGAGTCCGCCGTGGCTGATGCGCAGGAATTGGTCAAAGAAGCATCAACCGCGATCGTCGCAAAACTGCAAAAAGCCGTGGACACAGAATTCCAATCGCTGGGAGCCGAAGGTCCGCCACGTCTGAAGGCGATGACTGGCACGCTAACCGAAATGGTCAGCGCTGAAGCAGCCACAGCCATTACGGCTGACATCCGATCCCGAGCATCATTCGAAGCGATCGAAGCGCTGATCGAAAAAGCTCGCGGGGGCAAAGAAAACCCAGCCCCGACACCAGGCGGGGAACACGACGAAACAGACGCAAACACACTCTTTGGGAATAAAGGAAACTAATCATGGCCGTTGTTGGACAACCCTATCTCGACCTGATCGACATTGAAAAGCAGAAGGGCGCGGACGGCAAAGTCACGTCTGCCCTGATCAATATCGTGACCAAGCTGTCGCCGGTTCTTGCCACCGCCTTTGTTGGCGCATGCAACAACAAGACGACGCACAAGCACGCGATTAGATCGGGCAAGGGCGCGGCGGCCTGGGGCCGTATCTACAAAGGTATTGCAGCGTCCAAGGGCAATACCTTCCAGGTCGAAGACACGACCGGCTTCCTTGAAGCCCGCACGGAAATTGACTGCCGACTTCTCGAGCTGGAAAAAGACAACGCTGCGCAGTTCAAAATGAATGAGGCGGAGTCGCAGCTCGAAGTCGTAACAGAGACCTTCGAAAGCGCGTTCTTCTATGCCGACACTGCATCGGCGCCCGACGAGATTAAGGGATTGGGTGCTAGGTTTGGCACGATCGCAACGTCAGGACCGGGCAATCAAATCATCGATGCTGGTGGTACAGGATCGGACAATATGTCGGTCTGGATCGTCACCTGGGGACCGAAAGCCTGTGCGCTGATTCATCCGAGCAATGTTGCTGGTGGGATCGATCGCGAGCAAATGGGCAAGCAGCGCGTCCTCGATGAAAACGGCGATCCATATTATGCCGAGGAAGACATTTATCGACTCCACACCGGCGTTTCTGTTGGTGATTGGCGTTACGTGGTTCGCATCGCAAATATCGATGTCTCGGCCTTCGAAGCCGACCCATCCGAAGCCTACAACCTCTTGCGCGAGGCCTATTACAAGCACCGTGGCCGCATCTCAAACATGGGAACGACCGTCATTTATTGCCGCAAGGAATTCCTTGAAGGCCTGGATAAGCTGGGCACGAATTCGGGCGGAACGGAAAATTATGTCCGGCTGAAGCCGATGGAAGTCGCCGGCAAGGAGGTCGAGAGCTATCGCGGTTGGCCACTTATCGAAACCGAAAATCTGCTCGCCACCGAAGCGCAGGTTCCATAGCGAACGCTTCGCCACGGACCCACTTTAAAAGGAAAGCCAAATGATTTTTTCACAGCAACTCATGTTTTCGGACCAGCAGGCGATTACCGCCACCGCCCCGTCCACCAACGTCATCGACCTGGGGGCGACCAGCGCGCCTCCTGGTGATGCGGCGGCTCTGACGCGGGATATCGGGATTGGCGATACGGTGCCGCTTCTCATCCAGATCACCGAGGCTTTCGATAACCTGACCAGCCTCGACATCGCGCTACAGGTTGACGACAATTCTGGTTTCGCCTCGGCCAAAGAGGTGTGGAGCCAAACCATCTTATTGGCCGATCTTGTTGCCGGTGCACGGCCGAATATTCAGGGCATTCCGCCCGGCGTTGATGAGCGATATGCGCGGCTGAATTACACAGTCGCAGGCACCGCGCCCACCGTCGGTAAGATCACAGCGGGCGTGAACATGGGGGTTCAAAATGACTACTAAGTCTAAACCCGTCGAAGCGACCGCCGCGGGCTTCTATGGTTCGCTGCGTCAGCCCGGCGTACGGTTTGCCATCACCTCGCCGAAGCATTTTTCATCCAACTGGATGGTGCCAATTGGCTGGGAGCCAGAAGGCTTCAAGGGCAAGGTGAAACCAAAGTCGAAATCCAAGAAGGAACCGGTCGATGCCTCGGATGATGTGTCCGAGGAAGCCCAAGCCGCGCTCGATGAAATCGCCGCAGAGGCTGCCGGTCCTGATGCAGCGATCGACGAGCTTCTGACGTTTTCTGGCATCAAGCCGAAGTACGGCGCTGGTGATGTGGTGATCGAAAGTGAAGACGCTGTGAAGCACGCGTTCGAGTTGGCGGACGTCAAAGCGAAAGAGTGGAACGACTGGACGCAGACGGAACGAAAAACCCGCATCATGGGCTCTGTCAAAGTGTTGGTGAATGAGCGGCAGGCCGAACTGGCAGCCGAATAGTTCATCAACCACAACACGATTATAAACGCCCCGGCTTTTGTCGGGGCGTTCTGCTTTGTCCAAGTGCGTTGAGGGAAAGCGCCCCAGAAGGCGACATGCTGAGATGCCGCTTATCAGTTCCGCACTCCATATCTATCAGGCTGCTATGCCAATGGTTGGGGCTAATGTGCCCGATTCAATGGACGCGCAAACGCCGGAAAGTTTAGCGGCGAACGCGACTTATGAGATATTTGTTGCAGAAGCCCTGTCTCGACACGCTTGGTCGTGGGCAACGAAAACCGTCCTTCTGACCTATACTGGTGAGACGGCTAGTTATCCTCGATACAGTTACTCGCTACCGGCCGACATATTGTCGGTGCGCGGCGCGATGTTGGTTGGTCGGCCATTTAGAGACTTTAAGCTCCGGCGCGGCCTTTTTCTGTGTGATTTGCAGGATAGCTCGTCGGTGGAGTTGGTCTATAATTGGCGCGCGCCGGAAAGTGAGTGGCCAGCGGATTTTGTCGATGCCATGGTGGATCGACTTGCATCCAAGCTCGCGACTGGGCTGCTTGATCGACCGGAGCAAGGGGAATCCTTAGACCGCAAGGCCGAATTCAAACTACGCAAAGCGATCCGGCGGGACAGGCGCCAGTATCCCGGCGAAGACCCGTTCAAGAGCACCAAGCTAACGCGGGCCTGGCAGGGCTCATCATCGGATTGGCGCCGTGGCTCGTCGTCGTAGCTTTCTATCGACTCTGGAGCTGGGAGAGGTCTCGGCGGATTTTCTTCGGAACGCCGCCGAAGACTTCCTGAAGCGCGCTTGCAAAACGGCTCTTAACGTCATCTTGAAAGCCGGCGGTGGAGCGATGCGGCGCCCGGGATCAGACTACTTGGCAACCCTGGTTGGCCAGTCTGTTCGCTTTCGTTTTTTCGGTCGCGGCGTCACCGAGGAACTGGTGTTCTCGAACGGCCGCGTCGACATTTATGCAAGCGATGGCACCCTCAATCAAACGATCACATCGAGTGTGCCTTGGGGCACATCCGACCTGGATGACCTGGAATTCGCATCGGACCAAAACAGCGTGTTCGTGGCATCACAAGCATTCGCGACACAAGAGATGGTGCGCGCAAGCGGCGGCACCTGGACACTTTCGGCATTTACGTTTGCGGACACCGTCAACGCAAAGATTGCCCAGCCTTTTTATGACAAGTTCAACAATATTGATGTCACCATGTCGCTCGCTGCCTACTCTGGAAGCGGGATAGCCATCTCATTTTCTGACGACGTGCTGCAAGCGGGCCATGTTGGGTTGCGGTTTCGATATTTGACCAAATGCGAAGTGGAAATAGCCAGTGTGACCGACGGTCAAAACGGCACTGTCAACATTGTCGACACGCTCTACCCCACCCTAACGCTCACGGTTGCCGATAGCTCCAAATACAAACCCGGCCACGTCGTGCAGGGGTCAGTCAGCGATGTGGTTGGCCTCGTGTCGACCGTGCCAACCGGCACCACCATGACGGTCGTGCTGCTCGAGGGGTACGAACATTTTGTTTATGACGGCGTAACACCCGCGAGCAACGATGCGATTATTGGTCCTGAAGGTGCGCAGAAGCTGACCGCCACACCCTCGACCGTCGGTACCCCGGCGACCAGCTCGATCTGGGACGAACAGCTTATATCGAGCGTGCGGGGCTATCCCGGCACAGCGACGGTGCACAAGAACCGGCTGATCTTTAGCCGCTTTCAGGACGCTACGGACGTGCTGGTTGGCTCCGCGCTCGGAAATTTCTACGACTTCGAGGCGGGCGCAGAGGATGAAAATGCGTTCAACGAAGAACTGGGCGCTGATCCAAATTCTCAGATCCGGCACGTGGTCTCGACAGAGCAACTGCTGGTGTTCACCGATCGCGGATCATATTTTGTGCCGGAAAGCCCGGAGAACCCGCTCACGCCCCTAAGCCTGGAATTTGCTCCAATAGGTCCAGATGGCGCGTCGAATGTGCGGCCGGTCTTCACGAGCGAAGGCGTGCTCTTTATCGACGAGGATGCTGGCCGGCTGATGGTCGCTGGTATGACGGGCAATGTTCGTCGACCATGGCAGATCGCGGAACTGTCCGAGGCTGCTTACCACATGCTGACGAACCCAAAGAAGATCGCAATCGCGAACGGGATCGACGGGCGAACAGAGAGATATGCACTGGTCCTGAACGAAGATGGGATGATCGCGTGCATGATGTATCGTCGCGGCAGTGAAGTTGTCGGTTTTTCGCGCTGGACGCACGGCATGGGGACGTTTGAGGATGTCACCGTGACCCAGGATGATGTTGTTCTGACATCGCTCGTTGGTGGCGTTTACACCATGTCGCAGCTTTCGTTCGCAGCAACGATCGATGACCAACAGCCTTACTCGTCTTCACTGAGCGGCTCGAACGGGCTGGTCATGGACGTCGTTATTGATCGGGCGGTAATCGGTACCGGACTGGTTGTATCAGGTGCGGTGAGCGACATAGCCGCAGCGACAGGGCAATCGGCCGGCTTCGATTTCGATGTCGACCTGACGCCGGCCGCTCAGATTCACAAGGATCGCGGCTGGCAGCGACAAAGGGTAACGACCATTTGGGTCGACGTGAT
>Ga0209345_10003567_pt1 | contig 15874 bp, 16 predicted proteins | sample Cruoilmetagenom7_FD_187294 | JGI IMG/M metagenome (GOLD analysis project Ga0209345, IMG submission 187294) | Oil polluted marine microbial communities from Coal Oil Point, Santa Barbara, California, USA - Sample 7 (SPAdes) (version 2) | ecosystem: Environmental > Aquatic > Marine > Oil seeps ... | reverse complement strand
TAACTTTGCTCGATCACTCTCCTGTTACCTTCCAAAGTTGTGTCTGAGGATAGCCGGGAAATTACTTCCAGGGCGCTGCTAAGTGTATCTTCAATAAGTGGCAGGGTAAATTCCACCTCCTTATCCGCTTCCACGCGAAGGGTATACTCCATTTGTTCTCCTATCATCAGAGAGTCACTGCCAAGCAGCGATTGCACCCTTATAAGCTGTCCCGCTGCAGGCAGTAGCAGCGACAATAACAGTCCGCTTATCAGGAGTCCCTTTACTTTATCTTTGACACTTACAATAAACATGTTAACGTAGTTTAAACAGCCTTATAAGTGGTTTTACATAATCTTCTCCTGTCTCGATCGACACAGAGTCAACCCCGGCCCTGGAGAAGATCTCCTTCATCATCTCCTTATGGCTCTCCCATTTCATGGCATAATTTTCTCTGAGCTTGCGACTGGATGTATCGATCCAACGCTCCATCCCCGTTTCCGCATCCAGTGCCCTGAGCAGGCCCACTGCCGGGAGGTATGTTTCGCGCCTGTCGTATACGTGGAGAGCTGCCACATCATGCTTGTTGTTTGCAATCTGTAGTGAACGGGAATAGCCTTTATCCCTGAAATCGGATATCAGGAAAGCGGTACAACGTTTTTTTATGGCATTGGTTAAAAACCGAAGACTTTCTGAGATATCAGTTCCCTGGCTCGTGGGTTTAAAATCCAATAGTTCACGGATAATTCTGAGTATGTGTTTCCTTCCTTTTTGAGGGGGAATAAATTTCTCAACCCGGTCACTGAACAGGATCACTCCGATCTTATCATTATTTTCGATGGCTGAGAAGGAGAGTACTGCAGCCATCTCTGTAATCAGACCACGCTTCAATTGTTGACGGGTCCCAAAATCGCCCGATCCGCTCACATCAATCAGAAGCATCACGGTCAATTCCCTCTCCTCTTCAAAAACTTTTACATAGGGATGGTTGAAACGGGCCGTAACATTCCAATCAATATTCCTGATATCGTCCCCGTACTGGTACTCCCTTACTTCAGAAAAGGTCATACCCCTTCCCTTGAAAGCACTATGGTACTCACCAGCGAAAATCTGCCTGGACAGCCCCCGGGTCTTAATTTCGATTTTCCTTACCTTTTTTAGGAGATCTTTTGCTTCCACTTACTTTTTTCTTGCTTCTCTCACAGTAAAATACCATTCCTGACGAGTAAGCGTTACATAAATCATGTCGCGCTTAAGTTTATAGGACCATTCCGATTCGCCTGTTTTTTCATAGGCATCATTTAACTCTTCAAGTACCTCATCAAATTCCCCGTAGTCACATACCAGCTTACTGCTCTTACATATGTCTTTGTCCGTAAAGTAGAGTATCCATGTTCGCGTCCGGAGTCCGTTTATGTACTTCAGATAGTTGTAGCGCTGGTTAACCACCGAATGGTCTTTCCGGAACTCCTTGTGCTTGTTTTTCACCATCACGCGCACCTCCTCCTTGGTCAGACCAAGCATGGACTGCCCTTTCAACGGACCAGCTGCGAAAATCAAGAGGCCGGCAATCAGGACTATAGATGATGCAAAACGGTTCATTTCGTTCTTTATTTACGGTACCTCCACGTGATTGAGGATCTCGGAGATGATATTCTCCGTACTAATATTTTCAGCTTCTGCTTCATAAGTCAATCCAATCCGGTGCCTCATCACGTCGTGGCAAATGGCCCTGATATCTTCCGGAACCACATAACCCCTGCGTTTAATAAATGCATAGGCCTTTGCTGCCCTGGCCAGGTTGATGCTTGCACGTGGTGAACCACCATACTGGATAAGAGGCACAAATTGTGCCAGTCCTGCCTTTTGAGGTTCCCGGGTAGCAAAAACAATATCCAGGATATAGTTTTCAATCTTTTCATCCAGATAAACCTCTTTCACCACCTCGCGCGCCTTCATGATATCCGATGGTTTCAGAATACTGCTCGCTGAAGGAAACTCACTGGCTAGATTTTCTCTGACAATTAAGCGCTCCTCTTCCCTTCCTGGGTAGTTAACCACTACCTTCATCATGAATCGGTCCACCTGTGCTTCCGGTAAGGGATAGGTCCCCTCCTGCTCAATGGGATTTTGAGTGGCCATCACCAGGAAAGGAGGTTCCAGTTTATAGGTGGTCTCTCCGATAGTTACCTGTTTTTCCTGCATGGCTTCGAGCAAGGCACTCTGTACCTTTGCCGGAGAACGGTTTATCTCATCGGCCAGGATCAGATTGGCAAAAACAGGCCCCTTCTTCACAATAAACTCCTCCTTTTTCTGACTGTAGATCATGGTACCCAGGAGGTCGGCGGGAAGAAGATCCGGAGTAAACTGGATCCGGCTGAAAGAAGCATCAATGGTTTGTGACAGCGTACTGATGGCCAAGGTCTTTGCCAGTCCAGGCACCCCTTCTAACAAAATATGCCCATCGGAAAGCAATCCGATAAGCAACCTGTCAACCAGACCTTTCTGTCCTACGATCACCTTCTGTATTTCCAGGGTCAGCAGATCTACAAATTCGCTCTCTTGCTTGATCCTCTCGTTGAGCTCTTTGATGTTTACGTCCTGACTCATATGATGGATTCTTTTACGTTAATAATCATAATGTTAATCACGCTTCAGTAGCGGAGAACAAAAATAGCAGCGAAATTGACCAAACGAAAGAGTAGATGGGTTAAAAAATGTTAAGAAAAGGGTAAATTTATCCAATTAACAGATTGACATGAGCAGGTACTTCATTCATATGGCCTTTGATGGCAGTAAATATTGTGGCTGGCAGATTCAACCCGATGAATCCACTGTCCAGCAAGTACTCGAGCATGCCCTCTCCACTCTTCTGACGAAAGAAACATCTGTAACCGGCGCAGGACGTACTGATACGGGCGTTCACGCGTCGCACTTCATTGCACACTTTGATTTGCATTCTGAGCCTTTAGCCAAGGAGAACGAGCTGGCTTCTTTAAGCGATCCATCCTCGGATCAGTTCGTCTTTAAATTGAACCGTTTCCTCCCCCCTGATATTGTAGTCTATAAAATTGTTCCCGTACCGGAAGAGATGCATGCACGATTTTCTGCTACCTACAGGACCTATCATTACCATATTTCATCTATCAAACCACTCTATACCCGGAATTACAGTCACTATGTCTATGGAGAGCTGGATACAGAGTCCATTGGTAACTGTTGCCAGGTAATTCTTGAAACCACCGATTTTACCAGTTTTGCCAAACTGCATACCGATGTAAAAACCAATAACTGCCAGCTCACTCAGGCCGCCTGGAAAGTGGTCGAAAATGGCTATTTATTTGAAATAACAGCCGACCGTTTCCTCAGGAATATGGTCAGATCATTAACTGGCACCCTGCTGGACGTGGGCCGTGGAAAACTGGATGTTGAAGGATTCAAACAGATTGTTGAAGAAAAGGATCGAAGAAAGGCAGGCTCCTCTGCCCCGGCAAAGGGCCTCTTCCTGGTAGATATCGGATATCCAGACAATTAGATATACCGTCCGTGTAGCAGTATCTATGTTGCTTTATCCCGTTTGAGCCTGGCGCTGAAGATCTCCAAGCCATCTCCCTCCCGGGTGGCGGTAAAATAGGTTTCTCCATTTTCAGACTCTATTCCTGATATATGAATGAGATCACCAAACAGAGCTTCATGATTAAAATTGATCTCCAGTTCGCGGATTTCAAGCGCTGAGTTTTCTGCTGTAGTTACAGCATCAATGCACCACTCCATATACCTTACATTATTCACATGACCAACAATATCCAGGTCAGAAAACACCACCGGATGCTTGTTGAGAAGTTTGGCATCATCCGATACAGTAATCTTGTCCAGGGCTTTATCAAACATCCTTTCTTCATGGACAATCAACTTAAACTGTTCCAGCATCTCCTTGGGCCGAACCAGACGGTGCGTATCCAAATCCAGGATTAACCAGGCAGTACTTGCCATTCCAATCACTTCCCCACTGGAATCATATACTCTGAAGTCCCTCAGAGCAAATAGCCTTTCTGCCCCACTGGGCCATGTTTCCAACTTGATCCTGTCGTTCCAGGCCGGGTAACGTTTCATTTGAATACGCATTCTGGAGAGCACCCAGGTGGTCTTCCTACTCTTCATATCATGGTAACCCAGACCAAGTTCGCTGGCATGATGATAGGCAACTTCCTGGAAAAAATTGGCCATACTGGTCAGCCTTGCCTGTCCCCTCGGATTCAGATCATAGGATGAAATCGTAAACTCCTTTGTGAAAATATTCGTCATCTTATTTCTGGTAAGCACTATTCCATATATCCCAGGAGGCATTTGCCTGGAGAAGCAACATTTCATAGCCATTGATTCCAACAGCACCCTGCTGTTCACCTCTGGAGAGAAATTCGGTTTTTGCAGGATTGTACACCAGGTCAAATAGCAGGTGATCAGGTGTCAGTGCCTCAAAGGGAAGATCCGGACAGCTAAGAACATTGGGAAACATCCCCAGAGGTGTGGTGTTAATAATCAGAGTGTTGGCAGACAACATCCCAGGATCAAGCGCTTCATAAGATATCTGTTCTGGGCCCGGGGTCCGGCTTACCTGATAATACATAAGGCCCAGTTGTCTCAAGGCGTATAAAACCGCTTTGGATGATCCTCCGGTACCCAGCACCAGGGCAGATTTATGCTGAGGTCTCAAGTGCTTCTCCAGCGAAGTCCTGAAACCAATCACATCCGTATTGTCACCCTCAAGCTTCATGCGGCCACCACTCCTTCTAAAGGAGATGGTGTTCACTGCCTGTATCGCCTCAGCAGTAGCGCTTAATGAATCGAGATAGGGAATGATCTCCTGTTTGTATGGGACCGTCACATTCAATCCACGCAGGCCAGGTTCTCTTTCCAGCAGGGCTTCAAAATCAAGTATCTTTTCCAGTGGGAAATTTCTGTATTCGGCATCGATCCCTTCCTTTTCAAATTTATCATTGAAGTAGGAGGCAGAAAAGCTGTGTCCCAGTGGATATCCTATCAGTCCAAACAGGCGCATATTAGTCGGAGGTCTTATTCCTGGTCAGTCCAATCTCAATAAAAAGAATCAGTGCTATACCTGCAAATACCAGCAACAGGGCCATCCCGAATTGATCGCCTGAATTAGCGAAAGAAGGCAGTATATTTTTCTCCACCAGAGGTTTGACCTCTCCTTCAATAACAATGGTTTCCAGTGTCTCTTTCCAGGGCCAGATCTTGTTCAGGGATCCAATCATAAATCCCACCAGCAGGGCAATCGTCAGATCGTGGTACTTTCTCAGCAGCCAGGAGAGCAGATTCGCAAAGAGGATAAGTCCGGTAACTGCTCCCAGACCAAGAAGTAAGAGATCCAGAATGATACGTTCATTTACAGCATGCAGAGCAAAAGAGTATTTGCCCAGCAATAGCAGTATAAAACTGCCGGAGATCCCCGGAAGGATCATTGCACAGCTGGCCAGTCCGCCCGAAAATATGACAAACCAGGACGCATTGGTGGTGGTGGTCGGAGTGACGCTTGTAATATAGAATGCGATTGCAATGCCTCCCAGCAAAGCCACAATTTTTTTATAGTTCCATTGCTTTATTTTCCGGGATACCACATAGGAGGAGGCCAGTACCAGTCCGAAAAAGAAGGACCAGATCAATACAGCCTGGTGCTCCAGCAAGTATTCAAGTACTTTGGCCAGGGAGAGTACTGAAATAAAGATCCCGGCAAACACAGCCAGAAGAAAACCACCATTCACCTGCTTCCAGAAGGAGCGCCAGCGACCTGTAAAGAAAAGCTTAAAAGCTTCCAGGTTAAAGCCTTTGATTGAGTTTATCAGCTCCTCGTAAATCCCGGTAATAAATGCAATGGTTCCTCCGGAGACTCCCGGCACCACATCTGCTGCTCCCATTCCCATTCCCCGGAGTACCAGGAAAAGATACCTGCTGGCTTGTTTCTTCAAAGTCCTATTGTTTTCGGTTATGAAACTCTTCTGGCAGGACATCGAAAAAGGTATCCCCGCGCATTCCGCAACGAAGTGCTTCCAGTGAGACTACCTCATTGGGAGCAATATTCCCCAGGTTTACGTTGGCACCCAGCAACTGAATAAACATTGTTTGCTGTGCCTTCAGGGGAGCCTCCCACAATACCTCATTCACCGAGATTTCTTTCATGATAGCATCGATCAGCTCCCTGTTGGCTGAACCATCAGACTCGTAGATACCAATGGTGCCACTCTCCCTGGCTTCGGCAATTACTTTCCATGCTCCGGATTCCAGCTCAGTTTTCATATGGGAAACCCACAGGTCATTGGGCAGCTCCACCCCTTTGATTTTGCTTCCGATCTCAGAAAGCACCTCAAAGTCTTTGGCCAGTGAGGAAATGCACTCCAACTTCTCATCATGCTCCATCTTAATGGTGCCATCAGAAACCTCCACATTACCCAATCCCGATTCAGACACAAATCGCCTGTATGCATCAAACTCCCCACGCACATAGAACATTTCAAACAGGGTTCCCCCAAAATAAGGTTTGAGTCCGGCGGACTGAAACAATTTCACCTTCTCCTTAAGATCACGGGTAATCAGAGCCGTTCCGAATCCAAATTTTACCAGGTCGGTATAGGGAGCGCTTGACTCAATGAAGTGTTCAGACTCTTTCAGGCTCAAGCCCTTGTCCATCATCATGGTTAGTCCGAAATCGCGTTTTCCCGAAGTTCTTTCAGGAACATGTTTCAGTGGAAAATTCATAAGGTCTTACTTTTTATACTTTTGGATAATGCGCTCAATATCAGGATCCCGGACACCTTCAGGAAAAAAATATGCAAATTCAGATTCCAGATCACTGTTTGTCTTCAGTGCCTCTTCCAGAAACTTGGCAGACAACTTTTTCTCTCCCTGTTTCAGATGACACACAGCCATCTTAAGCTTGATCCCGGGATCTGGTGAATGATGCACAAAGGCTTCTCTCAGAAAGCCCAGGGCAAGTTCATGTTCCCCTTCCTTCATAAGCAGTCCGGTAAGAGCGATCCAGGCATCCAGATCATTGGCATCACTATGGGTTACATAGGAGTAACACTTAATAGCCTCCTCATTCAATCCCGCATCCTCATTGGCATAACCCAGGTTGATCCAGTAATCCAGGTTCTTATTATCAAATTCTATGGCCTTGAGGATATAGGTAATGGCCTCCTGCTGGCTCCCCATGCGATGGTAGATCATTCCAGCTCCAAACCATCCCTCAGGATCGCTGTTATCCAACTCAATAACCCTGCGGAATGCTCCCAGAGCATCCTCCAGGCGGTTCATCTGTTCATAGCAGTCACCCATATAACAATAGGCCTGAGTGTTTTCCGGCTCCACATCAAGAAACTCCCTGTAAGCAGCAATGGCTTTTTCATACTTACCTGCATTCACCCAAACACTGGCCTTATTGAAATAAGAAGATGCATAATCGGGATTAATGGCAATGGAGAAATCATAGGCCTCTACCGCTTCTTCAAACTGTTCCAGCTTATGGTAAACAATCCCCAGATTATACCAGACATTATCGGAATAAGGATCCAGATCCAGGTACTGTTTGTAATATTTCAGACTCTGGTCAAATTTATGCAGACGATCATAAAAGTACCCCAGATCGTAGAGCACTGATAGATTTTCCGGCTGCTGGTGGTAGGCCTGAATGAGATATTTTATAGCCTGTTCAAAATGTCTGACGTTTTCATAGGCGATGGAGATATTGATCAGTGCCTCAAAGGTATCCCCCCCCGAAAGCTCCAAGCCCCTGTCAAATTGAGCTTCAGACTCTTTCAACTTTCCGGTCAGGCAGAGTGCCGTACCCTTCAGGAAATAACGTTCGGGATTGTTCTCTTCCCATACCGGAATTTCCTCCAGGAGGGCAAGGGCCTTCTTGGGCTGACCCTGCTCAATATAAATATGGATAAATTTGTATTTAATCTCCACTGAGGCCGGATGTTGCGTTCTTCCCAGATTTGCTGCTTCCCTCGCCTCATCGTACTGAAAATCGTCCAGATAGTAATCAATGATCTGTTCGAACTCCTCCACATCAAAGAAGATAGGCTGAGCACCGCTCCTCATATCCTCGTACTTCCGCAGCAGTACCTGGAACTCTTCATTTTCAAATACTTGCTCCCTGTTTTCGCTCATCTACATCCACAATTTGAAGTTGTAAAGATAATTGATATTTGTAATATATATACATAAAAATGCTCCCCTGCTCCGGAGCTTTGCCTTTTAGATATCAACTTTTTATTAAGATTTCTCAGTAACTTGTTTCCATAAGATAAAATCCTTGTTAATCCTGTTTGAAATGTCTGGCTTTATATCCCTGGTCGCAGTATTACTTTAATCATATGCTATCTATATCATTTAATAAAAGAACTGGCTTATCAAAACAAAGAATCTATGCCTTACTATTGATGTTTGGAACAGGCATACGGTCTATGAACAAGCAAATATGAGATTCTACAGATTCCTTCCCGGCTTTTCAATCATGCTCTGTATGATCCTGTGCTTATCCTGTAGCCAGACTGAAAAAGAGAGCCAACAGCCAGATTCTTCCATTCGTATCATAAGCTACAATGTCTGGTATGGATTTACAAAGCTTGCGGAGAGAAAAGAGAGCTGGATCACCTGGATGGAGAAGCAGTCCCCCGATATTGTAGCTCTCCAGGAGCTCAATGACTATACCCCGGAGCTTTTGGCAACAGACGCCAGAAAATACGGTCATGGCTATAGTGCATTGTTAAAACAGGATGGATTTCCTACCGGTATCACTTCACGATATCCCCTGGAGGATATCCAGCGCTTTACAGAAGGATATCATCATGGCTTGCTTCGGGTAAGGATCAGAGAGGTTTATTATTACGTGGTGCACCTGCATCCCTCCAACTGGGAAACCAGGAAAAGGGAGATCACGGCCATTATAGACGATATTCAAAAACTCCCTTCTAATTCCAAAGTGATCCTGGCAGGAGACTTCAATACCTTCTCCCCCCGGGATTCCGTGTACTATTCCCTTGGGAGGCTGGAACCTTTTTTCAGGGAAAGAGATTCCATCTACCAGGAGAAGAATCTGAATCAGGGCAAACTGGACTATACGGTGATCCAGGATGTTTTGGATTTCGGACTCATCGATCTGGAAGCAAGTAAACGAGCTGCCGGTTATGGTTTTTCGGGCAGCTTTCCAACTATGGTGGAAAAGGAGGGGGAGCACGGGGATCAACGACGACTGGATTATATATTTGCAAGTGCAAACCTGGCAGGTCTGGTCTCAAGAGCAGAAATAATTAGCTGTGACACAGTGCAGATTCTATCAGATCATCTTCCGGTAATTGTTGATATCAGAATCAAATAAAAGCAGTAAATTGGATCGATCAAAAACAAGCATTGATGAAAATTGATAGGAATGAATTCAGCAATCCCTCGCATTCTTAGCATTTTTCTCTTTTGTTTCTTCTGTTCCAATCGAACAAGCGCACAATCTTTGCTTCAGTGCTGCGATTCCATGTGCCATTTCCAAATGGTTTCTGGCACACTATTCAATACTCCCCAGAGAATTAATCTCCTGGTCCTTAACAAACATGCCCTCTCCCGCTACCGAATGCATATTGCCGGTCAATCAGATGTATTACTAAAGACAAGCCGCATAGCAAAAGAGCATTCTGCCATAGCTGCCATAAACGGGAGCTTCTTTGATATGAATAAGGGCGGAAGTGTCAGCTACTTCGAAATAGACGATTCGGTCCATAGCCGTACCAGGTCTCCCGGTTTAAAATGGGGAGTATCAGACAGTATCATTAACGGAGCAATGGTACTGCATAAGAACCGTAGCTTTGGAATCGAATCTGCCCGAAGTGAGCAATTCTATGAGGAGTCCGGAACTGAGAGTTTTGTGATGGTATCCGGACCTTTGCTGTTAAAGGATTCGATTCCTCAAAAACTTCCGGACATGAGTTTTACACATAAACGTCATCCCAGGACCTGTGTTGGGATCACGGGAGAGACTATCATCCTGATCACCATTGATGGCCGTTCAGACGATGCCTTTGGAATGAGCCTGCCGGAAGTACAAGAATTTTTACTAACCCTGGGCTGCCTGGATGCAATCAATCTGGACGGTGGAGGTTCTACCAGCATGTGGATCAAAGAAGAGGGAATTGTAAATATACCCAGCGACAAAACGGGCGAAAGACCTGTGGCAAATGCTCTACTAATTCTGAAGAAATGCAAAATCGAAAACGAGGTAGGATCACAGTAATGCTACTGATCAGTCAGCTCTTTATCTGCTCTTTTATCCTTGCCCAGGATCAAAATAAGGACTTTGAGATGATCAAGAAGATTTTCTTCCGTCAGCAAGAAGATTGGAACCGGGGTGACATTGATGCATTTATGGAAGCCTACTGGAATTCAGATGAGTTGCAGTTTGGAGGCGCCAGAGGAATTACCCGTGGTTGGCAGAAGACCCTTGAGCAATACAAGAGCTCTTATCCCAACAAAGCAAGCATGGGTCAGCTTACCTTCCGGATCAAGGACATGACCCTGCACAGTGATCAGGTTGTGAGCCTGACCGGAAGCTGGAATCTTGAGCGTTCACGAGATCGTCCGGGCGGACACTTCCTTTTAATCTGGAGAAAAATCCAGGGCGAATGGAAAATAGTGGTGGACCACACCAGTCAACTAACAGATACACAGCGTTCAAAAACACTGGATTTCATCTATAGCATTTCGGGCAAAAAGACACTTGCCGGTCAACATAACAAAGAACCCAATGCCGATCCCGACAGGTGGACCCGCTTCATAAAAGAGACTACCGGGAAATATCCTGCCCTCTGGAGTGGCGATTTCCTGTTTCAACAGGAGAACATGGAGAATCGCTGGAAAATGATCCGTGAGGCTGAAAAACAATGGGAAAAAGGGGAAATAATTAACCTGATGTGGCATGCCACGGGTAATAAGCAGAGATGAGATGCCCGGGTGGAAATAGAACTTTCAGAACTAAACTTTAGAAGACATGAAACAGATAGCTTTAAATACTGTGCTGGCTGTCATGGCCCTGTGCATGGGAAGTTGTACCTTTAATGAAATGAATTTTGATCAATTTCCATCCCTCACTATTTCAAATGAAGAAGTGGAAATGAAAATCTATCTGCCGGATGTCGAAAATGGCTTATATCGCGCCACACGTTTTGACTGGTCCGGAGTAATCAGCAGTGTGAAATACAAAGAACATGAGTATTTTGGCTACTGGAAGGACACCCACGATCCCCTGTTTCATGAGGACCTGCCTGGTCCCGTAGAAGGATATATCAAACCAGGTCTCGGATACGACGAAGCGGAATCCGGAGGTAAATATGTCAGGATAGGGGTTGGAGTTATAGAGAAGCCGGATGAAGAGGAATACAGTTTCAGGAATTTCTACAAACTGCTGGACCACGGGAAATGGACCGTGGAGCATGGCCCCGATTGGATCTCATTCAGGCATGAGTTAAGTAGCGATATCGGATACAGCTACATATATGAAAAGCTTATTAAGCTAAAGAGCGATGGTTTTATACTCCAGCACAAACTTCAGAATTCCGGAGAGAAGGTGATTGAAACGGACCAGTTCAATCATAATTTCTTTATGATAGACGGGGAACCCAGCGGAACGGCCTTTAGTATCAGTTTTCCCTACCCTATTTCCACCGATGATGATCCTCAGGGTTTTGTGGAGATCCGGGAGAATGAAATTCACTTCATTACGGATCTTCAAGAAGATGATTCATTTTTCCTGTCGCTTTTTGGGTATGGCGAGGAAGTAGCTGACCATCAGGTAACGGTGCAAAATCATAAATCCGGTGCAGGGGTCACTTATTCAATTGATAAACCCTTGCACCGTATGGCCTTCTGGTCCTGTCGTACCACTTTGTGCCCGGAGAACTTCATCTGGCTCAGCGTGGAGCCAGGCAGTCGGGAAGAGTGGACCTCGGAATACAAGCTTTTTGTGAAGGAGTAAGCTAGCAGAATGTCCAATTTAAACCTATAGAGAAGTGAGGAAAATAAAAATCAAGGGCCAGGCCTGTATTTTAGCAGCAGCCGCAATTGCACTAATAGGTTCAAGTTCCTTATTAGCCCGGAGTATGGAGGCAGATACCGTCAGGGTCTTCTACCTTGGGGGGCAGTCCAATATGGACGGGTATGGGTATAACAAAAACCTGCCTGTCTCCCTGAACAAAACTCAAAAGGAGATCTGGATCTTTCACGGGAATCCTGTGGGTGATGATCTTCCTGGAGGGGGGCTGGGAATATGGGAAGCCCTGAAACCCGGACATGGTGTTGGATTTCAGTCAGACGGAAATGCAAATGTGCTTTCGGATCGATTTGGTGTGGAACTCTCATTTGCGGCCAGACTACAGGAGCTCTTCCCGGGTGAACGTATCGCCCTGATTAAATATTCCAGGGGAGGGAGCTCCATCGACAGCCTGGCAACAGGGAGTTTTGGCTGCTGGGAACCGGACTATCAGGGAACTGCGGGAATCAACCAGTATGATCATTTCCAAAAGACAGTTCGTAAAGCCATGCAAACAGCTGATATCGATGGAGACGGGAACAAGGAAATCCTGGTCCCTTCGGGCATTGTATGGATGCAGGGAGAATCAGATGGAAGTTTTACCGAAGAGATTGGCAGCAGGTATTATATGAACCTCAAGAGATTGATGGATCTTATCCGGGCCAGCTTTCGTTTGGATGACCTCCCCGTGGTCATTGGAAAAATTTCTAATTCATGGAACGATCCTGCTGATGGCAAGGTCTGGGATCACGGGGAACTGGTGCAATATGCCCAGGAGAAATTCACCCGGACCGATGGAAACGCAGCCATCGTAAGATCAACCCGCTACTATAAATACTCAGATCCCTGGCATTATGACAGTGAAGGGTATATGGATCTGGGAAAAAAATTCGCAGAAGCATTATATGAGCTTATAACTCAACAATAACTACACGAAAGAATTAAACCAAGTCCAATGAAAAGAAGAACCTTTATAAAAAGCAGTGTATTAGGAGCAGGCGCTCTCGCTACCACCCCCCTGTTGGCACAGAGCTCACAGGAAAAAGCACTTAAGATAAGCCTGGCACAGTGGTCCCTGCACCGGAGTTTCAAAGATGGCTCCCTGGATCCTGTGGATTTTGCCTCCATCGCCATGGAAAAATATCAGCTCGATGCCATTGAATTTGTGAATGGCCTTTACCCGGACAAAGCCAGGGATGAGTCCTTCTGGATCAAAATGAAAGCCCTGTCAGCAGCTGCCGGGGTGAAAAACCTGGTAATGATGGTGGATGATGAGGGTGATCTTGGAGCCGCCAGTGAAAAGAAACGTTTAGAAGCTGTTGAAAATCACCATAAGTGGGTTCATGCGGCTAAATTGCTGGGCTGCCATACCATGCGTGTGAATGCCTTTGGAGATGCTGACCGGGAGATTTTCCGGATGGCCATCATGGATGGAATGTCCCGTCTGGCCGATTATGCCGCAGAGCTGGACATCAATATCGTGATTGAAAACCATGGACTGTTCAGTTCTGATGCTGCCCTGATAGCCGGGATCATCAAAGAGTTGAACCGGCCCAATTTCGGTGCCTTCCCCGATTTCGGTAACTGGTGCCTTTCAGCCAAATGGGGAACCACCCAGGGAGAGTGCGAGAAAATCTACGACAGGTACCAGGGAGTGAAAGAGCTCCTCCCCTATGCCAAAGCGGTAAGCGCCAAATCCTACAACTTCAACGAGCGGGGCGAGGATACAAAAATTGACTTTTACAGGTTGATGAAGATTGTAAAGGAATCCTCTTACAATGGCTACATTGGTATCGAGTACGAGGGGGTGGAGAAGAGTGAGCATGAAGGTATTCTGATTACCAAAAAACTGATGAAAAAAGCCTGGGAACAGGCATAAAATCTACTCATATGAAAATAAACGTTTATCTGCTGGCGCTACTGATCTTTGCAGGATGTGCCAGTGGTGTCAATCCCGAAACTGAGGCTGAAGCTGCCTTTCTGAATTTACAGAAACCCGAAGAGAATCCGATTCTGAGTGCCGATTCATCTTATACCTTTATTTGTCCCATCAAACATGAGCGGGTGCAATGGCAGAAAGCAGATGTGTTTAATCCTGCAGCCATCGTCAAAGACGATAAGATACATATGCTTTTCAGGGCCGAGGACAATCCAGGTGCAGCCCTGGGAGGTCGGACCTCCAGGATCGGTCTGGCCACCAGCGAGGACGGCCTTCATTTTGATATATATCCCACCCCGGTGCTCTATCCGGATAGCGGTGAATTTTTAAAATACGATTACCCTGGCGGCTGTGAGGATCCCAGAGTGGTTGTCAGCGAAGATGGCCTATATGTAATGGCTTATACCTCCTGGAACCAGGAGGTGGCGAGGCTCAGCATCGCTTTCTCCAGGGACCTGATAAACTGGGAGAAAAAAGGGCCCGCCTTCGCCTCTGCCAACGACGCTAAATTCCTGGATCGCTGGTCCAAATCCGGTTCCATGATCACCCGGCTTGAGGGTGAAAACCAGGTGCTTGTAAAAATAGATGGAAAATACTGGATGTACTGGGGAGAACAGTTTATCAATCTGGCCTGGTCCGAAAACCTGTTTGACTGGTATCCAACCCTGGATGAAAAAGGTGAACTTGCGGCTGTAATAGAAACCCGTCCCGGATACTTTGACAGCAATCTGACCGAGTGTGGCCCTCCGGCAGTGATTACAGAAGAAGGGATTGTGCTGCTATACAATGGTAAAAATTCTGATGGTGAGGGTGCCTCCCCTGATCTTCCCAAAGGCACTTATTCAGTGGGGAAGATCGTATTTGATCCACTGAGCCCTGGAAAGGTACTTTTTCGATCAGATACCTGTCTATTAAAACCTACTCTTCCCCACGAAGTCACCGGACAGTATAAGTCGGGAACCACCTTTGCAGAAGGGCTGGTCCGCTACCAGTCAAAGTGGTTCTTATATTATGGAACAGCCGATTCCTTTGTGGGTGTGGCCATTGAAGAATGATTCCCAATCACTATAGTCCGAACATAAAAATTCCCCGCATGAAGAGAATTCAAATCAACTTTATAGTTTTTCTTCTCTCCCTTATTCTGTGTCTGAATCTAAGTGCACAGGAGATTCCGCTTCCTGAACATCCCAGGCCCGATTTCCAGCGGGAAAACTGGATCAACCTGAATGGCACCTGGGAATTTCAATTTGACAGTCTGGATGCAGGAATGGAACAGGGCTGGCATACACGGCCCATGTTCAATGAAAAGATCACGGTACCCTTTCCCTGGGGCTCTCAATTATCGGGGGTAGAGAACCTGGCAGATATAGCCTGGTACAGCCGCAGACTTGATATTCCGGTTGAGTGGTCCGCTAAGAAAACCTACCTGGTCGTGGGAGCATGCGATTGGCTTACCATGATCTGGGTCGATGGTGAATATGTTGGTGAACACCAGGGAGGCTATACCCCATTTGAATTTGATCTGACTGAGTATGTAGCAGCCGGGAAGGCCCATCAGCTGGTAGTGAGGGTAGATGATTCCCCACACCCTTTTAAACTGGAAGGAAAGCAGGGATATGGGGAAGCCAAAGGATTCTGGCAAACCGTTTACCTGGAAAGCCGGGGATCCATTGCACTGAAAAAGATTCATTTTACACCCAACATCGATCGGGGCTCTGTTAAAGTTTTTGCCCTCCTGGATCAGCCTGCAGAGGAGGACCTGTTTATCAATCTTTTATTCCCAAACCAGGACCTGTCAGGAATGATCACCTCACCTAAAATTGATAAAAGGATGCAGGAAGTGGAATTTGAATTCAAGGTTC
>Ga0209345_10003566_pt1 | contig 15879 bp, 17 predicted proteins | sample Cruoilmetagenom7_FD_187294 | JGI IMG/M metagenome (GOLD analysis project Ga0209345, IMG submission 187294) | Oil polluted marine microbial communities from Coal Oil Point, Santa Barbara, California, USA - Sample 7 (SPAdes) (version 2) | ecosystem: Environmental > Aquatic > Marine > Oil seeps ... | reverse complement strand
TGGTGTTTGGTCAAACTGTGAGTTCAGCACAGCGCCAAAGCTCTGGTCGTTTTGTGCAGGGGCCTTGGCCACAGCACCACCCAGACCGCCCAGCAGACCACCGGCACCTGCGGCCCCGGCCAGACCGCCCAGCAAGCCGCCCAAACCACCCTGAGAGCCGGCACCGCCTTGCGCGCCGCCGAGGCTCTCGAGCAGGCCGCCCAAGCCGCCGCTACCTGTGCTGCCGCCTGCGGCACCGCCGCCCAAAAGGCCGCCCAGCATATCCTGTAAACCGCCCGCACCACCGGCACTTCCACCTGTGAGGCCACCAAGCATGCCGCCCAAACCGCCGGCACCACCAGCGCTGCCACCGGTCAGGCCACCCAGAAGTCCGCCCAGACCACCAGCTTGGCTTGTACTGCCACGCTGGCCGTTTTTCATCATGGCGCTTGCGCCTTTTGCAACAGCAACGCCTACGGCCACTTTCGCCAATGTTTTCATAAGGCTCATCTGTGAGACCTCCCTTCAGTGAATCATTCGTGTCTCACCCTTGCATATTTTCAGGGTGCCGTGTGCGGGGAAAAGACCGTAGCGGTACGCATTGACAATTCTTCGCCTGTCGGCGCTGTTGGCAAGATGCAACGTAAATCCCATATGGACGCCTTTGGCGCGGTGGCCCTGACAGCCTTTGCTGTGCATCTGGCATTCAATCAGGTGGTGATCAAAGTCACAGGTGGCGGGTTCAGCCCCGTATTCGCGGCTGGCGTGCGGTCGGCGGGCGCCGTTCTTGTTCTGTTACTATGGATGTACTTGCGCGGCGTCTCTTTTCGGATGCCGCGCTCTGTGCTGCCTTGGGCCATTTTGTCAGGCGTTTTATTCGCGATCGAATTCATATGCCTTTACACTGCACTGGACCTAACCACGGTGAGCCGGTCTTCCGTGATTTTCTATTCAATGCCGTTGTGGCTGGCATTGGCCAGTACTGTATTGCTGCCGGATGAGCAGCTCACGCGTCGTAAGGCATTGGGTTTGGTGCTGGCATTCGGCGGTGTCATTCTGGCGCTTTCGGACCGTACCGGCGGAGAGGTCAGCTGGACCGGCGATCTGCTGGCGTTGTTTTCAGCCCTTTGTTGGGGCGGGATTGCCCTGTTGGTGCGGGTGACGCCCCTGTCCGAGGTGCCGCCAGCGCAGCAGTTGATCTCGCAAGTTCTTGTCTCTGCGCCCATTCTCTTGCTGCTGGCACCGCTGTTCGGGCCGCTTTTGCGGGATGTGCAAGCGATCCACTTGTGGGGGATGGCCTTTCAGGTCATCGCAGTGGCAAGCCTTGGGTTTCTGGCGTGGTTCTGGCTGATGAAGCAATATCCGGCCAATTCGGTGGCATCGTTCAGCTTTATCTCGCCTGTGGCATCTGTCTTGATGGGGTGGTTGCTGCTGGGTGAGCAGGTCGCGCCCTCAATCTGGGGCGCGCTTTTCTTGGTTGCCGTTGGCATCACCCTGATCAATCGCCGTCCGCGCGCTGCTTAGGTCCCGCAAAAAGTTGCCGGTACGATTTCCGACAGCGCCGGAGGCGTGGCTAAATCCAGATCGGTCAGTGAGTAGGGCGTGGCAAGTGCCGTCATCAACCGTTCGAACGGGGCCAGATCGCCTGTCACGGCTGCTTTAATCATCTGCTCCATCCGGTGATTGCGCGGGATCACGGCAGGGTTGGCCCCGTTCATGACTGCTTGCGGATCATGCTCTGCGCTGATGCGTGCGACATGCTGCTGAGACCATGCATGAAAGGCAGCGCGGTCGGTGAACTGGTCCTGCGCGCTATCGCCCGACAGGGCGCGGAAGGTGTTGGTGAAATCAGCCCCGTCTTTCTGCATAAGATCCAGCAAGGACTGGATCAGCTCGGCATCTTCGGGGTTTGGCATCGATATCCCGATCTTGGCTGCGAAGCGTTTCAGCCACGCTTCCTCGATTTGCTCTGGCATAGCGTGGATAATCGCTGTGGCTTCCTCAAGCGCTGCATCCTTGTCCTCGAACAACTGTATCAACGCGGTTGCAAGCTGAGCCATGTTGAACATCAGCATGTTGGGCTGGTTGCCGTAGGCATAGCGGGCCTGCCGGTCAATCGACGAAAACACGCGGCCCATGTGGAATTCATCCATGAACGCACAGGGGCCGTAATCAATCGTTTCGCCTGCGATGCTGCAATTGTCAGTGTTCATGACCCCGTGGATGAATCCCACCGACATCCATGCCGCCACCAGTTCCGCCTGTTTGGCACAGACATGGCGAAGCAGGTCCATCGGCCCTGACGCCTGCGGATAATGGCGGGCGATGGCGTAATCTGTCAAAGTTTGTAGCTCGGCCGTCTGGCCGCGATGGGCAAACACCTCAAAGGTGCCAACCCTTAGGTGGCTAGAGGCGACACGGGTAAGCACGGCACCGGGCAACATGCCTTCTTCACGCAGGATATCCTCGCCTGTGGCAACGGCAGCCAATGCACGGGTAGTCGGAATGCCAAGGGCGTGCATCGCCTCTGAAATCACGTATTCACGCAGCACCGGCCCCAACCAAGCGCGACCGTCTCCGCCGCGTGAATAGGGCGTGCGGCCTGAACCCTTCAGTTGAATATCGCGGCGCAAATTATTGGTATCTAAAACTTCTCCAAGAAGGATCGCCCGACCATCGCCCAGCTGCTGGTTATAGTTTCCGAATTGATGCCCTGCATAAAGCTGGGCCAGCGGTTCCGCGCCCTGGGGTACAGAGTTACCGCTGAATGCTTGCGTCACTTCAGCGATATCATCTATCTCTATTCTTAAGAGCTTTGCCAAATCCTTGTTAAAAGCCAAAAGCTTGGGAGCCTTAACAGATGTCGGTGACAGCTTTGTATAGAAGGCATCGGGGAGGGAAGCATAGCTATTGTCGAAAGGAATGTGCATGGCGTGGCTTTCTCAAAGGCGTTTGGACATGAACATATAGTTCTCGCGCGGCGAAAATCCTGCGCGGCGATAAAGTTTCAATGCCGCGGTGTTGTCTTTATCAACTTCCAGGTGGATTGCGCGCAGGCCTGCACCCGCCAATGCGCGCGGCAGGGCGATCAGCGCCTCGGAGGCAATCCCGCGTCCACGCACACCGGACCGGATATAAAGTTCGTCCACAATGCCATCCAGACCGCCGAATTCGACAGACCAGCCAAAGGTAATAACGATGTAGCCAATCGGCGCACGGGGCGGGCCGATCAGATAGGCGCAGCCATGCGGAACGCCTGAAAGCAGTGGGAGAACACCTGCCTTGCGCGACTCTTCTGTCGATTTTATGCCTGCTTCTTGATGGAACGCAGCCACCAATGGCAGGACCTTGTCCAGATGATCAGGGCCAGCGAGGGTCAGCGCCGCGCTCACAGGCGGGCCAACCTTTCGGTCAGCAGGGTGAAAAACCCGTCAGCGTCTAGATCGCCCATAAAGGTTGCGTTGGGCTCGCGGCCTGAAACGCGCCACCAATCGGCCACGGTCATCCCCATCGTTAGTTCCGAAGTCGTTTCGACCTCGACGTTGATATGCCGACCTTTGAAAAGATCAGGCTGGATCATGTAGGCCGTCACGCAAGGGTCATGCAGCGGGGCACCGGTGGACCCGTATTTCTCCTTGTCGAAACGTTCAAAGAAATCGGTCATCTCGGCCACCGCGACACCCACAGGCGTGCCAAGCGCGCGGAAGGCATCGTTGCGCGATTGCGTGACCAGCGCCTTATGTGTCACATCCAGCGGCATCACAACAATAGGTGCGCCACATTTGAATACAATATCAGCAGCTTGTGGGTCAACGTAGATGTTAAATTCAGCGGCGGGTGTAATGTTGCCCCCTTCAAAGTAGCCACCACCCATCAGCACGATCTTGGCTATGCGCGTGGCAATGTCGGGCGCTTTTTGCAGCGCGGTCGCAATGTTAGTCAGTGGACCAAGCGGGCACAGGGTTACGGTGCCAGGCGCATAAGTGCGCAGCTGGTCAATGATGAAATCCACAGCGTGACCTTCGGCCAAGGGCATGGTGGGATCGGGTAGCGTCGGTCCATCAAGGCCGGTTTTGCCGTGCACATGCTCGGCGGTGACCAGTTCGCGCCCCAATGGGCGGTCGCAGCCTTCATAGATGGCGACATCCGTGCGGCCGGCCAATTCACACACAATCCGCGCGTTTTTGGAGGTCAGATCAAGAGGCACATTGCCTGCCACGCAAGTAATACCCAGAAGGTCGATCTCTTCAGGGCTAGCGAGCGCCAGTAGAATCGCCACGGCGTCGTCCTGTCCGGGGTCTGTATCAATGATAATTTTGCGCGGTGGCATGGGGATATTCCTTGGAGCGGTGTTTTGCGCACACTCGCAAGGCGCAAGCGGCTTGTCCAGCGGTGAGCAGACGCTTGCGCAAGGGGGCGCTGATTGGATAAGCCTGTCAGCATGAAGCAAGGTAAGCCCCTCTACGTGCATCTTGGCGCGCACCGCACTGGCACATCGTCCTTTCAGATGATGCTGGCAGAGAACCGGGATCTACTGGCACACGCGGGCTACGACATTGCCTATCCGGGCCGTGATGATATCCCGCAGGGCGATTTGCGGCTTAAGCTCCCTGATCCACGGAATCTGGAGCAGTGGGAGACGAAGTTTTTGCCAAGCGCCACGGCAGAGCTGCAACGATTTGCCTCTACAGACAGCCATGCGATGATCTTGTCTGAGGAGAACATTCCCGGCCGGATGATCCACTTTCCGGCAGGGCAGTTCTATCCGGCTGCAGAAGTGCGTCTGCAAACGCTGGCAGCTGCGGCTCAGGCACCGGTCTTGCGCGCGGTGCTGGTGGTGCGCGAATATACCGGGCTTTATGTCTCAGCCTACCGGAAACGTGCCGAAGATAACAAATCGCCCCCGTTTGCGGAGGGGCGTCACAATATGTTGCACATGGACCGCGGCTGGCCCGATCTGGTACGGCTGATCTTCAAACACCTCAAAGTGCAGGAACTTGTGGTGATTGATTACGGCAAACGCGGGCGGAGCGTCGATATTTTGGGGATGCTGGTGCCAGAACTGGCGACCGTCCCGCTGCGTGAACCTGCGCGGCGGATGAACCATTCTGCCACGGATGCTGCGCTTGTTGCGTTGCAGGAGCGGTATCACAGCGGCGAAAAGCTGGAGCGTGATGCGTGGCAGCAGATTATCGCAGAGCACCGCCATGACAAGGAATCGCGCGGCGTGTCGGAATTCACCAAGCGGCAGACGCGGATCCTTGAGGGGCGCTATGCCGAGCATCTTGAAGAGATCGCTGCGATGCCGGCGGTGCTGATGCTACGTTAGGATTTGACGGCTTTTTCGTCGATCTTGACGGCGTCCCAAAGCGCGTCCATCTCAGCCAGATCGCTCTCTTTCGGCGTTTTTCCTAATTCCCGCAGCTTTGCCTCAACGCCTTCAAAGCGGCGGGTGAACTTGGCGTTGGCAGCGCGCAGGGCGGCTTCGGGTTCAATCCCCAGATGACGGCCCAGATTGGCCATAACAAACATCAGATCGCCGAATTCCTCAAACTGCTCTTCGGGTGACAGCTCATCGCGGGCCTCGACAAGCTCGGCGGCTTCTTCGCTAATCTTGGCGATCACATCGCCGGTGTCGGGCCAGTCAAATCCAACACGTGCTGCTCGCTTTTGCAGTTTATGCGCCCGTAGCAGGGCTGGCAGGCCGACTGCCACGCCATCCAGCGCCCCTTTTTGTGCCTTGCCAGCACGCTCTGCCGCTTTGATCGCTTCCCAGTCGGCAGTTTGCTGTTCAGCCGATTTTTCGCGGCTTTCGTCCCCGAAAACATGCGGATGGCGCGCGACCATCTTGTTGGAAATGTTGCGCACAACCGACTGAAAGGAAAACAGGCCGCGTTCTTCGCCCATTGCGGTATGATAGACTGATTGCAGCAGCAGATCGCCCAACTCTCCCTCAAGTTCGGCCCAATCGCGCCGCTCGATCGCGTCGGCGACCTCATAGGCTTCCTCAATTGTGTAGGGCGCAATGGTATCGAAATCCTGCTCGATGTCCCATGGGCAGCCCGTCTCGGGGTCACGCAAGCGGCGCATGATTTCAAGAAGGCGTTCAATGCCTGCGTTTTCGTCATTTATCAGGTCATTATTCGGCTCTGGGGGCATTGCGGGTCCTCTCTGCGTGGTGTCAGATAAGGACAACCATAGACAGGAGTCCACCCATGCCGATCATCAACCGGATTGCCGATTTCGCAGAAGACATGACCGCATGGCGGCAGCATCTGCACACGATCCCCGAGCTCAGCTTTGACTGCCCCAAAACAGCGGCATTTATCAAAGAGCGTTTGCAGGAATTCGGCGTGGATGAAATCCACGAGGGCATCGCCCAGACCGGGATCGTCGCGATCATCAATGGTACAGGTGCTGGCCGGACGGTTGGTCTGCGCGCCGACTTTGATGCGCTGCCCATCGACGAACAGACAGGGGTTGAATATGCCTCCACCCATCCGGGCAAGATGCACGCCTGCGGACATGACGGCCATACGACAATGCTGCTGGGGGCCGCGCGCTACCTGGCTGAGACACGCAATTTTGCGGGCCGCGTCGCATTGATCTTTCAACCGGCCGAGGAAGAGGGCGGCGGCGCGCAGGTGATGTGTCAGGAAGGGATGATGGATCGTTTCGACATCGCCGAAGTTTACGGCATCCACAATATTCCGGGGCAGGAATTCGGTGCGTTTTACACCACGCCCGGGCCGATCATGGCGGCAGTGGACAGCTTTACCATTCAGATCAAGGGCCGTGGTGGCCATGGCGCGATGCCACACGAGACGGCCGATCCGGTGGTTGCCGCCTGTGGCATTGTGCAGGCGATCCAGACAATCATCAGCCGCAACACACATTCAGCGCAGGAAAAAGTGATCTCTGTCACGCAAATCCACACTGGCAGTGCCAGTAACATCATCCCCGATAGCGCGATGATCAACGGCACCGTACGCACGTTTGACAAGGAAACACAGGATATCATCCACCGTCGCCTGAAAGAGATCGTGGCCGGACAGGCAGCAAGCTATGGCGTGGAGGCGGAGCTGGACTATGAAACCGGCTATCCCGCCACGCTGAATGCGCCCGACCAAACAGAATTTGCCGCCTCCGTTGCGCGCGCTGTTGTGGGGGACGCCAAGGTGGATGCGAATTTCGCCAAAGTCGCTGGCGCCGAGGATTTCTCTTACATGCTGGAAGAACGTCCGGGGGCCTATCTGTTCCTTGGTGCGGGTGAGGGCGCAGGCCTGCATCATCCCAAATACAATTTCAACGATGAGGTCGCTCCGATCGGGGCGTCCTTCTTTGTGCAGCTGGTCGAACAGATGCAGCCGGGAGTAAAGTGAATGGCGCTGGAGGATGCGAAAACTCAGGTAGATCAGGCTTTTACACGCGATGATTTGAAGGGACCAAGCTTTGAGAACGCCTTTGGCGGCGCAACTTCCTTCTTGCGCCGACGCTATACAAAGGATCTGAGCGGCGTGGATATCGCGATCACGGGCGTGCCGTTCGATCAGGCTGTGACCAACCGTACAGGCACGCGGTTGGGGCCGCGCGCGATACGCGAGGCCAGCAGCTTGCAGCCCTACGATCCGCCCTATGGCTGGGACTTTGACGTGCTAAGCGAGCGGGCCATTGTCGATTACGGCGATCTAGCCTTTGACTATGCGCGGGTGTCTGAGTTTCCGGCGACTCTGACGCGCCATATCAAAGGGATACTAGACGCCGGTGTCGCCAGCGTCGCGTTGGGCGGGGATCACTATATCAGCTTCCCGATCCTCAAGGCCTATGCCGAGAAATTCGGCCCGATGAGTCTGCTGCATTTTGATGCCCATAGCGATACATGGGCCGATGACGATATGGAACGCATCGACCACGGCACGATGTTCTACAAGGCAATCAAGCTGGGCTATGTGGACCCTGCGACCTCTGTTCAGGTGGGTATCCGGACCTATAACGAAGACACGATGGGTGTGACCACGATTGACGCGCGTGAGGTGCACGAGCGCGGGACAGCGGCTGCTGTCGAAAAGATCAAGGGTGTGTTGGGTGACAATCCGGTCTATCTGACCTTCGATATCGATGCGCTTGATCCTGCGTTTGCGCCGGGCACGGGAACGCCTGTTTGGGGTGGGCTGACCAGCTGGCAAGCAGCGGCAATGCTGCGCGATCTGGCGGGCATTAATATCCGTGGCGGTGACATCGTTGAGGTATCTCCGCCGTTTGACACGACAGGTGCCACCGCCATAGCAGGCGCACATGTGGCAACGGAAATATGCTGCCTTCTGGGCGCGAGGATGCGTAAATCATGAGCTCAAAGAACCAACCAATAGGCGGCAATGAACTGGCGCGGTTTTCGGGCCCCAACACCTTTATGCGGCTGCCTTCGGTCAATGATTTGAAGGGGCTGGATGTGGCGGTACTGGGTATCCCGATGGACATCGGCACATCATGGCGGTCTGGCACGCGGTTCGGCCCGAAACAAATTCGCGCCGAAAGCGCGATGTTGCGGCCCTACAACCTTGCCACGGGGGCGGCACCTTTTGACAGTTTGCAGGTTGCTGACATCGGTGATTTGGGGATTAACACGTTCTCCTTGAGTAAAAGTTTGCAAATTATTCAAGATAGTTACGATCAGATTCTCATGTCTGATGCGATGCCTGTTGCGATGGGCGGTGACCATTCCATTACCCTGCCGATCCTGCGCGCAATCGCCAAGCGCCACGGGCCGGTTGCGCTGATCCATGTCGATGCCCATGCAGATGTCAACGACGAGATGTTCGGCGAAAAAGAAACCCACGGAACGGTTTTCCGCCGCGCCTACGAAGAAGGGCTGATCCGCCCTGAGAAAACCTATCAGATCGGCATCCGCGGCACTGGCTATGACAGCACGGATTTCTCCGAAGCCGTTGGGTGGGGGTTCCAGCAATGGCCCGCAGAAGAGCTATGGCACCGCAGTCTGGCGCAACTGTCCGGCGAAATACGCCGCGACATCGGCGAAACGCCTACTTATGTCACTTACGACATCGACAGCCTTGATCCGGCCTATGCGCCCGGCACCGGCACGCCAGAGATTGGCGGCCTGACCACGCCGCAGGCATTGGAACTGATCCGCGGCCTCAAAGGTCTTAATATCGTCGGTTGTGATCTGGTAGAAGTATCGCCGCCCTATGATACGTCAGGTAACACGGCGTTGACGGCAGCGAATTTGCTGTATGAGATGTTGTGTGTGCTGCCCGGAGTTGCATACAGGTAAAGATGTCCGCAGGTAGGATAGTCATTGGAATTTTTAAAAAGGTGCGCAGGATGATTTGGGTGATTTTGCTTTTGGCTATTGTGGCGGGGCTCGCGTTTATTCGCTTGACCCCTTCGGATGCTTCACGCTGGCACCGCCCCATTGGCGAAGCCGAGAACACGGATGGCGAAGGTTGGTCCGCGCGGGTGGTGCCATCCACGCCCGGTCTATTGTCTGATCTGCATCAGGGTATGCTTGCGCTTCCCCGCACAGAGCTTTTGGCCGGCAGTGTCGGCGAGGGCCGCCTGACGTACATAACACGCTCTAAAATGATGGGGTTTCCCGATTACACAACGATCGAACAGGACGGCAACCAGATCAAGCTTTATGCCCGTCTTCGGTTCGGGAAATCAGACCTTGGGGTGAATGGCAAACGTCTGGACGGGCTGTTGCAGCGTGTCCGCGCCAAACGGGGTGAGGAGGGGGCCTAACCCCGAGTTTGCGCAGCCTTCCTGCGTTTCGCGCCACATCGGCACGTTCAGTGACATTTGGCACTGTGCCATAAACATACGTCCGTCGACCTGTAAGCAAATCGTTTCGCCCAGCTCTATGCGGGCGCCGCCACTGTCGGTGCAATAGCAATCAATCGTGCGGCCCTGCGGCGTAAGGATATCGCCATGGGCGGCAAACGGGGTGAGCGCAAAGATAAGGGCAAAGCGGATCATGAGCCCAATATAGCATAGCGCAGCCCTTGACCAAAGCGGTTTGATCGGTCACTTCCAACTCCATGATACCAATGGACCGCCTTGCCCAGATTACAGCCCGTTTCGAATACCTCGAAGCGGCTATGTCCACTGCGGGCAGAGATATTTCCAAGCTGGCCAAAGAATATAGCGATCTGCGCCCGGTGGTGGAAGAGATCGCTGATTACCGCACAATGCTCGAAAATCTCGAAGGTGCCCGCGAGATGTTGGGCGATCCCGATATGAAAGAATTGGCCCGCGAAGAGATAGCAGAGATCGAGCAGGCTTTGCCCGCCGCAGAAGCAAAGCTGCAATTGGCGCTTTTGCCCAAGGATGCAGCCGATGCGCGGCCGGCGATGTTGGAAATCCGTCCAGGCACAGGCGGCGACGAGGCTGCGTTGTTTGCCGGTGACCTGCTGCGCATGTACCACCGCTATGCCGAGGCGCGCGGCTGGAAGCTTGAGATCATCGAACAACAGACCACTGAACTTGGCGGCATCAAGGAAGTCGTGGCGCATATCACCGGCGAAAACGTCTTTGCCCGCCTGAAATACGAAAGCGGCGTGCACCGTGTGCAGCGCGTGCCCAGCACCGAGAGCCAAGGCCGCGTGCATACATCCGCCGCGACAGTCGCGGTTTTGCCAGAGGCCGAGGATGTCGATATCCAGATCGCGCCCAATGACATCCGCATTGATACCTACCGCAGTTCGGGCGCGGGTGGGCAGCACGTCAATACCACGGATTCCGCCGTGCGCATCACCCACATTCCCACTGGCATTGTCGTCACCAGCTCAGAGAAATCCCAGCACCGCAACCGCGAGATCGCGATGCAAGTGCTAAAGACGCGGCTCTATGATGCAGAGCGGCAGCGGATAGATAGCGAACGTTCCGACAGTCGCGCGGCGCAAGTAGGCAGCGGTGACCGTTCAGAACGGATCAGAACCTACAACTTTCCGCAGGGGCGGATGACGGATCACCGCATCAACCTGACGCTATATAAACTAGATGCCGTGATGCAGGGCGATCTGGACGAAATCGTGGATGCGCTGACAGCGGATGCGCAGGCCAAAATGCTGGCGGAGATGGGACAGTGACCACAGCTGCTGTGGCAATGGCCACAGCCACGGCGCGGCTGCGGGCGGCTGGTGTGCCTGATCCCGCGCGCGATGCGCGGCTGCTGTTGGCCCACGCTGCATCGGTGGATGCCACGCGAATTACGCTGATTGCCCCCGAAGAAATCGCGCCTGAAATATCTGAGCGCTATGAGCAGCTCATTTCTTTGCGTGTTGTGCGTGTGCCGGTATCCCACCTGATAGGAGAGCGGGCCTTTTACGGGCGCCGCTTCAAGATTAGCCGCGAGGTGCTGGACCCGCGCCCCGAAACCGAAAGCTTGATCGAGGCGGCCTTGGCGGCTCCGTTTGAGCGGGTGTTGGACCTTGGTACAGGATCGGGCTGTATTCTTGTTACGCTGCTTGCCGAACGGCAAACCGCCACAGGGGTCGGCGTTGATCTGTCAGAAAATGCCTGCCTTCAGGCCAGTGCCAATGCTGTGTTGCACGGTGTTGCCGGTCGCGCCGAGGTCCTGCAATCGGATTGGTTTTCCGAAGTTGAGGGGCGCTACGATCTGATCGTCAGCAATCCACCATACCTTGCACAGGCAGAGATGCGCGATATCGCTCCTGAACTTGCGCTCTATGAACCGGCGATGGCCCTGACGGATGGCGCGGACGGGCTGAGCGTTTACCGCCTGATCGCCGAGCGCGCGCAGGGATATTTAACCTCTCAGGGCCGGGTTATGGTGGAAATTGGCTGGCTACAGGGGGCCGACGTGAAGGCAATCTTTATCGCGGCAGGTTGGGCCGATGTGGTGATTCTTCCTGATCTGGATGGGCGGGACCGTGTTGTTTGCGCCCAAAACCCTGCATAGTACCGTATTTGGTGCTTTTTCACTCTTGCTCCTAGGGGCCAGAGAAGGGTATGGGTTGATTGTTGCAGCGGTGAATGCTCCTTGCAGTCCCGCGCGGCGTTAAGCCCAACATCTCTCCGTACCGACAGGGTGCGCTTTGCGCGCCAACGGTTTGACCGAATAACAGCACCAAAGGCTGACTTCCCCTATGAAACCTCAAAGATCGCGCTCGCGTAACAACAAGAACCGCAACCGGAACTCCGGGAATCAGGGTGGCAACGTAGTCAACCGTGTGTTCGACAGTTCTGGCCCCGAGGGGAAAGTGCGCGGCACTCCCAGTCAGGTGATCGAGAAATATAACCAGTTGGCCCGCGATGCGCAGCTTAGCAACGACCGCGTTGCGATGGAAAACTTCCAGCAGCACGCAGAGCATTACCTGCGACTGTTGAGCGAGGCGCAGAAAGAAGCTGACGCCAAACGCGAAGAGCAGGAACGCCAGAACCGCGAACGCCAAGCAGAGCGCGACCGCGAACGTCAGGAACGTGAAGCGGCTCAGCAACAGCAACAACAGCAGCAACAACACCAGCAGCCTACCGAAACAGACCCTTCGGAGCAGCAGCAACCTCAAGCCCCCCAGCATGAGACCGAAGAGGCCAGTAATCTGGTGGACACGCCAGAAACCAAGCCTGAGCCAAAGCCAAAGACACGCCGCGCCCCCCGGCGTAAACCAAAGCCCAAAGAGGAGGCTACAGAAGCCCCGAAGGGTGATAGCGGTGATCAGCCCGAAGTGGCAGAATAATTTGAAAGGCCTCGCGAAAGCGGGGCCTTTTCCAATCGTGGGGGCGGGCTTAGCTCTGCGTTTTGACTGCCAATTTGATCAGGGTTTGGCGATCTCGCGGGCCAGCGCACAAAACCCTTCAAGGGGGATCTGTTCCGCGCGATCGGTCGGTTTGATACCGGCAGCGATCAGGCGGTCTTCGATGTCGGGTGCCGTACCTTTCAGCGCGGCACGCAGCATCTTGCGGCGCTGGTTAAAGGCGGCAGCCACAGTGCGCGACAGAATTGCAGCATCGGCAGGAAAGCGCGGCTCTGGCAGGGCTGTCAGGTGCACAACAGCGCTAGAGACTTTCGGGGGCGGAGTGAAAGCCTCTGGCGGCAGGTGCAGCACGATTTTTGCTTCCGTGCGCCACTGCGCAAGCAACGCCAGTCGCCCGTAAGCCTTTGAACCCGGGGTGGCCACAATCCGCTCAGCCACTTCACGCTGGAACATCAACGTCAGGCTTTGCCAAAAAGGGGGCCATTCCGGTGGGGTAAGCCAGCGGACCAGCAACTCGGTGCCGATGTTGTAGGGCAAGTTGGCTGCGACGCGGATGGGCGGCGTCAGATAGGCCAGCGGGTTCACCTCAAGCGCGTCGCCTTCGATGATCTGCAAGCGCCCTTCATAAACGGCGGCGATTTCGTTCAGGGCCGGTATGCAACGGCTGTCTTTTTCGATTGCCAGCACGCGGCGTGCGCCCTCGGACAGCAATCCGCGTGTCAGCCCGCCCGGACCGGGTCCGATCTCTAGCACATCGCACTGGGTCAGATCGCCCGCCTGACGGGCAATTTTCGCGGTGAGGTTCAGATCCAGAAGGAAGTTCTGCCCAAGCGATTTGCGGGCCTGAAGCCCGTGATCGGTGATGACCTGCCGCAGGGGCGGAAGTTGGTCAATCGCGCTCATGCTGTTGCCATTCGGTGCGCCATGCGGATCGCCTCTACCATGCTTGAAGGGTTGGCGACGCCTTTGCCTGCGATGTCAAAGGCGGTGCCGTGATCGGGGGATGTGCGGATAAAGGGCAGCCCCAGCGTCACGTTCACACCGCGGTCAAAATCAAGAGTCTTGATCGGGATCAGCGCCTGATCATGGTACATGGCAATCGCCGCATCATAGCCTTCGCGGGCTGCGGCATGGAACATCGTGTCCGCAGGTAACGGACCGCGCAAAGTGTAGCCTTCGGTGTTCATCTGCGCGATCAAGGGCGCGATCCAGTCAAGCTCTTCGTGGCCCATGGCGCCACCTTCACCGGCGTGCGGGTTCAGTCCACTGATGGCGATACGTGGCTGCGCGATGCCGAACTGACGGATCAGGCCGGTCTGGGTGATCTCGATGGTGCGACGAAGCAGGGCGGGTGTCAGCTCTTTTGGCACCTCGGAGAGGGCAATATGGATGGTCGCGGGGACCACGCGCAGCTGCTCCGAGGCAAGCATCATCACCACATCACAGCCACCCGCCAAAGCGGCAAGGTATTCTGTATGGCCGGGATAGGCAAAATCAGCCCCGTCTTTGAGCGCCTTTTTGTGGATTGGCGCAGTGCAGATTGCGCTGGCTTCGCCCGATTGAACCAGATCGACGGCACGGGCAATCACCTCGATAACGCCGATTGCGTTGGCTGGATCAGGTGTACCTGCGGTGCCGGGGGCGGCAAAGGCATGGGGCAACACGGGCAGGGCGCGGCCGCTGACCTTTGCGGCCTCCGAGGCTGCGCTGATAACCTCATGCGGGGTGCCAGCGGGCAGATGGCGCGGATCACCCAGCCACATCATGGGAATGCGCGCGGCAAGGGTTGCCCATGCACGCGCTGCGATTTCAGGCCCGATGCCTGCAGGCTCTCCGCAGGTCAATACAACGGGTTTCATTTCACGCTGATGCGGGCTTCGGCGCGCAGCTCTGCCAGCAGACTGTCGGCAAAGCTTGATAGACGGCGTTGGCGGATTGATCCGGCGACGTCCTCACGGCTGACTTCAGCGTTCTGCTCGGCTGTGCGGCCGCAGAGCATGAGAAACACCAGCGCCTGTCCGTCAGAACGGGTGAGGGTGGTGGAAACTTCACCCGGATCCAGCTTGCTCAGTTCGATGGCGAAATCTTTTGGCACTTCGGCAGGCGTGCGCGTTTCACGGTCCAGCACTGATTCAGGCTGGCCCTTGGCAAACGCATAGAGGTCATCACAAACGTCCACTTGCGCCTTCAGGTTGGCCGCTTGCTGCAGGGTCTGCTCTGAACGGCCACCTGCCATGTAGTAGGCCGCGTATTCAATGGCGGAATAGCTTTGGACCGGCGCGCTAGTTTCTTCGATGTCGCGCAACTGGAACAGTGCCACAGCATTGGGGATGTTCAGCGGCTGGGTGACTTCACCGGGCGCAAGCGCCAGCAGCAGTGGCTGCAACACCGGCGGGAGATTGCTGAGGTCCTGCCAAGGCAGGCGTCCACCGGCACCGCGGCTGGCCGTGGCAGAATAGCGGCGGGCATAATTGGAGAACTCTGTCGCGGATTTGGTCTGAGCGATTTCTTCTGCGATGCCCGCAACGCGCGCAGCCTGTGGGGGCGGAGCAGGGATAATGATTTCTGACACCAACACGCGAATGTTGGACCCGCCGGAGCCTTGCGATGCCAATGCGCGGTCAATCTCGGCTTCCGAGACGCTCACTCTTGAGCCGTAGCGCGCGCGGATCAGATCGCGCCATGCAACACCGCTCAGAACAAAGTCACGAAAGGTTTCGGGTGCAACGCCTGCGCGGGAAAGGGCCTCGGTGAATTCTGCACGGCTCAGGTTGGCGCGGCCGGCGAATTCTTCCAGCGCTTCATTCATGCCTTCGTCGCTTAGGACCATGCCGGCTTCGCGGATCGCTTCGCCGCGCAAACGCTCGTCGATAAGGCTTTCGATGGCGGCCTTGCGGGTCGCGCCGCGTGCATTGAGGATTTGCAGAAAACGCACGCGCTGCTGCACTTCGAACTCTGTCACCACGCTGTCATTAATCGTGGCCACAGGGGCGAACATATTTTGTGCAGCAACAGGGGCTGCAAGGGCGGCAATCAGACCAAAGGCGGCGAGAGCGGGCGTTAGTTTGAACATGAGCGGACGTATCTTTCTGTTCCGGAATTGGCGGAAAAACCCCGCAGACCGACATTAAAACCAAAATCGGTCGAGGGTTCAACGCTTGTT
>Ga0209345_10003565_pt1 | contig 15883 bp, 13 predicted proteins | sample Cruoilmetagenom7_FD_187294 | JGI IMG/M metagenome (GOLD analysis project Ga0209345, IMG submission 187294) | Oil polluted marine microbial communities from Coal Oil Point, Santa Barbara, California, USA - Sample 7 (SPAdes) (version 2) | ecosystem: Environmental > Aquatic > Marine > Oil seeps ... | reverse complement strand
CCTGCGGTCTCTTGCCTTGCTGCGTACAACGGGGAGGAGCCTAGGGCAGAGGGATTGGCAGATGAAAACGCAAGTCAAAGCATTGGTTGTCGGGGGCGGCGCGGTTGGCACGTCGATTGCTTATCATCTGGCTAAGGCGGGCTGGGGTGATGTGATGCTCTTGGAGCGGGATGAGTTGACCTCGGGTTCGACTTGGCATGCGGCGGGGTTGCTGCCGTTGTTCAACATGTCTTTTGCGACGACACATATTCATCAGTATTCGGTCGAGTTTTATAAGACCTTGGAGGCTGAGACCGGGCTGAATGCGGGATTTGCCGTGGTGGGTAATCTGAGGATGGCCCAGACGGATGCAAGGATGGATGAGTATATGCTCTATGCCTCCACCGCGGAAACCTGTGGCGTGCCGTATGAATGGCTCACCCCGGATGAGATCAAGGCGAAGTGGCCGCTGATCGAGACATCGGATTTGAAGGGGGCGCTTTATCACCGGACCGACGGGTATATTAACCCTGCTGATGTAACCATGGCGATGGCCAAGGGTGCGCGGCAGCGGGGCGTGGCGATTGAGCGCAAGTGGCAGGCGGATGCGTTTGAGTGGAATGGCACCCATTGGGAAGTGACCTGCACCAAGATGGTGGAGAAGGGCGGGAACCTTGTGCCGTCGGAGGAGCAGATCGTTATCACCGCCGAGCATGTGGTTACTGCCAGCGGCAACCATGCGCAGCGCACCGCGCAGATGCTGGGGATCAAGATGCCTGCGATTCCCGTGGAACATCAGTTTATCGTCATGGATCGCGATCCGGCGCTGGTTGATTATCGGGCAGCGGGGAATGTCGAGCATCCGGTGATCCGCGATGCTGATGCGCAAAGCTATGTGCGCGAGGAGCGCGGCGGCTGGATTCTAGGGGTCTATGAGAAGAACGCGCCGGCGCGGTTTGAATATGGGGTGCCGGATAGTTTCCGGGCGGATCTGTTTCAGTTGGATTTGGAGCGGATCGAAGATCAGTATATGGCGATGAACCACCGCATCCCCTCGGCTGAGAATTGCGGGTTGAAGGACGATTTCAACGGGCCGATTTGTTACACGCCTGATGGTAATCCGCTGGTGGGGCCAGCGCCGGGGCTGCGGAATATGTGGCTGGCTGAGGGGTTTTCGTTCGGGATCACTGCGGCGGGGGGCACAGGGTATTATCTGGCCCAGATGATGGTTGAGGGCGAAGCCGAGATCGATATGGCGAGCCTTGATCCCAAGCGCTACGGCGATTGGATGACCACGGAATATGCCGCGCGGAAGAACGAAGAAGCCTACGATCACGTCTATATCTTGCACCACCCGGATGAGGAGCGCCCGGCGTGCCGTCCGCTGCGGACCTCTCCGGCCTATGACCGGCAGGCGGCGCGGGGGGCGCAGTTTGGACAAATGAATGGTTGGGAACGGCCGAATTACTACGCGCCTGAAGGGTTTAGCGATCATGACAGCCGCTCGTTCCGGCGCGGGGGCTGGTGGCAGCATGCGGTGGAGGAGGCGCGGGCTATTCGTGAGGGGGTAGGGCTGATTGATGCCACGGCCTTTACTAAGCATTTGGTGCGCGGGCCCGGCGCGACGGCATTTCTGGATTGGTTTACCTGTAACAAGCTGCCCTCGGTGGGGCGGATCAATCTGACATATGCCCTGACCGGGGCGGGGACGACGCGGACGGAATATACCATCGTGCGGTTGGCGCAGGATGAATATTATCTTGTCTCAGCTGGGGCTTGGACCGCTTATGACAGTGATTATCTGCGCAAGGCGATTGCCGATAAGATGCCTGAGGTGGGCTATATTGAGTGCCATGACGTGACAACGCAGTGGGGCGTTTTTGCGATTGCAGGGCCAAAATCGCGCGATGTGCTGCGGGACTTGGTACGCGATGCGGAGCCGGAAACGGTGCTGAGTAACAAGCGTTTTCCGTGGCTGACCATGCGCAACATTGAACTGGGCATGGTGCCGGTAAGGGCGATCCGGGTGGCCTATACAGGCGAGTTAGGCTGGGAGCTGCACCACCCGATCGAGATGCAGAACCATCTGTTTGATGCGCTGGAGAAGGCGGGCGCGCCACATGGCATGAAGCTGGTTGGTACGCGGGCGCAGAACTGGCTTAGGCAGGAGAAAAGCTACCGCGCCTTTGGCAACGAGTTGGGCCGTGATGCGACACCGTTGGAGGCCGATCTGCCGCGTTTTGTGGACCTCAGCAAAGAGTTTCACGGGAAGCAGGCGATGGTCGATCATGGCATCCGCGTGAAATGTGTGACGCTGCTGATTGATGGGCCGGAGGATGCGGATCCCTGGGGGCGTGAGGTGCTCTATAACGGCGAGCGTCGGACCGGGCGGCTGACTTCGGGTGGCTATTCCGTCGCATTCGGCAAGAGCATTGGCATGGGCTATGTGCAAGTTGAAGACGCGGTGGTAGGCCAGAAGCTGAAAGTAAAGATGCTTGATCAACTGTGGGAGGCCGAGGTGGTCGAAGACAGCCCCTATGATCCGAAGAACCAGCGCATCCGGGCGGATATTTGATCCGCCGGGGGCTACTGGCTTTCTTCTGTGTGCTGGCGCTGACGGCAGCGCTGCTGCGGGACAATCCGGTTGTCAGCGCGGCGCAGGGCTATGCGGCGGATGTGGCGACCACGGCGGCGGCGAGTTATGTCACGCTGCGCACGTTGAACGCCTTTTTGTCGACCGCGCAGGAGATCGAGGTGGGGCTCTCGTTCATCGCCTCCGGCTCGGCGCGGCCCTTGAAGGTGTTGGAGCCGATTGACGATACGGTGGAACGGATCGCGGGGCTGGTTTTTGGCGTGATGGTGGCCACGGGGGTGATCGCGGTGGCCTTGGGGCCGGTGAGTGCGATTGGTTTGGGATTGCTGGGCCTCGCGCTCGGGATATGGGCGTTGAGCAAGCGCGGGCATGGGGGGCTGCCTCGGCGTTTGGCTTGGTATGGTGGGTTTCTGGGGCTTGCGCTGCCGCTGGCTTTGGTGGTGTCGGAGCCGCTGGCCAAGCAGCTCAGCAGAGAGAGCTATGAGCAAAACATTAAGATTATTAATGAGATCACCGCCCGAGTTGGCGGCGGCGAGGGCGAGACCTTAGGCGAGAATGAACCGGGATTAACGGAATACCGACAGCTTGCAGAAAATCTTTTGAGCCGGGCGGATGAGCTGATCGGCGCCTTGTTGGCCGTGTTGGGCGTGCACGTGTTTCGGATATTTCTGCTGCCGCTGTTGCTGGTGGGCGGGCTTTTCGTTGTGGCGCGGCATTACGCGCGAGATTGAGGCCCGCCGCCTGCGTTATGTGCGGGGCCGATGTGGTGCAGCGGTATTTAAGAAAGGATGAATGAGGGGGGATGCGTTCCCCCCTTTGGCGTTAGCGCAGGGCGTGGGTGGCGACCCAGTTTTGCCACTCGGCGCGGCTGCCGGAGAAGGCGTTGATGTCTACGTCGCCGCCAATGCCGGGAACGATGCCCGTGGCGCTATATTGCCAGAAGCGCCAGGTTTGGCCGGGGTAGGCCTCGGCAGGGGCTTTGGCGGTGGTGCGCAGCCAGAAGTCATAGCCGTTGAAGCCGTCGAGGCCGTTTTGGCGGTAGAATTCTGGCGTGGTGTAGATGATGGGGCGTTGGCCGTAGTGACGCTCGACCACATTGAGCCAGCGGCGCATTTGGTCGCGGACTTCGGATGCCGGAGGGCGGATGTGGGCGCAGGTGGGGGAAAAGGGGTTCCATTCCATGTCGAGCACCGGGGGCAGCATGCCGGGGGTGCGCGGCACGTTGCGGATGAACCAGCGGGCCTGATCCTCGGGCGAGGAACAGAAGTAGTAGAAGTGGTAGGCGCCGCGCTTTACGGCCGCTTGGCCCGCACCTTGCCAATGGGTGTCGAAGTTAATGTCTTTCAGGTCACCGCCTTCGGTTGCTTTGATGAAGGCGAAGTTCACGCCGTTTTGCCGTGCGGCATTCCAATTGATGTTGTTTTGAAAGCGGGCCACGTCGATGCCGTGGACGGGATAGGATTGCGGGTTGCGACCGTTGAAATCCACTGGGTCGCTGTCGCTGAATTTTGCTGTGAAGAGCACGCCGGGGGCCGCCGGGGGTGGGGCGCTTGGCGCGCCGCAGGCGGCGAGGGTTAGAAGCGACAGGATCAAGGCACGGCGGAGCATCATGGGCTGGGGTTTCCTGCGATAAAGGCGAGATTGTTGGCGGGCATGTCCACCTCATCGATGGGGCTGAGCCCAGCATCGCTGAGCCAGCGGGCCATGTCGAGGTTGTCTTTGTAGCCGATCAATGGGTCGGCGGCGCGCAGTTCAGCATCAAAACGGGTGTCGCCGGGAGAGGTGGTTTGACCTGCGCGCTTGAAGGGGCCGTAGAGGATTAGCTTACCGCCGGGGGCGAGCGCTGCGGCGGCTTCGGTGATGAGGCATCGGGTCGCGGGCGTTGAGATCAGGTGGAGTAGATTGGCGAGCATGATGAGGTCGAAAGGGCCATGCTCGGTGGCCCAGCCGGGGAGGGTCGCGTCGAGCGGTAGGGCAGGCGCGATGTTGGTCAGGTCTGCGTCGGCGGCATGGGCGTTGATGCTGGCGCGGCGGGCGGTGTCGATGTCGCTGGGGTGCCAAGTGAGGCGGGGCAAGCGTTTGGCGAAACCGACCACATGTTGGCCGGTGCCGCTGGCGATTTCCAACGCGCGGCCTGTTGGTGGGGCGTGAACTGCGAGCAGATTGCAGAGCGCGTCGAGGTTGCGTGCGGCGGCGGGGGCAAAGAGCCGGTCGCCGCCCGCGTCTTCGGCGACGCTGGCGCTGGGCGGCAGGCGGGTCATGTCTGTTCTTCCAGCCGGTCTGTTGCGGGTGGGGGCGTGGGCGAGAGGGCTGCAATCGCGGCGTAGGTCTGCGGTGTCATCTGGTAGGTCAGCGCGGCCAGCGAGGGTTCAAGCTGTGCCAGAGAGCGGGCGGAGATGATCGGTGTTGGTGCCGTTCGATGTGCTGCGGCCCAAGCCACGGCGAGGGTCGCAGGGTGGGTGCCGAGATCGCGGGCGAGGGCGGCAAGACCGGCAGCAGCCCCGTGCATCGCTTCTTGGCCGTAGCGGGCGGCATAGCGTTCATCTTCGCTGAGGCGACCTGTGCCCCCGGTGGCGTATTTCCCGGTCAGCAGCCCACCGCCCAGGGGGGAGTAGGGCGCGACGAGAATGTCGAGGTCATGGGCCATGGGCAGGATTTCCACCTCGGCCTGACGTTTGACGAGGTTGTACATCGGCTGGATCACCGTGATCTCTAGGCCGAAGTCGGCGGCGATATGGGCCGCTTTGACGACCTGCCATGCGGCGAAGTTTGACAGGCCGACTTTGCGAATGTGGCCCTGCTGTTTTACCTCGGCCAGCGCGGCAAAGCTTTCGGTCAGCGGTGTGTCGGGATCGAAGCGGTGCAGGTAGAGCACATCAAGCGTATCAAGCTGCATCCGCTGGCGCGACGTCTCGGCAGAGGCGAGGATATTGGCGCGACCTGCACCGCCGGTATAGGCGGCTTTGGTGGCCACGATCAGGCTGTCGCGGCGGTCTTGCACGAACTGGCCCAGCAGCGTTTCAGAGGCGCCGTCGGTATAGACATGCGCCGTGTCGAAATGGGTGATCCCCGCCGCGATACAGGCGTCGAACATCGCGCGGGAGGCCGCCGCATCGGCGCGGCCACCGAATTGCATCGTGCCGAAGGCGAGGCGGCTGGCGGGGGTGCCATCAAGGCTGGTGAGCATCTGGTTCATGCCCGATTGGTGGCATGGGTGCCGCCCGCGCGCAATGGGTTTGGCGCGGGGCAGGCGATGGGGCGCTAGGTGTCCTGTGGCTCGCCCTTTTCTAGCGCGCGTTGGTAGGCGGGGCGGTTTTGGATCGTCTCGATGAAGCCTTTGAGGGCGGGGTAATCCGCGGCGCGGCCTTGGCGCATGGCGACTTCGGCAGGAAAGCTGAGCATGATGTCGGCTGCCGAGAGGCTGTCTTGGACAAAGTGGCCGGAGGGGCGCACGAGGCTGTTCATATAGCTGTAGTGGTTGTCCAACTCTGAAGTGATACGCGGATGTAGGGGCGCGGCGGCATCGCCCAAGCGCGAGACATAGAGGTTCAGCAGGATCGGCGTCATGGCAGAGCCTTCGGCGAAATGCATCAACTCCGTATGGCGCAGGAAAGCGGGGGTGTCGCGCTCGGGGATCATCTCTGGCGCAAAGCGGGTGCAGAGCAGATCAACGATCGCGGCGCTTTCGACAACCAACTGGCCGTCAATCTCGATCATCGGGGATTTGCCCAGAGGGTGCACCAGTTTCAATTCGGGCGGGGCGAGGTTGGTCTTGGCATCCCGTTGGTAGCGGATGACGTCGTAGGGCTGATCCAACTCCTCCAGCAGCCAAAGGATGCGCTGTGAGCGGGAGCGGTTGAGGTGGTGCACGGTGATCATGGCAAGCGCCTTTCACGAAGAGGGAAAAGCGAGCCTAGCAACCCCGGCGCGGGCCGCAATGGAAAAGGGGCGCACGGTTGCCCGCACGCCCCTGTCATCTGTGAGCCGGCTCGGCTTACTGAGGAATGGTGCCTTCGATGCCTTCGACATAGAAGTTCATGCCCGCGAGCGTGCCGTCATCGGCGGTCTCGCCTTCGGCCAGCCACGCAGAGCCGTCCTGCTTGTTGATCGGCCCGGTGAAGGGGTGGTAGTCGCCCGATGCGATCTTGTCTTTCAGTTCCAGCGCTTCGGCTTTCACGTCCGCAGGCACAGCGTCAGAGATCTCGCCAATGCCGACCATGCCCGGCCCGATGCCGTCCCATGTGTCTTTGGATTCCCATGTGCCGTCCATAACCGCTTTGACGCGGTCGATGTAGTAGGGCGCCCAGTCGTCGATAATCGAGGAGACGCGCGGCTTGGGGCCGTATTGCGCCATGTCGGAGGCTTGACCGAAGGTGATCACATTGCCTGCTTCCTGTGCCGCCGCTTGGGGAGCTGTGGAATCGGTGTGCTGCAGCACCACGTCAGCGCCTTGTTCAATCAGGACCTTTGCGGCGTCGGCTTCTTTGGCCGGATCAAACCATGTGTAGGCCCAGACGATTTTGAACTGAACGTCGGGGTTCACTTTCTTGGCGTGAATATAGGCGGAGTTGATGCCGCGGATCACTTCGGGGATCGGGAAGGAGCCGATGTAGCCGATGATGTTGCTTTCGGTCATCGAGCCCGCGATGTGGCCCTGAATGGCGCGGCCTTCGTAGAAGCGCGCGGAGTAGGTCGAGACGTTGTCGGCGCGTTTGTAGCCGGTGGCGTGCTCGAACTTCACATCGGGGAATTTCTTGGCGACGTTGATCGTGGGGTCCATGTAGCCAAAGGACGTGGTGAAGATCAGGTCCGCGCCGTCGAGCGCCATCTGGGTCATCACACGCTCACTGTCGGGGCCTTCGGCAACGCTTTCAACAAAGACGGTCTCGACCTTGTCGCCGAATTCTTCTTCGACGGCCAAGCGGCCTTCGTTGTGCTCGTAAGTCCAGCCGCCGTCGCCCACGGGGCCAACAAAGACAAAACCGACCTTGGTCTTGTCTTGGGCCATCGCACCGGTCGCGAGGCCAAGCGCCATGGCGGCGCTGGTCATAAGGGTGGTTAGTTTCATGAGGTTTCCCCTGTTTACGTGCCCCTTGCCGGGGCTTGATGTGCGGCCGAGACCGCGAGATGTGATGCCCCTAGTTTGAGGCGTGGAAGGTGCGGCCCAGCGAGGCTGGCGCGGCGCTTTTGTCTGCCGACAGCACCACCAGAACGATGATGGTGATGATATACGGCGACATTGCCAGATACTCCACAGGAATGGCAACGCCCGCGCCTTGCAAGTTCAACTGCAACTGGGTGATACCGCCGAAAAGATAGGCACCCAGCAGCGCGCGCCATGGCTTCCAGCTGGCGAAGACAACGAGGGCAAGGGCGATCCAGCCGATCCCGGCGGTCATGCCTTCGGTCCATTGCGGCACACGGATCAGGCTGATGTAGGCGCCGCCCAGTCCTGCGCAGGCGCCACCGAAGAGAATTGCCGCCGTGCGGATGCGCTTGACCTTATAGCCAAGCGCATGGGCCGCATCATGGCTTTCGCCCACGGCGCGTAGGATCAGCCCGGCACGGGTGAATTTCAGCACCGCCCAAACTCCCGCGACCAGCGCGATGCCCAAGTAGAGGATGATGTCATGGGTGAACAGGATCGGGCCGATCACCGGGATGTCGGCCAGCGGGCCGAAATCGATATCGCCCAAACGTGGCGGTTTGATCCCGACGTAGCTTTGCCCGATGAGAGCCGACAGGCCGAGGCCGAAGAGGGTGAGCGAGAGGCCAGAGGCGACTTGGTTCGCCAAAGTGACTTGGGTGAGAAAGGCAAAGAGCAGGCTGAGGGCCGCGCCCCCGACAGCAGCGGCAGCGAAGCCCAAGAGCGGCGAGCCGGTCTCGACCGCTGTGGCAAAGCCGCAGATCGCGCCGGTGATCATCATGCCTTCGACACCGAGGTTCAGCACGCCGGATTTCTCGACCACCAGTTCACCGATGGCGGCAAAGATCAGCGGCGTGGCCGCGACCAGAAAGCCTGCGACAAACAAAAGCGGGTTGATTGCGGAAAGATCCATCAGACAGCCTCCGCCGCGCCAATGCGCAGCCGGTAATGGGTGAGAACGTCCAGAGCGAGCAGGAAGAACAGAAGCATCCCCTGAAACACTTGGATCGCGGCGGCGGGCAGGCCGAGGTTGGATTGCGCGATGTCACCGCCGATATAGGTCAGCGCCATCAACCCACCTGCGAGCAGGATGCCGATGGGGTGCAAACGGCCAAGGAAAGCCACGATGATCGCAGTGAAGCCGTAGCCCACATTGAAGTCGATGGTGATCTGACCAGACGGCCCGGAGACTTCGAACATCCCCGCAAGCCCGGCTAAAAGGCCCGAAGTGCCAAGGCAAAACAGCACCAGCCGCGCCGGGTTCACGCCCGAAAAGCGCGCTGCGCGGGGCGCTTCGCCGGTGACGCGGATGGCAAAGCCCAAGCGGTGTTTGGTCAGCAGCACATAGGCAAAGATCACCGCGATCAGCGCCGCGACCACGCCCCAATGCATGCCTGAGCCGGCGAAGAGTTCGGCGTTATGTGCGGGCGCATATTGTTGCAGGTTGCGCGAGCCGGGAAAGCCGTAGCCCTCTGGGTTTTTCAGCAATCCCAATGACATAGAGGCAAGGAACTGCTCGGCCACATAGACCAGCATCAGCGAGACGAGGATTTCATTGGTGCCAAAGCGCACCTTGAGAATGGCCGGGATCATCGCCCAAAGCCAACCGCCCAATGCGCCCGCGATCACCATCAGCGGGAAGATGTACCAGCCCTCAGCGGGGTAGAACGCCAGACCCGCAGCCGCGCCAAAGATGGCGCCCATGATGTACTGCCCTTCGGCCCCGATGTTCCAGATGCCCGCTTTAAATCCAAGGCTGAGGCCGATGGCGATCAGCACCAATGGTGCCCCTTTGATCAGCAGTTGCGGGCGGTAGTAGAAGGCATATTCGCCAAAGATCGGCTGCCAAAAGATCGTTTGCAGCGCCTCAACCGGGTCTTTGCCCAGCACGGCGAACAGCAGCCCGCCAAAAACGAATGTGGCCAACACCGCCATGATCGGCGTCGACAGCGAGAGGGCCCGGCTGGGCTGCGGGCGCTTTTCTAGGCGGATCACAGATCACCCCCAATGGTCAGAGTGAAAGTTGCGAGGTCTGCGTCAAACATGCGCCACCTCCATGCCATGCGCGCCGCCCATCATCAGGCCAATCTCGTCGACCGTCAGCCCCTGCGCGGGGCGCGTCGGGGATAGGCGGCCTTCGTTCAGAGCGGCAAAATTGTCGGAAATCTCCATCAGCTCATCAAGGTCTTGGCTGATGACGATCACGGCGGTCCCGCCCGAGGCGAGGTCCAAGAGCGCCTGCCGGATCGCGGCGGCAGCAGAGGCGTCCACGCCCCATGTTGGCTGGTTCACCACCAAAAGCTCAGGCCGTTGCAGCACCTCGCGTCCGATGACGAATTTCTGCAGGTTCCCACCCGAAAGCGAGCGCGCCGCATTGCCGGGGCCGGGGGTGCGCACGTCGAACGTCTTGATGATTTTCTCGGCAAAGCTGCGCGCCTTGGCCCAGTCGAGCATGCCACCGCGCTCCAGACCCTCGCGGGCGGCCCCGGTCAGCATGGCGTTTTCGGTGAGCGACATATCCGGCACAGCAGCATGGCCGAGGCGTTCTTCGGGGGCCGTCAATACGCCAAGCGCCCGGCGCGCGGTGGGGCCAAGAAGGCCGATATCGCGCCCGTCAAAGGTGACCATGCCCGCGCCGACCAGCGTCTCACCCGAGAGCGCGTTCAGAAGTTCGTCTTGCCCATTGCCGGCGACCCCGCCGATGCCCAACACCTCGCCGCGTCGCACCTCAACCGAGATTTCGCGCAGCGGCATGCCGAAAGCGTGGGGCGACCGCGCCGAGAGTTTGTTGAGCGTTAGCGTCACCTCGCCCGGCGCCTTGCTGTCGCGCGTGGGCGTTTTCAGCGCCGAGCCGACCATCATCTCGGCCATGTCGCGCGCCGATGTTTCGCGCGGGGTGCAATGGCCGACGACCTTACCCAACCGCAGGATCGTGGCGCTGTCGCACAGGCTGCGGATTTCTTCGAGCTTGTGCGAGATATAGAGGATCGCGGTGCCCTCGGCGCTGAGTTTGCGCAGGGTTTTGAACAGGATTTCAACCTCTTGCGGGGTCAGGACCGAGGTCGGCTCGTCCATGATCAGCAGTTTGGGCTCTTGCAGCAGACAGCGGATGATCTCAACGCGCTGACGCTCCCCAGCCGAAAGATCGCCGACGATGCGATCCGGCGCCAGCGGCAAGCCATAGGTGTCTGAGACATCGCGGATTTGCTGGCTCAGCTCACGCATGCGCGGCGGGTTTTCCATGCCGAGGGCGATGTTCTCGGCCACGCTCAGCGCGTCAAAAAGCGAGAAGTGCTGGAACACCATGCCCACGCCCGCTTGCCGCGCCGCATGGGGGTTTGCTGGGGCGAAAGTCTCGCCGCGCATCTGCATCTGGCCCGCGTCGGGTTTGACCAACCCATAGATCATTTTGACCAGCGTGGATTTGCCCGCGCCGTTCTCACCCAGCAGGGCGTGAACCTCACCCGGAGCGATCCGCAGGGAAACGTCATCGTTCGCGACGACGCCGGGGTAGGCCTTGGTCAACCCGGAGAGGTCGAGAAGTTTATCAGTCATGCGGAAACCTTTGTCTGGGTCCGGGCGATGAGAGCGATCAACGCACCATGTGCAATCTGGGCGGGCAGCTTGCCAAGCGATTTATCGCCAATAGGGCAGATGATGCCAGAGGGGTCCAGCCCCATGTCGCGCAAGCGGCGGGAAAAGCGTGATTTTTTTGTGTCAGAACCGATCAAGCCGACAGTTTCCGCCCCGCGTTTCAGCAAAGCCGCACAGAGGGCGAGGTCGATGTCATGAGAATAGGTGAAGATCAGGTGGTGCGCGTTTTGCGGTGCGTGTGCGGCAAGGCGCGGCATGTCGGCGGCGGGGGTGGCGGTGACATGGGCGGGGATGGAGGCCGGGAAACGGTCTGGCGCGCTGTCGATCCATGTGATGGCAAAGGCGTTGGCTGGGCAGGCGGCCACCACCGCGCGGCCCACATGCCCCGCCCCCCAGAGCCAGAGTGGCACGTCACTGTTCAAAGCGGTGTTCAGCGGCAGCGGGATGGCGGTGTCGAGCGGGCGGGGCGCTGACGTGTAGCGCAAGCTCACCGCGCCGCCGCAGCATTGGCCCAGGCCGGGGCCGAGCGGTAGGGTCTGATTGTCTTCGTACCGCCCTTCGGCCAGCAGGCGGCGGGCATGGGCTATCGCCTGATGCTCCAACGCGCCACCGCCGATGGTACCGTCTATGGTGTCGGGCGTGACCTTCATCGCCGTGCCCGCATCCCGCGGGGCCGATCCGCGCGTGGCGGTGACCTCGACGAAGATCGCGGTCATTTCCGTGCCCTTCCAACGGCGGCGAGCACGGCTTCGGCGGTGGCGGGCGCTTGCAGGTCGCCGTAGCTGCCCCCGCAGGCCGCGACCGCATCCGAGAGCGCCATGAAGGCCGAGATGCCCAACATAAACGGCGGCTCGCCCACGGCCTTGGAGCGGTAGACCGTCTGTACCGGGTTCGGCTGATCCCAGAGCGCCACGTTGAATACCGGCGGGCGGTCGGAACAGGCGGGGATTTTATAGGTCGAGGGCGCATGGGTCCGCAGGGTGCCGGTCTCGTCCCATACCAGTTCCTCGGTCGTGAGCCAGCCCGCGCCTTGAACGTAGGCACCCTCAATCTGGCCGATGTCCAGCGCCGGGTTCAACGAGGCACCCGCGTCATGCAAAAGGTCTGCGCGCAGAATGCGGTTTTCGCCGGTCAGCGTGTCGATCACCACCTCGGTGCAGGCAGCACCATAAGCGAAGTAGTAGAACGGCCGCCCCCGCCCGGCGATGCGGTCCCATTCGATATCGGGGGTTTTGTAAAAGCCGGTGGCGGATAGGCCGACGCGGTTTTCATAGGCCGAAGCGGCGGCCGCGGCGAAGGTGATCTCTTCGCCGCCGATGCGCACCATGCCGTCGGCAAATTGCACCTGATCTGGCGTCGTCTGGTAGCGTTCAGCCAGATGCTCGGCCATGCGCTCGCGGATCGTGTCGCAGGCGTTTTGCGCCGCCATGCCGTTAAGATCAGACCCCGAAGACGCCGCCGTGGCCGAGGTGTTGGGCACCTTAGCGGTGTCTGTGGCGGTGATCTTGACCACCTCCGGCGAAACGCCAAAGCGCGACGCGGCGACTTGCGCAACCTTCTGGAACAGCCCTTGCCCCATCTCGGTCCCGCCGTGGTTTAGGTGGATCGAGCCATCCTGATAGACATGCACCAGCGCCCCGGCTTGGTTGAGGTGCGTAAGCGTGAAGGAAATGCCGAATTTCACCGGCGTGATCGCAATGCCGCGTTTCAGCAGCGGATTTTGCGCGTTCCATTCAGCGATGGCCTTGCGACGAGCCTCGTAATCGCAGCTTTTGACCAGCCGGTCGGTCAGCGCGTTGATGATGCAATCGGTGACCGGCTGCTGGTAGGGCGTCGTTTGCACATCGGACGGCGTGGCCGGGATCGGAGCTTTGTCGGTGGGCGCAGGGGGCGCGCCGCGGGACGATAGATCGGCCTCGGCCTCTGGCGGGGTGCGGTTGTCGATGGCGGTGCCGGTGGCCTCAACTTCGGTCGGGCGGTGGGCGTTGTCGGTGTAGTAGTTCGCGCGGCGCACGGTGAGCGGGTCGAGGCTCAGCTCATATGCGATATGGTCCATGACGCGCTCGATCCCGACGATCCCCTGCGGGCCGCCGAAACCCCGAAACGCCGTGGCGCTGGCAGTGTTGGTGCGCAGCCGGTGCGAGGTGATGCGGATGTCGTTCAGATGGTAAGCGTTGTCGGCGTGCAGCATGGCGCGGTCGGCGACTGGCAGGCTGAGATCCATCGACCAGCCGCAACGGGTGTAATGGGTCACGTCCAGGGCGGTGATGCGGCCCGTCTCGTCAAAGCCCACGTCATAACTGATGCGGAAATCATGCCGCTTGCCGGTGATGATCATATCGTCATCGCGGTCATAGCGCATCTTGCAGGGCTTCCCGGTCAGCGATGCCGCCACCGAACAGGCGATCGCCAGCGCGTTGCCTTGGCTTTCCTTGCCACCAAAACCGCCCCCCATGCGCCGGGTTTCCACTCGGACGGCATGCATCGGGCGGCCGATGGCATGGGCCACCTTATGCTGAATTTCGGTCGGGTGCTGGGTCGAGGAATGCACCAGCATGTCGCCATTGTCTTGCGGCAGAGCGAGGGCGGCTTGGCCTTCGAGGTAAAAGTGCTCTTGTCCGCCGAGCTCCATCTGACCAGACAGGCGGCGCGAGGCTTTGTCGAGCGCCGTGGCGGCGTTGCCCTTTTGATAGATGCGCGGGCCGTCTTCAAAGCGGCTGTTGGCAGCGAGCGCCTCTTCAACCGTCAAGATCGGGTCACGCGGGGTGATCTGCGGTTTGCCAAGCTGCGCGGCACGGCGTGCGGCGAGGTGGCTGGTTGCGATAACCAGAAAGAGCGGCTGGCCTGCGAAGTGAACTTCGCCCGTCACCAAGAGCGGCTCATCATGGTTCGACGGCGAGGTGTCGCAATCATGCGCAAGGTCTGCCGCGGTCAGCACCTTTACCACGCCCGGTGCGGCGCGCACGGCATCAAGGTCAAGCCCGGTCAGATCGCCCGCTGCGACGGGGCTGAGACCAAATGCCAGATGCAGCGTGCCGCGCGGGGTGGGGATGTCATCGACATAGCGCGCGGCGCCTGTGACATGCAGTTTTGCGGCATCATGGGGAAGGGGTTTTGCAACGCTCATGCCGAGACCTCCTGTACATTGGTGGTCTGCCCATTGGCGTCGTGGAAATAGCGCAGCAGCATGTTTTGGGCCGACTCCATTCGGTAGGCGGCAGAGGCGCGCATGTCTGAGAGAGGGGTGAAGTCGTCTTGCATGGCGGTCATGGCGGCGCGGATGGTGTCTTCGCTCCACGGCTGGCCGACGAGAGCAGCTTCGGCGGCGGCGGCGCGTTTGGGGGTGGCGGCCATGCCACCGAAAGCGATGCGGGCGGTGAGGATTTCGGTGCCGTTGCCGGTAATCGAAATACAGCCGCAGACAGCCGAGATGTCTTGGTCAAAGCGCTTCGACAGTTTGTAGCAGCGCAGCGTGTCATGCTGGCGCGGGATGGTGATGGCTTCGACAAATTCGCCCGGGGCGCGGTCTTGCTTGCCGTAGTCGAGGAAGAAATCCTCCAACGCAATCTCACGCCGCGTGTCGCCGCGCCGTAGGTGCAGCGTGGCCCCAAGGGCGATCAGCGCGGGCGGGCCGTCTCCGATCGGCGAGCCATTGGCGATATTGCCGCCCAAGGTTGCAGCATTGCGGACCTGCGTAGAGCCGTAGCGCCGCAGCATGGCGCCAAGGCTGGGGTGCAGAGGCGCGAGTTTTGCCTCAACTTCGGTGAGCGTCGTCATCGCACCAATGCGCAGGCCGGTCTCGTCCTCAGTGATCCCGCGCAGGTCGGCGCAGCGGTTGAGAAAGGCGACGGCGCCGAGATCGCGGAAGCCCTTTGTGACCCAGAGGCCCACGTCCGTCGCCCCGGCGATCAGCGTGGCGTCTGGGTGGTCGAGATACCAAGCGGCGAGGGCGTCGCTGCTTTCGGGTTGAATATGTTGTGCGGCATCGGCCTTGCGCGGTACGGGGATGTCCTTGGCCAGTTTGCCCGATAGGTTGCGCAGATGTTCCGGCACCGGCGTGCCTTCGGCTGCCTCGGCAGCGCGGATGATCGGTGCGTAGCCGGTACAGCGGCAGAGGTTGCCCGCCAGTTGCACGTCATGGTCCGTGGCACCGTTCAGATGCGCCGTGGCCATCGATACGACAAAACCGGGCGTGCAGAAACCGCATTGGCTGCCGTGATGTTCGATCATCGTTTCTTGCACCGGGTGCAGCGTGCCGTCGGCGCTGGCCATGCCTTCGACCGTGGTGACGGCCTTGCCATTCACCTGCGGCAAAAACAGGATGCAGCCGTTCAATGCGCGGCTGCCCTGCGCGTCCGTAATCATGACCGAGCAAGCCCCGCAGTCGCCCTCATTGCAGCCCTCTTTTGTCCCCGTCAGGCCACGGTCTTCGCGCAGCCAATCAAGCAGTGTCGTCGTCGGGGATACGTTGGAGAGCGACACGACTTCTCCGTTAAGAAGAAAAGTGATGTCCATCGGTTTTCATCCGCCGCGGTACTCGGTGGCCCATGGAAATGCGCGGGGTTCGATGC
>Ga0209345_10003563_pt1 | contig 15902 bp, 15 predicted proteins | sample Cruoilmetagenom7_FD_187294 | JGI IMG/M metagenome (GOLD analysis project Ga0209345, IMG submission 187294) | Oil polluted marine microbial communities from Coal Oil Point, Santa Barbara, California, USA - Sample 7 (SPAdes) (version 2) | ecosystem: Environmental > Aquatic > Marine > Oil seeps ... | reverse complement strand
TTTTTTTAAAAATTGCATTATTTCAAAAAATATACTACCTAACTATTTAATATTAAAAATTTCAATCAACCCTAAGCTTAACTGTGGTACATATGTTATTATCATAAGGCCTATAAGCAAAAGAATTATAAAAGGTACTGATGCTTTATAAAGAAAAATAACAGATTTATTAAATCTTAAACAGGAAATAAAAAGATTCATTCCCACAGGAGGTGTTGAATACCCGATTTCAAGATTTGTTAAAAATATTATTCCCAAATGAACGATATTTATTCCATAGCTTTCTGCAATAGGTACAATAAGCGGTACAATAACAAGAATAGCAGAATAAATATCTAAAATGCATCCTATAATCAGAAGGAAAATATTCAAGGCTATAAGAAATACAAATGGAGATGATATAAAATCCTGCATAAATTCCAAAACAACCATTGGAATCTGGGCATCAATCATGTAATTTGTAAATCCTATGGCAGAACCCATTATTATAAGTATACCTCCCACAACTATCATGCACTCTTTGATTATTAAAAAAATCCGATTAATTTGAATATCCTTATAAATATAAGTCTCGATGAAAAATGTATAAACAACACATAATACAGCAATTTCTCCTAAGGTCACAAACCCGCTTATAATTCCAGCCATTATTGCAAAAGGTACAATCAACTCATATTTAGCTGTCCAAAATGCATTAAAAACTGTTTTTGTATTAATGGATTTTGTTGGAGTTGTTTTGTTTTTTGCAATATATATACTGTAAATTGAAAGAATGATAATCAGCAAAAAGCCAGGCATTAACCCTGCTGCAAAAAGTTGTGTAATACTTGTTTCTGAGATAACGGCAAAAAAAATAAGCGGAAGGCTTGGAGGGAAAAGAAGCCCTAAACTGCCAGATGAAGTGAGCAGACCAAGTGAGAATTTTTCAGGATACAACTCCTTTATAAGAGCTGGATACAAAAGTCCTCCCAAAGCTATGATTGTTATACCGGAGGCACCTGTAAAAGCTGTTAAAAATGCACAGGTTATTAAAGATACAATAGCAAGACTGCCAGGGAGCCATCCCAATAAAGTTTTTGACAAATCAACAATTCTGACTGATGCATTACTTTCAGCAAAAAGATAACCTGTAAAAGTAAAAAGAGGTATTGTATATAAAAGAGGTGTATTTGCAAAATGGTTATAAACATCAACTACAATTGCAGCTAAAGGAATACCTTCTGCTAAAAATCCAATAATTGCAAAAGCAGATATTACAATAAAAACAGGTGTTCCCATAATTGCCATTAAAGCTACAAATACTATAGCAAAAATAATCACATCATTATCCTTTTATTGCATTTTTCATATTTTTCAATCCCTTTACAACAAAACGTATTGTTATAATAAAATAACCAGCCGGCATAATAATTTCTATAATCCATACAGGAAGATTTAAAAAAGCTAACTGTTTTTGCCCTTCAAATTCTATTAATACAAAGTGAAAGGAGGCATAACAAAGTACGCTGCAAACAACTGCTGAAAAGATATTAACAATTATTTCAGATAGTTTTTTTAAGCCAGGGGGCATAATTTGTTCTGTGGTATCTATTTTGATATGTGTGTCATATTCTGTCGCAAGAGCTGCACCCATAAATCCTATCCAAAGAACTATATGCCTTATAAATGAATCTATTCCTATAATTCCGGTTTGAAAAACATTTCTCAATATGATTTGGATAATGATCATAACAATCATAAGAACCAAAAAAGAGGCTAACAACATTTCCTCATATTTTAAAATGATATTATAATATCTTGATTTTTTAGTATTTAATTGTTTCATATTTACTTTCCGGATGCTCTTTTCTGTATTGATTCAGCAATGCCAGTATTTGATCCAGCAGTTTTTTTGAATAGAGTTGACCTGCAAGGTTATTGCTAACCTTTTTTCCCTTATTTATAAGCCAGTCTCTGTATTCATGCGGGATATGAACAAGTTTTATGCCTCCTTTTTTTAAAGTCTTTACGCTGTCTTTGTTCAACTTTCTTATGACTTTTTCAGTTTTGAGACATAAAACATCTGACATTTCTTTTATTACCTTCTGGTTATCAGGAGAAATTGTATCAAATATTTTTTTAGAAACAACTATTCCACCTATAACGTTCAGAGCAGGAAAATCATGCATGTATTTAAATTTCGTATACCATCTAAATGCCAGTGCTGCAGATATTGGTGCAGCAATAGAATTAACTAAATTTGAAGAAAGTGAACTCATAACCTCTGGTATTGAAAGAGTAATCGGTGAAATATTCAATGCTTTACACCAAGCGATGATCAAAGGATCATTATCAGGTGCCCAAGCCTTTTGCTTTTTAGATATTTCATGTGATGTTATTGGAACATTTGAAAAATGATATACAAATCCTAAATTAAACAATCCTAATAAAACAAATCCATTATCTGCAAAACAATTTTTTATATTTTTTATAAGTTTTGATCGTACAAAAAAAATTTCTTTGTGATTTCTGAAAATATATGGCATTTCCAATGTTCTTATTTCAGAAGCGATTTGTCCCAGACCGGCACTTGTTAATATGCCGCCGTGCAATTGTTTTAGCCTTATTTTGCGTAATACATTATTATCATCTCCCTGGATTCCTCCCCAGTAAATCCTAAATTTTACTGCATTGTTTGTTTTTTCCTCAAGTTCAACTTTCCAATTCTCCAATATTTCTGCTGCTTCTGAATTTTTTGCCCCAAGTGTTGCTATTTTCAAAACAACTTTTTGTTGTTGTGTCGCAAAACAGGAGCTGTAAATCATACCTGTAAAAATTAAAACAATATAAAATATTTTCATAAATGTTCTCAATGCGTGTTTCCTTTTTGATAAATTTTAAATTATAAAAAATAATCATCAACTGTGTTTAAAAGTTCCCTTGCCTTTATCTTTGCAATTTGATTGGCAAAAGTTAATTTTTTGCTCAAATCATCTGGAGCATCAATGATTTTTTTTAATGTTTTCAGATACAGTTCCTTATCCTGAATTTGAACTGCATAATATTTTGCATAATAAAGATGAACAAGTAAAAATTTTGATTCTGAAATTTCAAATGCTTTGTCAAAATGGTATTCAGCTTTTTTTGAATTTCCACCAAACATTTCAGCCTGAGCTGCGTAATAGCTGGCTATTGATAAATGAGGACCTCCATGGTAATAAGTTTCATCAAGCTCTATTATCTTATATATAATAGCTTCAATTTTTGGAATATCAAGAAAGATATCTGTATTGTCCAGACTTAGGTTGATCCACTGCATCCAGCTCATTATTGCCCAAAACAAGCCAGGAACATCATTTTTTTTTAATGTATTTAGTGTTGGCAAAAAATCATTTAAAGTGCCATTTAAGGCATTTATAAACTTTTTTTTCTTTTTAACCATTCTTAAAGCCAGGTTTCTTGATTTAAGATATAATTTTTTTGCACGTTTTTTATCTTCATCTTCTATAAATGCAAAACCGTATCCATTATATGCCTTTGAAGCTGCAAGTAAAAGAACCTTATTGTCAGGTGATACCTCCAGCAAACCGTTTATCTGAATTATTTGTGAAGCTATTGCCTCCCTAACCATTTCAACGTCATTGCTTTTGTCTACTGCCTCGCTCGCTTTTTCAATAATGGGATTCATGAAATTAACCATCATTTTTGACATACTGCAGGAACTGATTAGAAAAACAAGGCAACTGATTATAAATAGTTTGTATATTATTGACATACACTTAAAACCTTTAATTAATGTTAACAAATGTTACGCATTCGCTATTTGTTTTTGAATAAATAGCGTTTTTAAGACAATGTACTAACGTATGGACAAAAAAAGGACAGGATTACACCAGGATTCTATGTCTGAAGAGAGGTGAAATGTCATATAAAATAACATTTAAAAAGGAACAAGCCGTCCTTCATGTTAAAGCCACAGGAACACGGAGATTTAAAGTAGTTTTGGCAATGGCTAAAGAAATCATGGAAGCATGCAAAAAGCAAGGTACAACTGAAGTTTTAATTGATGTGCGAAAACTGAAGGGGCGGCTTGAGTACATTAGATTCTTTTGAAATGGCATCCTCGCAATTTTTAAAACTTCGTGATAAAAATGTCCTTAAGGCAGCAGCAATAGTTGATCTGAAGGAATTTAAGAGTAGTTATATCTTTTTTTGAAGATGTTGCCGTAAATCGGGGATTTAATCTTCGACTATTTGGAGATGTTGACGAAGCACTCAATTGGATTAAGTAAAAACGCTATCTTGCGAAGTTAATTATTATTAAATATTTTAACTCTAAAGCACTTTCACATAACTAATTGCATCTAACCGCCCGGCTGTTTTTTTTGAAATAAGGAAATATTAAAAAAATAATTCAGGCTATACTATCCTAAAAAATAATTGGCCTAAAAAATAATTGGCCTAAAACATATTGGCCTAACACGGAGGCCTGGCATATATGGGCGCAAAAAACATAGGATCTTGGCAAACACCGCATTTTGCATCTGCTGGAATGACACGGGGTTTAGGTTTTTTTGTCATTCCAGCAAAATACTTTGAATCCAGTAAATATTATCCGGACTTGATTTTGAAAAGTTATAAAAGAAGCTAAAATATGCTTTTATCAGGCAGCAAGTTTAACACCAGCTAAAAACGCTTCTTTACATGATTCAATTACTTTCTTTTTTTCTTTAAATCTTGACTCTATTTCCTCAGTAATTGACTGCTCAGATATAAGAGCTGTTGCTCCGATATAAACACCTAACATAACCAGGTTCGCATTTTTGATTCTTCCAAGCCTTGACGCCTCTTCCATAACAGAAACATATCTTACTTCAATATCATCTCTTTTAATCTTGTCTTCCTCTTTTATTCCTGTTGATTCAATGAGCATGAGTCCGCCAGGTTTTACTCTTTTTTTAAACTCTTCCAACCTTGATTCGCCAAGAACTATAACACCTGAACTTTGATACATTATGGGCGAGGCTATTCTTTCTTGAGAAAACGATACACAGCAATCACTTTCTCCTCCACGCATCATTGTTGCATAACTTGGAAACCATGCAATATTTTTATACTCTTTTAAGGCAGCATTGGCCAAAATGTTACCAATTGTTACGATACCCCATCCACCAACCCCGGCGATCAGTAACTCTCCTTTTTTCTTTTTTTGTTCCATATTTTTCTCCTTGTTATTAAACCAGCTTTTGACCAAGGTTGTTAAAATCATTCAATGGCATCTGTATCCAGATATTCTCCAAGAGGAAACTCTTTCACTACTTCCTTATCAATCCACTTTAAAGCCTCCACAGGCTCCATGTGCCAATTTACAGGACAAGAGGTCAATATTTCAACAAAACTTAACCCAACATTGTCTATTTGTTTTTGAAATGCTTTTTTCACATATTTTTTAGTGCGCTTGTAATTTGCATAATTGCTTATTGATCCCCGTGCACTATACGCTACGCCTTTAACACTAGCCAGCATTTCAGGTACATGAAGAGGATATCCATGAACAGATCCTTTTCTGCCTTCTGGTGTAGTCGTTGTTACCTGATTTGGTAAACTGGTTGGCGCCATTTGTCCACCTGTTGTGCCGTATGTGGTATTATTAAGCATAAATACAGTAATTTTATCGCCCCTTGCAGCAGAATTAACCAAATATCCTGCTCCGATTGCTGCACAGTCTCCATCCCCTTGAATGGTAAATACAATGGGAGCATCAAAGTTTGCATGTTTAATACCAGATGCAACAGTGGGAGAAGACCCATGGGAACACATGGCCATATCCATTTTTGTTCCAAAAAAACCCATGCCAGCACATCCCACACCAATAACAACAACAGAGTTATCAATTATCTTAAGTTCTTCAAGAACATCAAGAATGATATTGCATGCAACCATACTACCACAACCAGGACATGCAGGACTTGGGAACTCCAGTCTATAACTTGTTGGAGCATAAACCAGTTTTTTGTTTTCCAGCTTTATCTCTTCACTCATAATATCTTTTTCACCTCCTCAAGAATAGTTTCCGGAAAAATCATTCCAAGCTCACCAGATACATGTCTTGATTCCATTCCCAAGAATGAAACACGGCTTTTATCCTCTACACCAAGCCACACATCCTCTATCATTTGCCCCATACTGTCTTCCACTACAAGAAATTTACATCCCTGTAATGCTTTTTCTTTTAATATTTTATAAGGGAACGGCCATAGAGTTATTGGTTGAAGCAGACCTGCCTTAAGCCCATTTTCACGTGCCATATTAACAGCTTCCTCAGCACAACGGGCAACATAGCCATAAGATATTATTATCAGTTCAGCGTCATCCATCTTATAGGTATTGTATCTTACTTCAGAGTCAATGATTTTTTGATATTTATCATGAATCTGCAATATAATATCTTTGTAGATAGGAGGAATAAGCCCACGAGTGGAATGAATCCAATCATATTTCCCTCCTTTATTGGCAGCACCTTTCAGTGCCCACTCCTTTTCAGGCAAAGGGTCATAGTCTAACGTTTTCACATCAATATATTCAGCAATTTGTATCAAAATACCATCTGCCAGAATAACTGTTAATATTCTATATTTATCAGCCAGATAAAAAGCAAGTTGCATCAAGTCATGACATTCCTGCACAGAAGAAGGTGCAAGCACAATGCTTTTATAGCCCCCCTGACCCCCTCCCCGAGTTGCAGAAAGGTAATCGGTCTGGGCATGTCTTGTGGTTCCCTGACCAGGCCCGCCCCTTTGGACATTTACAACAACAGCTGGCAATTCACAAAAACTAATATGAGATAAATTCTCTTGCATCAATCCCCAACCAGGACTAGCTGTAGATGTAATAACCCTTATGCCTGAGGCTGCTGCTCCAAAAACAAAAGCAGCAGATGCTGATTCACTTTCTGCCTGAACAAACCGTCCACCTCTTTTTGGCAGTTCATTGGCAAAAAACTCAGTGATTTCATTTTGCGGTGTAATAGGATATCCAAAAAAGTGCAGGCAACCGGCATTCAGAGTTCCACGACCAACAGCTTCATAGCCATGGACAAACAACTTCTCTCCCATTTTATCCTCCTTAAAATGCAAATGAAAATAACCATATAAACTTATTTTCAAAAGATCATGAATTATTTAATGTTTCAGTGTATTGCAAACTCCATCATAGGTGTCAACCACAAAATCTGTCATAAGCCCGCATAAAATTGCCCAACCATTTGTTATTACACTTTTTTAAGTAGCCAGATTTTTTTTCAGATTTCACCATATTCTTCTTGTGAAGCAAGTTCAGAAGAAAGAGCAGTAAGCTTTACAGCCTGAATTTTCCGGTATACTTCATTGTAATTTTTTTTATTATTATCTACTGATAAAAGGTCATTTTCAACTGAAATACCAAAAAGCTTCTCATTTTCCTTGAGATACGGAAGAATCAATTCCCAGTCTGCATAAGTCAAATCAACGAATTCTCCACCATTTAACTGTTCTTCAACCACCTTGTGATAAGGATCCCTTAAATAAAGAGCACCACCTGAAGCAAGTGAAAAAAGATTTGATCCGGGATATGGCTCAGGCTGTTCAATCAGCTTGCCATCCTGATTAAAGCTGATACCATTTAGTATTACAAACCCTCCTCCGTTTAAAGGATCGCCTGCCATAAAAGATTCTGCAAGATAATCCAAACATGTACCATTTATTACAACGCGGGGAGTTCCAGTTGCATTAATCAGAGGTCGGCCTGCTGCATTGCCCATGACATATACTTCACCACCTTTGGCACCATACATGAAAGTTTGCCCTGCATCTCCGTAAACAACAAGCTTTCCACGCTTCATTATCTGACCGATCTGATCCTGGCAATTGCCGTGTACACTTATTTTCATTCCATCAATTCCAGATGCAAGATAATCACCAGAGCTGTCATATACATCTATACTTACATTATCAGTTTTTTTTCCAAAACCGCAGCCTGTAAATCTTTGTCCTCTATAACCAAAACAAATATAGTGCTTCCATCCAAGCCGATAAGCCTTGTTCATCAATCTGGAATCACAATCTCGGCCCTCCGGTTGAAACCCCATGGCATTTAAAACCAATATTTTTTCATTTTTTTCAGGTCTTCTGATATGATCTTTGTTATTCCAATCCACATAAGCATAAAAAGATCCTGCATGATTTTCCAGTTTGGGCATAGCCATAAAAACATCAGTAAGAGTATCTTGCACAATATGAAGTATCGAACTTCGCTTTTTATCCCCAGTAGAATAGAACATATCGTTTAGATAACTTAGCACTTCAATTGCACCTGCTCTGGCTGTATCATTTCCTTTGGCACAGTATGCAAGCTCATTGCAAAAACATTTAAACTGAGCAAAATCCCATTTGACAAGATTACCTGTAGAATAATTTTTAAGTTCAGAAATATTATCGGCTTCAAGACCACTTTTAACCTTTTTTGCTATTGTTTTTGCATCGGATGGGAGTGAAAGCTCAATTGCAGTGTTATAATGCTTTTGATTTTTAGGAAGAGTTACAATTTCACCGAACTTATTAGCTGTAACAAGCTTTTTTGATCCGTCTGATTTTCCGGAATCTTTCACAGTAAAGGTGAATGCCCCGCCATCTGTTGCACTTCCGCCGCGGGCATTCCAGTATTTATCTGCTACAGGACAGAATCTGCTGTCTTCTGCAGCAATATTTTGAAGTGTTGCATCAATAGCCTGCTTTTCCGAGCACACCAGACCGATTTGCACTTCATCTCTTTCCTGAAGAGCAAAAACCTGGGGTCTGAGCATTGCAGTATCTGTAATTCCTATCAATTGAAAGAAATTTTTGTAAGGATTATTACGTGCGATAATAAAAAACCATGGGCCATCAGGGGATCCTTGCATATGTTGTGACTGAATATACCTGTAAACTCGCTGTTTGTCAGCAAGAAGGCTGTCAAAATCATATTCAGTTGTGGGAGCAAGAGCTTCAATTATATATTCCAAAGGATACTTGAATACACGACTGTACAGATCAAAAAGTAAAACTGAAACCTCTGTATCTGTTAAAAACTGAGGGTAAATATTATGCTGATTCAGATATTCGCTAACTGAATGGTAATTAGCAAAATCTCCATTATGAACCAGAGCTTCATGCATACCTGAAAAAGGATGAGCTCCGCCCGGGTGCCACAATCTTCCTCTGGTGGGATAACGCTGATGAGCTATCCAGCCATGGGCTCTGAAATTTTCAAGACAGTAATACTGGGCAACCTGTTCTGCAAAACCTACAACTTTAAGAACCATAACATTACGGCCATGGGACAACACAAATGCATGTTTTTCTCCCATAGATGTATAATATTTCTGATTCAATCGAATAGTGTTTTGGCAAATAAATTCATCTTCTGCCTGGCGCGGGTCCATATCCTCAAGTTTGTTTTCTTCAATAAACCTTGCCAAAATATCATTTTTTACTCTTACAAAATAACGATATACATCAGGAGGCTTAACTTCAAGCCCTACTTCTCTATAATCATCAACAATAGGAACCATTTCGAACTTATGAATATCCATCCAAGGCTCTATGTTTGATGCTTCCACATCAGGCCTGGATTTAGAATTAATATAAGCAACCTGAAGAAGATAATGGCTGTCTAAAATTTCCTGAGTTACCCCAAGATCTTTTGCCGAAAGACCTACAGCTGCGATTCCACCACCTTTTCCATTCCCGCGGTTATGCATCTGAACCGATGGTTCATAAATATGACGGCCCCTTACTGGAATTGAGGCAATAAAGCCTGTTACACCGCATCCCCCTTCTTCATCACATTTGTTAACGGGTGTTTTGATATGAGGCAGTTTGGCTCTTGAAGTAAGTATTTTACCAATTATGTCTTCAAACTTGTGATGCATTAGTATTATCGTTCCTTAAAATATATATATATTTTATATCTGTAAACTTAAAATCTATTGTAAAATTTTAAGTTTAAGTTTATGTTTATTTTTTATGAAACAGTTTAAATATAAATGCTTTAGACTGTTTCCTTAAGCTTTTGCAAGCCAGAAAAATTTTTGAGTGTTATTTTAAAAAAACAGATATCACAAGATAATTGTCTTCTGAGGAGCAGGTTTGTATTGAGCCCTTTCATCTTCATCCAAATAATCGAGATGCACCAGAAGATCACTGCGGCCCACAAGCTCTTTTATACTTTTCATTCCCAAACCCCTTAAAATATCACACCACTGCTTGCGCCATGCCAGATACATGTTAACAATCCTTTGTTCAGCATACTCTTCTGTAATCATGTTGCCAAGTTCCGGATCAGTTGAGGCTATACCCCTTGCACAGCCGCGACCGCTTTCACAGTTTGTACATCTTACACACTCAAGGGCAACAAGTTCTGCTGTACCTATAACTACCCCATCTGCCCCCAAAGCAATTGCTTTTGCCACATCCATTGCATTTCTAATTCCACCACTTGCAATTAAAGTGATTTTGTCTCTTACGCCTTCATTTTTAAGAAATTTATGCACCTTGGGAATAGCATATTCAATTGGCATGGCAATATTTTTTTTTGCAATATCAGGAGCTGCACCTGTTCCGCCATAGCTTCCATCAATATGGATAATATGTGCTCCTGCATAATAGGCTCCTATAGCTACCATATCCACATCAGTTGGGGTTGAAACCTTTATAGAACAAAGCACCTTGTTGTTAATTTCTTTCATCCAGTCCACATGTTTCTTATGATCTTCAACAGAATAAACACTGTGAAAAGGAAAAGGCGAAAACAAGGAACTTCCTACAACTGTCTCACGCATTGCAGCTACAGCTTTTGTTACTTTTTCACCAAGCAGATGGCCTCCGAGACCGGGTTTTGCTCCCTGAGCATATTTAAATTCCATTATCGGACACTGCTTGATAGTCTCTTCACGGACGCCAAAAAGTCCTGTGGCTACCTGAGTAATAACATGTTTTTTATAAGGAAGTAGGTCAGGAGGATAACCACCTTCACCTGTACATGTAAGGGTGTTTAGTTGCTTTGCTGCCCGCGCTCTTCCCACCATAACAGAAAGAGCTGTAGATCCATACGACATTCCACCGCCATAACAAGGTATGGAAATATCTTTTTTCGGTCTTTTGTCGCCTGTTTTGTTCAAACTTATACTTGTATCTACTTCATCATCATCGATATCCAGGTATTTGTCTGAATCGAATTTGATAAAACGCATTTTATCAAATCCTCCACCTGAATTGCCAAGGCTGTATTCTAAATCAACTACAGGTAGATTTCCTGTTTCAGCCATCTCAAAATGCCCAAGTAACATCTCATCTGTCCACCTGTAATCTCCTAGCGTTTCCAGAATAGAATTTTTGCGTAGGCTTAAGGCATTTTGAGGGCAATTATCTATACAATAATAATCATTTTCCTTGCATTTAAAACCAATGCATCTGTGCTCTACAGGTCTTAAAATGCGTGAATAATTAGCAGGTTTTATATGCACATTGTTTGGGCAAAGCTCAACACATTTTCCACATGCTATACAACTGGAATTTCTTTTTATTGTATATTTACCAATTGTGTTGCGGAACCTGGATGGGGTTTCAACAATTTTTGGTAACTTGAATTGTTTAGTATTATCGTTCATTTAGTTATCCTAAAAATCTATGGAGACTTTTCTTTCTCCAAATATTGGACTAAAGCTTTCTTTTTCCAAATCTTCAAACCACATTGATCTGCCAACTTCTCCACGTAGTCTTCTAACTTCACGCAGTCCCATGGCTCCAAGCATTTCAAGAATCTGATTGCGCCATGCTCCCATAAGATTTACGATTCTGTTGCAGCCATATTCATGATCAATATCTTCAAGCTTAACAGGACATGAAAGCCCATTATTACATCGTTTTTTACAAAGTCTGCATTCCATTGCGATAAGAAGGGAATTATTAACTGCAATTCCGTCAGCGCCGCATATAATTGCCTTGTTTACGTGTTCTGCCATGGCAATACCGCCTGTAAAAATAAGATTAACTTTTTGCCTTATGGACATATCAACAAGTGCCTGATGGATTTCTCTTATCATTTCTTTAAGAAACCGAGGTTTTGCTGCGTCAAGTTCTCTTCCATTATCATCAGCATAATAATGAATGGTATCAATATCTGCTGCTGCAAGTTCACAAGCAATTGAAGCCGCATCAGCTTTAAGATCAACCCCCACAGAAATAAAAATATCGTCATTAATTTTCCTAAGCTTTGAAATCTCATCACATATCCCTGATTCATATGCTATCTCTACCATATTACAGGAAGACACAAGATTATCATATTTCATGTAATTGTCTTTTGTGAGGCAGGGAATCAGACTTTTTATATAGGGCATAAGATCATCTGTGATTTCCTCAGGATCCACATACATCATTGTTCCGAGTTTTTCTGCAGCCTTTACCATTGAAATTAGTACGTTTCTACTCAATACTCCAAATTTTGGTGTCTGAAATAAAATTGGAAGGGGTATTTCCAGAATCGGAGGAACATCAACAGCAAGAGTCATGTCCGTATTAAAGCTCAACCTGGCAGGACGACGTGACAGTTCAATGCAGGTATTAATATATTCGCGACCGTGAATACCATCTCTTGTGGGACGAACAATTTCTGACATATCTGTCCACATGGAATCAAATCCTTTGCCCACAAAAGGCCCGGGATAGCCTGCTCCTGAAACCGGAATGTTTCCAGTATGTGCCTGATACCATGTACTGCGTATAATATCAGGTATCCAGTACTCATTTCCTAAACTCCTGTATTCAGGATTAATCACACGGGAAAATATTCCCTTGGTGCACTCTTGCACGCATCTGAAGCAACTCATGCAGGTATACAAATACTCAGGTTCTTTCATGGAACTTGTGTGCAGATAATTATCTTTAAAAATGCCATATACACATTTTTTTTTAACACAATTTTTACAACTTCCAGCACAATCTTCCCTGAATTCAATTGTAGTATATTTTCCTATGGGATGGAACCTTGGCGGAGTTGGTGTTGTTTCAATATGATATTTTTTTGGCATGTGTACCTCTTTTAATCCTTAATCCCTGCGGCTTTAACAATTTCGCCAACTATTTCTTCCCACTCAATGGCCATAAGATGAATACCTTTCACCCCTTCAATTTCACGCAGTCTGGCAATTGTTTCCAGACAGATCTTGACACCTTCATCAGCAGCATTTTTTTTCGGCACACTATCCATTCGTTTAATTATTTCGTCAGGTATATCCATGCCGGCAACCTTGTTTTTCATATATCTTGCCATGCCGGCCGATTTTAATGGAGTAATTCCAGCAAGGATATGAACCTTTTGTGTCAGCCCTTCTTCTCTTGCTAACTTCATCCACCTGCTAAACTTATCCATATTATAAATGCACTGGGTCTGAATAAAATCCACTCCGGCATCTATTTTTTTTGCGAGACGAATAACACGAAACTCAAAAGGATCTGCAAAAGGATTGGCAGCAGCACCTATAAACATCTTAGGTGGCTCATTTAAGTCAAAGCCGCTCATGTCCTTACCTTTATCCCGCATATCTTTAACCATTCTGACAAGATTCATCGAATCTATATCGAAAACATTCATTGCATCTGGCTGACTGCCAAAAATTTGATGATCCCCGGAAAGGCACAAAATGTTTTTTATTCCAAGGGACCATGCCCCTAAAATATCAGATTGCAGAGCGATTCTGTTTCTGTCTCTGACAACCATCTGCATGACAGGTTCCATGCCCTGACTAATAATGTGTACACATGCTGCAATACTAGACATTCTGACTATTGCAGTCTGATTATCTGTCACGTTAACAGCATCCACAAAGCCTTTTAAGCAATTTGCCTTCTTCACAACAACATCGGCATTGGCTCCACGGGGAGGACCACATTCGCCTGTAACAACAAATTTTCCTTTTGATAACAATTGCTGCATGTTACTTTGTACTTTGCTACTCATATAATGTGATCCTCTCTGACTAATTTTCTTGGTCCGCCAGCAGTGCTCGAACGCCAATTTTTGGGAGGAACATATTTTTTTAAATTGTCCATCTGCCCCAAATTATTAAGCCTTTCGATAATCAGGTGCCAGGCGCAGTCAATATTTTTATCTACTTCACACTTGCCGTTTTGCGATCCGCCACATGGTCCGTTTAACAGTTTTTTTGAACAGCGGGTAACAGGACAAATTCCTCCAAATGTTGCAAGTTCGCAATTTCCGCACCCTGAACACTCTTCTGTAAATATGCCACTGGTTTCCTGAATGCCCAGAAAGGTAGTATTTAAACCAGGCAAAACAGGATCTGTGGGAAAACGTTTGGCAATTGCCTGAACTCCTGCGCCGCAAGCCAAAGACAATACACAATCGTTTCTGCCTATAGCCTGAGAAGCTTCCTGTATAAATTCATTTTCACATTGACGTTCTACAGTCATCTCCTCAGTTATTATTTCTTTACCGTCTTTTTTGTATGCCAGACGTAATGCGGAAGCAAGAACTGCCACATCATCTTCTCCTCCGGCAAAACAAGTTTTAACACATGTGCCGCATCCTAATATAAGGACTTTTTTATACGGCGCTATGCTTTCTGCAATTTCAGCAATGGGTTTTTGCTCACCTACTATCATAGATTAACTCCATCATTAATACCAACTAGTGCTCATCCGGAAATGGTTATATTTCCGATTTCCTTAATCTAAAAAAAAACATCCTATTTCTGGATTGGCACCAACTATGTGTTTATGTTTATCGTATTTTAATTAAGCTAGCTGGGTTTGGCCCCAAATCTGCCATATCTTTTCCAATAGTCTGAAGAAGATCTGTAACTGCTGACTCATTTTTTTTTGAAACATTGCAAATAAATAGTCGTTTGCCATTAATTCCGATTTCATCCAGAAGTTTTTTTGTCCACTCAACACGCTTTTTTGCTCTTAAATTTCCGCTAACATAGCGACACTGCCCTTCAGGACACAATAAAATAATTACGCCATCTGCTCCTGCTTCAAATGCACGAAGTAAATAAACATCTTTCACCATACTAGAACAGGCCATACTCACTACTTTTACATCAAAATCATTCCCGCATAAGTTAAGCAAATCAACTTCCTCAAAAGCATTAATACAATAAAAAACAGTTATATTAGGCTTATAAACTTCATTCATATTTTTTAGCCTTTGAAAATATTTTTTTTAAAAAAATCACTAATAATCCTTCTTTTGTGCAAATAAAAAACGTCCTTTTTTGTAAAAAACAAAAAGGACGCCTTTGTCGCTTTGGATTTATAAAACTACTATATTTTATATACTTTTTATTGATACACTTCTTTGTGCAAATAAAAAACGTCCTTTTTTGTAAAAAAACAAAAAGGACGCCTTTGTCGCTTTGGATTTATAAAACTACTATATTTTATATACTATTATATACTTTTTTTATTAATACACTTCTTTGTGCAAAATAAAAAAAGTATATTAAATATAAACAAAAAACAACCACATGTCAAGAAAAAATAAAAAAAGAGACGAGTTATGCAAATAGAAAAGATAAAAGGCATGGTGCCAAATTTCATATACTTTTCACTGTATTTTTTTAATGGAGAATTGCTTATGAATGAGAAAAAAGCAGTAATAAATTTAGAACCCCTATTAAATTAGATTTCAGATTCAACCGGCAGACGAACTGGAACATTTTTCAAAGGTCTCACCCCTTAGTGTGGCACAGGATAATTTATTAGTTTTGGTAACCTAAAATTGACCCACTAAAGTATTAAATTACAACCTAAAATTGACCCACCTGCAACTGACTTCTGATAAGATAGATTTCAATATAATGAAAACTTATTATCAGAGGAGAA
>Ga0209345_10003562_pt1 | contig 15903 bp, 17 predicted proteins | sample Cruoilmetagenom7_FD_187294 | JGI IMG/M metagenome (GOLD analysis project Ga0209345, IMG submission 187294) | Oil polluted marine microbial communities from Coal Oil Point, Santa Barbara, California, USA - Sample 7 (SPAdes) (version 2) | ecosystem: Environmental > Aquatic > Marine > Oil seeps ... | reverse complement strand
TAAAATCCATTACTGCCTTTCTATATTAAGATAACTATTTATTGAACATACATTATATATAAAACACCCTGAGAAATGACAAATAACATACATAAAATATGTCGTATATTAAAACAAGTACAAACACCTTAAATAAGGTATTCTTGAACATTTTAGTATAAAAAACACTGTGATTTGACATATTTTTTAAATCTATTTTAATCTTTTGCTATAATTTTTATGTATATTTATTGTCGATATTTGGACGATAATAGTACATAATGTATGTATATTGTGACAATATTGTAATCTTGTGCTTGCACTCTCTTTGAGAAACCTGCAAAATGTTAAATTTATTGGAAAGCCTATTATGGGTAAATAAAATTAAATGAACTGTAACCAAACTTTACAAAAATATTTTCTTATTATCAAAATAAATTCCTCTTACCAACCCTTTATCTCTCTATGCTATAATACTTAATAATTAATTATTAGGAGAGCATAATGATGGAATCTACAAAATTTAAAGGTACAGATGTAACACTAGAGGGAACACAGCTAGAAGTTGGGGATATGGCTCCTGTTGTTACTATAGTTGGGGCTGATTTAGAAGATATTGAAGTTGGTGGTGCAAAAGATCAAGTACAATTGATTATCTCTGTTCCTTCATTAGATACAGCAACTTGTGCAGCTGAAACTCGACGATTCAACCAAGAGGTTGGGGCACTTGATATTTGTACTACAACAGTTGTATCTATGGATTTACCTTTTGCTAGTGCAAAATTTTGTACAACTGAGGGGATAGATAATCTTGAAGTTGGAAGTGATTATGTTGAAAAAGATTTTGGAAAAGCGTATGGTGTACTAATGTCGGATAATAAACTCAAAGGTTTACTAGCTAGAACAGTTTTTGTAGTAGATAGAAATGGTATCATTGTATATAAACAAGTTGTACCAGAAGTTACAGAGGAACCAGACTATGAAGAGGTACTTGAAGCTATCAAAGGTGCACGATAACCGTGTCTTATCAATCTTGGCACCAAGAACACGCCCAAAAGCATAAAAAGCTTCTAGAGAAGCTTAGAGGGTTTAGTGACGAGGAAGTTATAGAGTATTTTCGTTTTGAAAATATGGTTATAAAAGAACCTGACTTTTGTGTTTTGTACAAAGAAAATAAAAAATGTCACGATATGGAAAACTTAAATTGCTATTTTTGTGCTTGTCCTAACTTTAGAGTAGAAGAAAAGCAAAGCACTTGTGCTATCAAAAGTAAAGATGGTGGTTCCATTGAAGCACCAGATGGATTTATCCATCAAGACTGTTCAAAATGTACAGTTCCTCACAAAGTTGAGTATATAAAACAACACTTTAGTAGAGATTGGTTAAAAGTTATGGATCAAAACTTTTAACTATCCCTGTACTTTCCAAGTGGTTTCAACTAAAAGCTTTTCATTTTCATAAATTTTCCCTACAAAAATATCTCCAATATTATAAGTTCCTACACCTTTAGGAGTTCCTGACATAATAATATCTCCATCTTCAAAGCTCATAAAAGTTTGTATCTCTTCTAACATTTGAGCTGGTTTATATATCATTAAATCATAAGTTGCGTATTGGATAAGTGTATCATTGATATAAAGTTCAAGTCGAAGTTTAGTTATATCTCCATCAAATTTGACAAATTCACTTAATACTGCACTCCCATCAAAAGCTTTGGCTCTCTCCCAAGGCCAGCCTTTTTCTTTAATCTTATTTTGGATATTTGCTTTTGTTAAATCTAGTCCAAATCCAATACCTGAGATGTTTTTATCAACAATGAGAAAACATATTTCTCCCTCAAATCGTGTATCAGGAGTGAAGTAGTGAAGGGTGTTTGTAATTGCAGAGTTTGGCTTATTGAATACTACCATAGTATCTGGTGTTTCGTTGTTAAGCTCCTTTATATGCTCTACATAATTTCGTCCTATACAAACAACCTTTGAGGGAGTTATACACTCTTTGTTGTATATGATGCTATTCATATTCTAATATCCTTTTTTGGTATCCACTTTGTTAAGTGGTAACCCACCTTTTTGTATTATACTATAATTATCCATTATCTGTTTTGTTACAGAGGTAGGATTTGTGATAGACGCACTATGTGGAGTGATGATTATATTTTCATTTTTCCATAAAGGACTACTTTGTGGTAATGGTTCTTTTTCAAATACATCAAGTGTCGCACCACTTATTTTTTTACCCTCTATAGCTTGGAGTAAATCTTCTACAACTAGATGTTCTCCTCTACCTACATTGATAATATAAGCTCCAGTTTTAAGTTTCTCAAAAAAATTATTATTTAAAATTTGTTGGGTCTCTTTTGTAAGTGGAAGAAGATTGATAATAATATCTGAGTCTTGGATTGATTCTTCAAGTATTTGATTTGTTGCAACATTTTTTATCTCTTTTTTACTGCGAGAATACCCTTTTACCTGAAAATTCATATTTGCAAAATTTTGTGCTATTGTATTTCCTAGTTGTCCTAGTCCTAGTATGGTTATAGTTGTATTAGCAATAGATTTTACAGGTTCAATAGGATTCCAAATAGTTTGTTTTTGTTGCGAGATATACTTGTAGTGATTTGTAACCACATTCATCACTGCTGTTAGTAAGTACTCCCACATAGAGTTTACAAGTTGTTTATCAACTATTTTAGTTATAGCAATATCTTGTGGTATTGTTTTATTACAAAAGATATGGTCTACTCCTGCTCCCATGGAAGCTATACATTTTAGATTTGGAAACTCTTTAAAATCGATATCATTTTTTGACCATACAAGGGCAAATGTTATAGCATCTTTATCTGATATGTTTGGATATATCTCTATATCAATAGTTGGATTGAATTTTTTAAAAGATTCTATCCATGGTTTTGTATCTTTATTTGTTGCAACAATCATCATACTCATGCTATGTTCCTTTTTTGATAGATTTTAAGAAGTATATAGGAGATTATAATAGCAGCAATTGTTCTTATACCAACTACCATAGTAAAATCTGCACCAAAGATAACAAAAAGTAGGGTATCTTCAATAATAGCATGACAAATCATTAGAAAAGTTCCTATATAAAATATATCCTCTTTTTTTATATTTCCACTTTGAACCTCTTTGATTAATATACCAGCACCATAGGTGATACCAAGTATTACACCTACGCTTATAGAGAAACCTTTACTTACATTTTTTTGTGATTGGATGATAAATTTTCTTGTTTTTATAAATTCCATAATAAATATAAGAATTGTTATAAGAAGTATAACTTTTATTGCTAATTGAATTGCCCCATATATAGAGCCTCTTATAAGCTCATAAAAGCTTGTATATGTGGTTTTCTCAAAAACAGCGTCACTTAGTGTCGCTTCAAACCAAGATGCTGGCATAAGGTATGTAATATACGCTACAACAAAGCCAGCTATAATTCGTAAAGAGTAAGAGTAGATATTTCCAAAACCTATTTTTTTCATAATCACTCCCTCAACAGGTAATGAGTGACAAATACCAACAAATACAGCCAAGATACTCCACTGATGAATAGTAAGCTCTAAAGGTGCAGCAAAAGCAACTGCTCCATAGACATTTAGAAACATACCACTTATGATTGCCAGTGAAGTTTCAGCTGGTAAGCCAATAATTGAGGTGAAAGGCTCTACTAAAAAAGCCACATAGGAAAGGGTATTATAATAGTATAAGATATCTGCTATTATATAAATAGGTATAATAAGCTTGATAATCATCCATCCACTGTTAAGTGAATTTTTGAGTGTACTTTTATAGTTCATAAAGAGAATTATAGCTTCTCTTTACTTTATCATACTACCATTCTTTCTCTTCTTCTAATTCTTCCTCATCTTTATTGGAAGTATCAGTAGGTAGTTTTAAATCACCATTTTTCATATTATCAATTCTTTTTTCAATTGCATTAAGTCTTTCTTCAAAATGAAACCCATCTTCTGGTGGAATATCACTATCATTGTTTTCTTGTTGTTGCGTTGTTTCACCATCCATCTCTATGATAGCTACTCCATGTATTCTTTTCTCTAGTGCTAAAAGAGCATCTTCTATGGCTTTTATCTGTTTGTCTATATCTTCATTAGAAGTTGCCTTATCAGCATCTGCTCTTTCTTTAAGAAGTTTACGAATCTCTTCAATAAGTTTTTCAATATATTCAAGTTCTTCTATTGTAAATCCAGTTTTTATTACAGAGATTAAATCTTTAACTAAAGCTCGGATTCTCTCAAATGGATCTGTATTGTCATGGATACTTTCCCCTTGTAGAGATTTGTAATGGTTTGTTAATCCTTGCAAACGATTAATCATATCTTGATAAAATTCTTTTGATTCTTTATCTGTTGCTGTATCTAGTTTGATTTGATAACTTGCTAATTTGTCTGCTAAATATTCTTGTACATCTTTTTTTGAATAGTCAATCTCTTGAAATTCAGGATAAGCCATAAGTTTGTCACTCCACTTAGTCCCTGTCATATCATACATAAATGTTTCAAGTATCTTTTCATCATCAATTTTTCTAGCTATATTAAAAATAGCTTTGTTAAAGGTGTTATTATCACTAATTGCTGTGGTACCTAGTAACATCCCAGCTTTTTTATCATGATCCATAAAACTACTTTGTATATAGTTGTTCTTTTCATCTTTTTTCATTACAAAATCTTTAATTTGTACTATTTGCTCATAAGAGAGATTTTTTATCTCATCATAAGAAACATAGTTGTCTTTAGTGATAGATTTAAAAAGTGCTTCATCTTCTGGGCTTATATTATTTTCTTCTTCAACAGGAGGTAATTGAGTATTCGTTGTATTGCTTACAGGTGTTGTTGTATTTGTTTTTGTATAGCTAGCTAAAGTTGCCTCATTTTCTTGTATTTTATTATAGTTTTTTGTTAAGAGTTCAAAGAAACTACTAATAGTACTTTTAAACTCAGCAGTCGAGTGGGTTTTATTTTTTGGATCGAGTATAGTTTCAACATTATTTTTTATATCTTCATAGGTGTAATTTTGATAAGAGTGTACAATTTCCCCATCAACTATTTTAATGTTTTTTGGAAACATTGTAATAGAAGCCATCATCACTTCACCAAAATCCATAGAGTTAAAAGTTTCCACTAGTGCTTGTTTGGTTGTACTATCCATAGATTGAGGTATTAAGCTTTGTGTTTTTGCAATACCATCTTCTACTACTCCATCTTTATTGAAATCATATTTTTCGTAGTGATGTACAAGGAGATTGTATGCACCTTCATCACTTAAAGAATCTACATCAATATCATTTACAAGTCGTGTATAGTTTTGTAATGTTGATAACTCATCTTTAGAAAGGGAGTTTAAAAACTCTTTTGCGTTTGAAACAGTTACTTTTTGAGATTGTGCCTCTTCATATATTTTTTCAAAACTCTCTTTAAATGGTTCTCGTACTTCATAAAAGCTATCAGCCATTTTTAGATTTTTCATAATAGACACATGCTCAGAATAATTTGTATTTGTAGTCATAAATATCTCCCATAACTTTATATAATAAAATCATAACAAAAAGATGTCACAATTGCGTCACAAAATTCAATTTTTGTTATAAAAGTTTACATCCATTTAGAGGAATGGTTTCTATAAGTTTATACTCTAATTTACTTCTTAGACGATATATTAAAGTTCTAAGGGTACTATCAGAAACACTAGCATCTTCCCAAATAAGATATTCAATAGTTTCAAATGGTACTATATTTCCTTTTTCTTTGTATAAAATATCTAATAATATACTCTCTTTTTGAGTTAACTTTATCTCCACTTCTTTAAAATATAATTTTTTCTTCTCTTCATCATAAAAGTAGTTATTGCCCAAATATTTATATCTATTGTGTGTGGTTTGTGTAAGGGGTTGTTTTGATTTATATATAGCTAAAAGAATCGTTGATTTTAACTCATTTGTTTGAAATGGTTTGAGTAGATAGCCTACAGGATTGGTTTGGATAGCTCTATTGATTGTATCATCATCACTAAATGCAGTTAAATATATCACAGGGATATTTTTTGTTTTTTGTATCTCTTGAACTATCTCAATCCCATCTATACTATTTTCTAGGTTGATATCTGTTAAAATTATATTAGGTATATTTTCTTCAATACTCATAAATGCTTCTGTATGATTTGTAGCTATTGAAGTTACTACATAACCTAGATTTGCCAAGGCACTTTTAATATCAAGAGCAACTATTGTCTCATCTTCTATGATTAAAATTTTTGTTTTCATTTTTTACTCCATACTACAACTACATGAACACCATTTGTAGTATCTTTTTGAATTGTCCCTTTGAGTTGTTTTGTTGCTAAAGTATTGATAAGAGTTAATCCTAAATTAGCTAGTGTGTTTTGTTGATTATAGCCTATCCCATTATCTTCTATACTGAGTATATAGTTATCAGATTGTTCTATAAATTGTATATTTATAGTCCCATTATTATCTGGAAAAGCATATTTTAAAGAGTTTGTCACCAGTTCATTGACAATAAGTCCACAATAAACAGCATCTTCTATCTTGATAGTTGTTTGTATATCAAAATTTATTTTTATATTTTCACTTTCAAAACCACTTTTAAGTTCATCAATAAGATTTTGAAGATATATATTTGCATTTATATTAGAGAGTTTGTCTTTACTGTCAAAAAGTTCATGCAGTTTACTCATAGCATTTATTCTATTGTAAGTTGTTTCAAATATCTTTTTGATAGACTCCTCTTTTATCTCATTGGTTTGTAGTCGTATTAGTGAGATAATAGTTTGCATATTGTTTTTAACTCTATGATTGAGTTCTTTTAGAAGTAAGTTTTTCTCCTCAAAAGCGTGTTGTAACTCTTTTGTTTTCTCTTTTACTTGATATTCTAGTCTTTGTTGTTCTAATTGTTGATTTAAGATAAGCTCCATATTTGCTTCGTTTTTTTTCTGTTCTAGTTGATTTATTTTATCAGAAAGTGCTACAGAAAATACCAAAGCTTCAAGAGTTAAAGCTATCTCTACAAAATATCTAAAATCATCAAAGATATCAATAAACCCAATATTAGCAAAATACATAAATAAAGATGCAATAGCAAAGAGTATCCAACCCAAAAGTACAAAATAAGCTTGTCTATTTCTCTTTAAACTTGCATAGATAGTTAAAACTATAAGAAACATTAACAAAATGATAGAGAAAATATTTCTATATGATGCAAATTTATCTGTTATAAAAAAGATTAAAAGTAAAAAAGGAAAAGATATAAGATAGATATTTAAAATTTGGTTATAAACTGGGTATTGTTTTGTTTTGATAAAAGACTTTACCAACAACGCAAATGCAATTAAAGGAAAAGCAACCACAAGGGAAGCTATATAAACCAAAAATATAGAGAAACTTTGACTAAATAAATATATATTACCAAACCCCGTATACACTAACTGATGTAAAATCACTCCAAACATATAAGCCACATAATACAAATAGCTTTTATCTCTTGTAAAAAAGTATATAAAAAGATTGTAAAGTGCAAGTATTAACATAGAAGCAAAAAACATAGAAAGTATTATATTGTGATAGTGTGATTCTTTTTGAAATAGCTCTTTATCCCAAAGGTTTAGTTTTACTATCAACGATGTGATATGTGAAGATGTTTTTATATAGTATGTTTTTGTTTGCTTTGGAAGTAGCGTTATCTCAAAAACAGGATTTACACTCTCTTTTTGAAAATTTAATTGATATAGTCCATCTTTGAATATTTTGTTTTCATTATAAAACTCTATATGTGTTGTTAGAGGATTATTGTACTCTATGGTTTTAGATATAGTTGTATCACTATTGTTTTTTAATGTGAATTTTATCCATACTGTAAAATTTGGGGAATACCCATAGCTTAAAATATCTAAATCATTTTTTACAAAAGTTTGTTTTTGTATCTGATCAAATGAGAGCTTTTGCGTTTTGTCGATAAATATTTCACTCTTACTTAAAATCTCTTTGTAAGAGGTTGTATTATCTACAATTATTGTATTATTTGAAAACAATAAGTTAGTAAAGAAAAAGAGTAAAAATATAGGCTTCACAAAATTCATAAGATATTTTACCAAAAACTTGTCACAACTGCGTCACAGTTTTAAAAAGTTTTAAAATTTAGTATAAGCAGATATAAACAATATAAATATATAATACACAATTAAAATTTTCAAAGGGATATGATGTTTAATACCTATTGGGCTTTAGGTAACGAGGGTTACTATAGAGTAAATGATGGAAAACTATTGTATGCACCTGCGAATAATACTGATTATTCTGTTGATGAAGATTATGAGACAGAAGTAGAGGTTGTGACACCACAACAACTTGAAGAGATAAATAGAATTCTTGGTACTCATTACACTATAGATGAGATTAACTCTTTGTAATTCAACTCTTTTTAGTTAAAATACCCCATTTTAAAATAGGAAAATTGATCAATGAAAAATAAAATATCTAATTTCTTTACAACATCTTTACAAGGTTTCTTTTGGCTTGTACCAATTATAGCAATAGGAGTTGTGTTTGCAATAGTATTTGAAAAGTTATCAGCAATAAATACCACTATTGCAAGTTTTTTAGGGATAGAAGCAAATCCAAATAGTATAGTATTTGTAATATGTGGTTTTGTATGTGTTGTTATTGCATGTTATATAGCTGGAAAGATACTCAATACTTTTTTAGGGGAATGGTTTAATAATATAATCCATAAAATACCTTTTTATAAAAATATAGCAGATTTTTTTGAACTATTTAATTCAGCAAAATCAGGAGAACAAGATGTACTTGTAGTTGCTATAAAAGGATTTGGAGTAAATAGTTACAACATAGGGCTTATGTACAATACAAAAGAATCTCTCATAAAAGGTCATTATTCTGTAGTATTAAGTCATATGCCACTACAAGGTGGATTTATCTTTGAAGTACCTGGGAATGAAATATATGTAATAAAAGAGGCAAAGTTTAATCACAATTTAGAATATCTTCTAACTTCTGCTAGTCGTTCTATGGCTGATATGTTAAAAATAGAACCGGTGGAAATAGATTCTTTAATAACATTAACAGAGTATAAAAAACAACAATAAAATGTCTATAGTTATGATATCTCCAGAAGTTTATAATTTTGGTTAAAACTTATAGTTTTTTAGTACTTTGTGTATTGTTTTGGTCTGGTAATTTTGTATTAGGTCGATTTGTAAAAGATGATATAGAACCATTAGAATTAGCTTTTTTTCGTTGGCTTTTTGTATTGATTATTATCTCTCCAATTTTAATAAAAAACTATGTCAAAATTTTTAAAGTTGTAAAAAAAAACTTTAAAATAGTTTTACTATTATCAGTTCTTGGAATTAGTAGTTTTAACACTATTTTATATTTTGGCTTATCTATGACAACTTCTACAAATGCTCTTATTATTAACTCAAGTGTTCCTATTTTGATACTTGTACTCTCTTTTTTTATACTTAAACAAAAAATAACTACAAATCAAAGTTTTGGAATACTCCTTTCTACAATAGGAGTATTGTATTTAGTTCTTCAAGGGAAGTTTGAAAATATTTTATTGTTAGAATTTAATCAAGGTGATATTTGGATTATTACCTCCTCTTTTATTTGGGCTTTATATTCTGTATTGATGAGGTTTAAACCAAAAGAGTTCAATGATGTGGAGTTTTTTGCAGTAATCGTTTTCTTTGGTTTTATAGCTCTCTTACCTGTATATTTTTATCAAGGTTATACCGTTGCACATGAGTTAGAACTTTTAAAGTCAAACTATTTTGTGTTTATTTATGTATCTGTGTTTGCTTCAACACTCTCTTTTTATTTTTGGCATTATGGTATTGATAAAATAGGGGCATCAAAAACTGGACAATTTACACATCTAATGCCTTTATTTGGGGCTTTTTTAGCCTATATTTTTTTAGGAGAAGTGTTGCAAATTTATCATATATTGGGGATGATTTTAATTTTTATTGGTATCTATCTCTCTTTATTTTACAAACCAAGAACAAATTAGTTTTGTTCTAATTGTTCGAGTTTTGTAAAATAAACATGTCCTAAATAGATAATATAAAATACCGAGATAAAGAAAGCTACAAAAGGGATAAGTGAGATTGTATATAAAAATATTGTACGAAGTCTCATTCCCCCTTTATCATTATAATAAACTTGTACAAACTGCTCTTTTGATGTTATAGTTGAAGCTATATCAAAGTGAAGCATTTTGTGAAAGAAGTAATAAAATGGTAGATTGATAGCTATGATGTTTACTAACGGGATAAAATAAAATGGGATCAATATGATAAATATTAGTATCATCACTAAAGCTGTTTTTATAATCTTTCCTATACCATCTATAATACTAAAATTTGATTCTATAGGAAGAGTTGCATAATGTCTTTTATGAATAATTGCTAAAATTCTAGGGGTTAAAAAACCTATAATAATAAGTGATACAAAAATAGAGAGATACCCTATAGCAAAAAGACCAACTGTATACACAAGAAAACTTACTATCCAAGAGGTAACAGTATATTTTAGAAGAAAATCTAAGATACTATTTCCAGTATAGCTTTCAGTTGTAGTGGACTCTATCACTTCACCATTTTCCACTTTTGTTTCATATTGTTCTATTTGTATCTGTGTATTTTCTAAACTCTCTAACCCAAAACTCGCTGCTGAAAAAAATACTATATACAATACTAGGGCACTTCCTAGTAGTGGATAGAGTATAAAAGTTAGCATCTCTTTTGTTAAATAGTCATCTACACTTTTGTTAAATATTTTAAATTCGTTCATTTTTATCTCTTTTATTGGTGAAATGTTACAAAATCATCTAGAGCGATTCTAGGTGTTCTGTAGCTATTTATTATAGCTTCTTTATCTTCATATCCTAAAGCTATACCACAAAGTAATATTTTACTATTTTCTATATTTAATTCTTTTTTGACTATGTCTGGATATTGGGCAAGGGCTGCTTGTGTGCAAGTGCTAAGTCCAAGTTCTACAGCTGTTAACATAATAGACTGTAAAAACATCCCGTAGTCTAAATAAGAACCAATTTCAAGATGACTGTCAATAAAAAAGTATAAGACAACTGGAGCATCAAAAGCGGTATAGTTTTGTAACCATTGATTAAATTGTTTCTCTTTATCTTCTCTTTTAATATTTAAAGTAGAGTACATTAAAAGACCAGTTTCTTTTCTTCTAGTTTTGTATGGTTCTTCCCACTTTAGAGGATAATAGTTGTACCCCATTCGTTCAGGTTCATTGTTTTTTAAAGCTTCTATCATTTGAATTTCAATAGTTTTTTTTGTATCACCACTTACAACTGCCACTTGCCAAGGTTGCATATTGACTCCAGATGGTGCGTGTTTAGCAGTATCAAGAATAGTTCTTATTTTTTCTAATTCAACATTTTTTTTTAAAAATGCTCGTACTGATTTTCTTTGTTTGATTGTTTCGAGTATATTCATAAAATTATTGTATCTAAAATTCATTTTCATTTCATTTAGAAATTATACAATTCGATTTTTAAGAGATGAGGAGAAGGATTGAGAAATTTATCACAAGGGAAACTAGTATTTTTAGTAGCTTTATTTTTAGTTATTTTTGACAATATGTCATTTTTTACAAATGTTATAAAAGTATATCCACTTTTTGGTGGTAATATTTACTTTGTAATTTCATTAGTAGCTATTTTGTTACTATTTACCAATATATTATTAACATTAGTTAGTTCAAAATATACAATAAAACCTTTATTGGTAGTTATTGTTTTAATTTCAGCATTTACAAATTATTTTATGAATACTTATGGTGTAGTTATAGATGATAGTATGATACAAAATTCATTGCAAACAAACTTAAGTGAGTCTATAGATCTATTTAGTTTACAGCTTCTTACATATGCTTTTTTTCTTGGCGTTGTCCCTGCTTATTTTATCTATAAAACCCCAATACAATACAAAAGTTTTACACAAGAGTTATATGCAAAATTAAAATCAATTATACTCTCTTTGATTATTATTGTAATATTGGTGTTAAGTTTTAGTAAATACTATACTTCGTTTTTTAGAGAGCATAAATCACTTCGATACCATACAAATCCAACCTATTGGATATATAGCTTAGGAAAATATATAAGTAAAACATTTAATAGCGGTCCTATAGTTGTAGAGTCAATTGGTGATGATGCAAAGATTACAGAACCAATAAGTGATGAGAAAAAAGAATTAGTGATTATGGTTGTTGGAGAAGCAGCACGGGCAGATAGATTTTCACTCAATGGATATGAAAAAGAGACAAATCCTCTTTTAAAAAAAGAGGATATAGTAAACTTTTCAAATGTCTCTTCATGTGGTACATCAACAGCAGTGTCAGTACCTTGTATGTTTTCAATTTTTCCTAAAGATGATTTTGACTATAAAAAAGGTGTAGAGACACAAAACATCTTAGATGTGATTCAAAAATCTGGAGTAGAGGTGCTGTGGAGGGATAATAATTCTGATTCAAAAGGTGTGGCACTAAGAGTTCCTTTTGAAGACTATCGAACACCGCAACGAAATACTATTTGTATAGATGGAGAGTGTAGAGATATAGGGATGTTAGTAGGCCTTGATAAATATATAGAAAAAAATAAAAGCAAAGATATCCTCATAGTATTACATCAAATGGGCAATCATGGACCAGCATACTATAAAAGGTATCCAAAAGAGTTTGAAAAATTTAAGCCTGTATGTAAAACAAATCAGTTAGAACAGTGTACAAAAGAGGAGTTAAGCAATGCTTATGACAATGCTATACTTTATACAGACTTCTTTTTATCTAAAGTTATCAATTTTTTAAAACCATATGAAAATACTCATGAAACAGCGATGATATATATGAGTGACCACGGAGAGAGTTTAGGGGAAAATGGATTGTATCTCCATGGAATGCCTTATTTTATGGCTCCAGATTCTCAAACAAAAGTAGGTGCTTTGATGTGGTTTGGAGGTGAAGAAATGAAAGAAGATGTTGATGTAGAAAAATTAAAAACTTATAAAGATAAACCATTTTCACAAGATTATTTATTTCATACACTTTTAAAAATATTTGAAGTTGATACAAAGCTTTATGATAAAAAGTTAGATATATTATATGATGCAACAACACTTGAATAAACATCTACTGATAACTTTTATAGTTTTAGTAGGTGCAATTGTATTTTTTGGTCTATCGCAAATAGATTTAGTGGTTCAGGATATTTTATTTGATTTTGATGCTAAACAATGGATATTAAATAGAGATTTGCAACCATACAAATTTTTGTTTTATGATGGGATAAAAAAGTTTTTAATTTTTAGCGTATTATTATTAATATTATTCTCTGTTGTTTTTTATAAAACAAGATTAATACAAGAATATAGAAAAGGTATATTAGTAGTTGTATTATCTTCTATATTAGTTCCTTTAGTTATTGGAGGATTAAAAAAATATACAAATATGCCTTGTCCAAAGAATGAGATACATTATGGTGGAATTTATCCTAAAACAAATGTATGGGAAAAGTTCCCAACAACTTTTCACACCAATAAGAAAATCAAATGTTGGCCAGCTGGACATGCTAGCGGAGGCTTTGCACTGTTGAGTTTATTTTTTTTATTTAAAAGTAGAAAAAATAAGATTTTAGCAGTAGTCTTTGCTTCAACTGTAGGTGTGAGTATGGGTACTTATAAGATGTTAATAGGTGATCATTTTTTAAGTCATACAGTTTTAACTATGATTATAGCTTGGTTTGTTATACTTCTTATTGTAGCTATAGTTGAAAAATTTATTAAGAAAGATAAAAAGGGACTTGATGAACAATAAACCTAAATACCATTTTTTAAAAAATACACAATATGCACTTTCAGGTTTAAAACATACTCTAAAAACAGAAAGTTCTTTTAAGTTAGAATTATTCTTAGGGATATTTATATTTTTTGGAATTTATATTATTGATGTGGCTCTTATTTATAAACTTATTTTAATAGTTACAGCTTGTTTAATTTTAATTGTAGAGTTACTTAATAGTGCAATAGAAAATGTTGTAGACTTAGTCACTAAAGATATTCATCCACTAGCAAAAACAGCTAAAGATATAGGGGCAACTGCAGTTATGTTTAGTATTGTTTTGCATCTTTTATGTTGGTTTTTAATTTTAATATAATCGTTAATCTTTTTTTGATATTATAATTTATTATTATATTATAAAGGGATAATTATGAAAAAATTATTTATACTACTCGCATTATATTTGCCATTTGTATCACTAAGTGCCAATGAAGATTCAGCAATAGCGAACTATAAAAAAACTTGTAAAAAGTGTCATGGAAGTGCATATTATGTTGCAAAAGAGAGAACAAGTGATGAGTGGAGAGCTCTTTTTGAAAACAATGGAAAGAAACTTTATAGCAGTCATTTAAGTGATGAAAAAGCGATAAAGAAACTAGATTCCAGTTATTTTGTTAATAGAAGAGAAGATTTACAAAAATTCTTAGTTGACAATGCAAAAGATAGTGGTACTATTCCACCTTGTAATAGTACCACTTGTGGTTTTTATGTAAAAGTTCCTAAAAAAGACAAGAAACCAACTCCTAGTCTTTTTAAATAGGAAATAATCTTATAATTAGCACTTATGTTGCAAAAGTGCTAATTATTTTTAAAACTTTAGCTTTCTTTTATAAAGTTATGTTAATATTTCAATTCAAAAATAGAATATTACAAATAATTAATAGGAGAATTAAATATGGCAAAACATGAATTTCAAACTGAAGTAGGGCAGTTATTACAACTAATGACACACTCTTTATACTCAAATAAAGAGATATTTATAAGAGAGTTAGTATCAAATGCAAGTGATGCTATTGATAAACTGAACTATTTAAGACTTACTGAAGATAATTTAAAAGAAAAATATGCAGATTTCAAGGGTCAAGTTAATATTAAAATAGATGAAGAAGATAACTCAATCACAATTGCTGATAATGGTCTTGGTATGAATGAGGAAGATTTAATTGCTTCAATTGGTACTATTGCAAAATCTGGTACAAAGTCATTTGTAGAAGCTTTAAGTGGTGATGCTAAAAAAGATAGTAATCTCATTGGTCAATTTGGTGTTGGTTTTTACTCAGTGTTTATGGTAGCGGATAAAGTTGATGTTATCTCTAAAAAAGCAGGTGAAGAGCAAGCTTACAAATGGTCAAGTGATGGAAGCGGAAGCTTTGATTTAAATCCTTGCGTAAAAGATGAATCAGGGACTGTAATCTACATCAAACTAAAAGAGGAAGAGAGAAGTGACTATACTTCAAAACATAGAGTTGAATCAATAGTTAAAAAATACTCAAATCATATAGCTTATCCAATTTTCTTAAATTATAGTGAAGAGGTTACAGAAGAGTTAAGTGAAGAAGATCAAAAAGCTGGTAAAGAGGCTAAAAAATCTATTGAGAAAAAAAGAGAACAAATCAATGAAGCTACAGCTCTCTGGACACAACCAAAAGCAAGTCTTAAAGCTGAAGATTATAATGAATTTTATAAAACAATTTCTCATGATAGTGATGAACCTCTTATATATGTACACACAAAAGCAGAAGGTGTTAGTGAATATACAACATTATTTTATATCCCTAAAAAAGCTCCAATGGATATGTATAGAGTAGACTTCCAACCAGGAGTTAAACTTTATGTAAAAAGAGTATTTATTACAGATGATGAAAAAGAGCTTTTACCTACATATTTAAGATTTGTTAGAGGTATTATTGATAGTGAAGATTTACCATTAAATGTTTCTAGAGAGCTACTTCAAGAAAATAGAGTTATGGCAAATAT
>Ga0209345_10003560_pt1 | contig 15907 bp, 12 predicted proteins | sample Cruoilmetagenom7_FD_187294 | JGI IMG/M metagenome (GOLD analysis project Ga0209345, IMG submission 187294) | Oil polluted marine microbial communities from Coal Oil Point, Santa Barbara, California, USA - Sample 7 (SPAdes) (version 2) | ecosystem: Environmental > Aquatic > Marine > Oil seeps ... | reverse complement strand
CCACTTCTTTGGGCATGAAGCTCCATTTGACACCGGTTGGGAAACCTGCACCACCACGACCACGAAGACCAGAAGTCTTCATTTCGTCGATAATCCAGTCTCTACCTTTTTCAAGAATACCCTTAGTACCATCCCAACAACCGCGAGATTGCGCACCTTTTAAGCTTTTATCTTTCAGCCCGTAGATATTCGTGAAAATGCGATCCTTATCAGTCAGCATTATGCATCCCCCGTCAAACTGGTCAGTCCATCAAGAGGTTCAGCGCCTTGACGACCGTTTTGAGGACCCACTTTTGGGGCTTTGCCTTGACGCAAATCCATAATGATTTGCTTGGCATTGTCCCCGCTTAAGTCTTCATAATAGTCGTCATTGATTTGCATCATTGGCGCGTTTGAACAAGCACCCAAACATTCGACTTCCCACAAAGTGATCAAACCATCAGCTGATGTTTCACCTGTGTTAATCTCGGCAGCTTCTTGAACGGCTTTGACGATGTCGTCAGAACCACGCAACCAGCATGAAATGTTGGTGCAAACCTGTACGTGATGTTTCCCGACAGGCTCTTTATTGAACATGGTGTAGAAGGTAGCAACTTCGTATACGCGTACCGGAGCCATTCCAAGCATGTCAGCAACGACATCCATGGCAACCCGAGGCAACCAACCGTATTGGCGTTGAGCCAAGTCCAGCAGTGGCATACAAGCGCTTTGCTTCTTTTCTTCTGGGTACTTAGCAAGGTGTCCCTTTACCAGTTCCAGATTTTCCGGAGTAAACTCGAAAGTGTCCGGTTGTTGTACGTTATTTTGGCTACTCATCGATCAATCTCACCGAAAACGATATCAAGGGAACCGATGTTGGCGACAACGTCAGCCAGCATATGTCCTTCTGATAAGAAGTTCAGAGCTTGCAAATGAGCAAACCCAGGGGCACGGATGTGGCAACGGTATGGTTTGTTAGAACCATCAGCCACCAAATAGACAGCAAATTCACCTTTTGGCGCTTCAACAGCTGTATAAGTTTCCCCTGCAGGAACCTTGAAACCTTCTGTGAAAAGCTTGAAATGGTGGATAAGAGCTTCCATAGAAGACTTCATCTCATCACGCTTAGGCGGGCTGTATTTGTTATCGACACATTTGACAGGGTCACCAATACAAGCATCAAGTTTGTCACAAGCTTGCGTGATGATTTTCAAAGTTTCGCGCATTTCCATCATACGAAGTTGATAACGGGTGAAACAATCGTTCTTACCCTTACCAACAGGGATATCAAAATCAAATTCTTCATAAGAATCATAAGGTTGAGATTTACGTAAATCCCAAGCCAAACCATTACCGCGAAGGTTTGGACCAGAAAAGCCCCAATCCAATGCGTCATCTAAAGAAATCTCACCAATATCCACTGTACGTTGACGGAAAATACGGTTTTCAGTCAAAAGTGTTTCAGTATCTGTGATGACTTTTGGGAAACGTTCAACCCATGCACGCACATCATCCGTCAATCCAGCAGGAATGTCAGCAGACACACCACCGGGGCGGAAATAGTTCATGTGCATACGTGCACCGCACGCGCGTTCACAAAATTCATAAAGAACTTCACGTTCTTCAAACAACCATAAGAACGGCGTCATTGCACCCACGTCCATAGCATATGAGCCAATGTTCATGATGTGGTTTTGAATACGCCCGATTTCAGCAAACAATACGCGGATATATTGCGCACGTTTAGGTACTTCCATAGCGGTCAATTTCTCAATAGCCAAACAAAACGCATGTTCTTGGTTTTGTGGGGCTACATAATCGAGACGATCGAAATAAGGTGTACCTTGTAGGTATGTTTTGTTTTCAAGGAGCTTTTCAGTTCCCCGGTGCAGCAATCCAATATGCGGATCTGCACGTACTACAACTTCACCATCAAGTTCCAGAACCAAACGAAGCACACCGTGTGCTGCCGGATGCTGAGGACCGAAGTTGAGATTGTAGTTTTTGATTTGATTCTCAGACATTATGCATTGCCCTCCGCTTTTTCATCACCAGGAAGTATGCCTTGTAGGCCTTCCCAAGGAGAGAGGAAGTCAAAGTTACGCATGTCTTGTGTCAGTTTTACAGGTTCGTAAACAACACGTTTTTGCTCATCGTCATAACGCAATTCAACATAGCCTGTAAGCGGGAAGTCTTTACGCAAAGGATGACCTTCAAAACCGTAATCCGTCATAATACGACGTAGGTCAGGATGTTCATCAAAGTAAATGCCGTAAAGGTCCCATGTTTCGCGTTCAAACCAATTAGCTGTACTGAAGATATCCGTAACACTAGGGACTGGGGTATCTTCATCAGTTTTGATTTTAACGCGAATACGTAGGTTATGCTGCATGCTCAACATATTATAAACAACGTCAAAACGTTCTTCGCGTTCTGGATAATCCACCCCGCAAACGTCCATCAATATTTTAAATAAACAGTTGGCATCATCACGTAAAAAAGTCAGCACCTTACAAATGGTATCACGACGCACTTGAATAATAAGCTCGCCGTTCATGATTTCACTTGATGTGACTTCTTGTGCCAATTTCAATGACACATATTCAGAGAGTTCGTTTAAAGCTTCAGTCATAGTGACCTTTTCCCTTCCCTAGCGGAACAACGTGCCGGTACGACGAATTTTCTTCTGTAATTGAAGAATGCCGTAGAGCAACGCTTCTGCGGTTGGAGGACAGCCCGGGACATAAATGTCAACCGGAACAACGCGGTCACAGCCACGAACGACTGCATATGAGTAATGGTAATAACCACCCCCATTTGCACATGACCCCATAGAGATCACGTAGCGTGGTTCAGCCATTTGGTCATAAACACGACGAAAAGCAGGAGCCATTTTGTTAGTTAATGTACCAGCCACAATGATCACGTCTGACTGACGTGGACTTGGGCGAGGCACAACGCCAAAACGATCAAGATCATAACGTGCCATATAGGCATGCATCATCTCAACCGCACAACAAGCTAAACCAAATGTCAAAGGCCATAAAGAACCCGTACGGGCCCAGTTAACAACCTTATCAACTTGCGCAACAACGAAACCACGATCTTGGATTTCATCAGTCACTGCTTTCAAGAGTGTATCTTGTTCTGAGCCTTGCGGTATTTCTGCAAGAGCATGAGAACCTTGCTTGGAATCTACTCCCATTCCAAGGCTCCTTTCTTCCATTCATAAACGAAACCGATGGTAAGAACACCAAGGAACACCATCATAGACCAAAAGCCAAACATGCCAACGGAGCTCAATGAGATAGCCCACGGAAACAAGAAAGCGACTTCAAGGTCGAAGATGATGAAGAGTATGGCAACGAGGTAGAAGCGCACGTCAAATTTTGTGCGTGCATCTTCAAACGCAGCAAAACCACATTCAAATGCAGTGTTCTTTTCTGTATCAGGGTGCTGTTGCACCACAATGTATGAACCGCCGATACAAATGACGGCGATTACAAGTGCAATCCCAAGGAAAATAAGGATTGGTAAATATTCTTGCAGGAGTGCTTCCATAGTAGCGTCCCTTTTTAGCCTAGACCTTACTTCTTTTAAACGATTATCCAGTAATAGGAAACCGTTCAAAATCTCATCCGGTCGAAGGCTCTTCATAAAATAAAAAATCTAAAGAGTATTCCGGTAATTTGCGTCGCAACAGACTGTAATTTACAGGCGAACTCCCCTAGTTGTTCAATGGCATGGTAAACCATGCCTTTTCGTTGCGCCGCAAGCAGTCATAATAAGACATACAATCCGGCTCAAATAAGTGGCGAGAGTGACGAGACTCGAACTCGCGGCCTTCGGCGTGACAGGCCGACGCTCTAACCAACTGAGCTACACCCCCACAAATGTGTCGTGAGGCATTTTTTAGATCAGCTCATAAGTCCTGTCAAGTAAATGGAAACCGTAGGTTTTTGGTGTGACCAGTTATATTTTTCTAACAATGAAATAATGTTCCTCCTAAAGGCTTTGATACCACGGGTATAAAAGATAACTCTAATGTTTATTGCCCGCTATTATTCGTTATATTATTTAGATTTTTTTCTTTTAAAACAGTCGCTAAAAGCAATAATGAACATTAAATATCCATCAAATAAGAGTAGACATGAATACGAGTCCTTAAAAAATAAAAAAGACAGCATTTCAGTTACTTATAGATTCGAGAATGATTGAGTTAATAAACAAAAAAAAGACCGCCCGAAGGCAGTCTTTTTTTGAAAATGGTGGGCGTTGAGAGATTCGAACTCCCGACCCTCTCGGTGTAAACGAGATGCTCTAACCAACTGAGCTAAACGCCCATCTTCTTTCTTAAGGTACCACCATGTTAATGGTGGGCGTTGAGAGATTCGAACTCCCGACCCTCTCGGTGTAAACGAGATGCTCTAACCAACTGAGCTAAACGCCCTTAAGAAGTGAGGTGTTTATAATCTAAATTTTCGTCTATGCAACAGTTAATTTGATAAAAAATAAAGAGATTTAAAAAAAGTAAAACCGGCCTCCTTTCGGAGACCGGTATTACAGAGATTCAGAGACTGTAAACTTAGTTCACAGCGTCTTTTAAGCCTTTACCAGCTTTAAATTTCGGCTGTTTAGATGCCGGAATTTGAATCTTTTCACCAGTGCGTGGGTTACGGCCTTCTGTAGCTGCACGTTGTGCAACAGAGAAAGTACCGAAACCAACGAGACGAACTTCGTCTCCTGATTGTAATGCGTTAGTGATAGCACCGAAAACACCGTCAACTGCTTTTGAAGCGTCAGCCTTAGAAAGACCAGTTCCAGTAGCAACTGCAGCCACAAGATCGTTCTTATTCACCAGGGCCCCCTATATGTTAGTTATTATTAAAAGCGAAAACAATTGGTCGTTTCCAATCAATTGTCGAAGACGAGCAAAGTGTACTTATGCAAAATCATGACGTCAATCGGAGATGCGCAGTTTTTCTAAGTTTTTTGTTTTTTTTATCCATATTGCGGTGCATGATGTTGCCGTCTAGTCACAAGCAAGGGCAAAAATGAACGCCTTGGTCGAATAGAGAGCTATTAAAATAAAAAACGCTACCCCTTTCAGGGCAGCGTTTTATAAGAATCTAAGAATATAAGTTAGTGTGTAACCACACCATTTGCTTCATCTTCGTTCTTTTTAGCAGCAAGAGCCGCTTGGTTTTCTTTTTCTTCATCCCATTCGATAGGAACCAAGGGACCAGCTAAGGCTTTTTCGAGAGCTTCATCAACCCATTGTACGGGGATGATTTCTAAACCTCGTTTAACATTATCTGGTATTTCCTTAAGATCTTTTTCATTGTCGTGTGGAATAAGAACGAGCTTAATTCCGGCACGATGGGCTGCCAGAAGTTTTTCTTTCAAACCGCCAATTGGAAGAACACGACCACGCAAAGTGATTTCACCCGTCATCGCAACGTCACGTCGAACAGGTATACCTGTAATGGCTGATACAAGAGAAGTTGCCATCGCGACACCCGCACTAGGACCATCTTTTGGAGTTGCCCCTTCAGGAACGTGAACGTGTATATCTTTCTTTTGGAATGTAGGTGGTTCAATACCAAACGTTGTCGCACGAGATTGAACGTAAGTTTTCGCAGCAGAAATCGATTCTTGCATCACATCACCAAGTTTACCCGTGAATTTGATGCCACCTTTACCTGGTATGACAGTTGCTTCAATGGAAAGGATTTCTCCGCCAACTTCTGTCCAAGCAAGGCCTGTTGTGACACCAACGAGATCTTTCTCTTCAACTTCACCGTAACGGAATTTTTTGATACCAGCATATTTTTCAAGATTACGAGATGTGACTGTTAATTTCGTGATTTTCTTTAAAAGAATATCACGTGTTGCTTTACGGCATAGCATCGCAATTTCACGTTCAAGATTACGAACACCCGCTTCTCTTGTATAATGACGAATTAAATCACGAAGTGCACCATCAGAAATAGACCATTCCTCTGGCGAAAGACCAGCTGCTTTCTTTTGCTTGTCAATTAAATGACGCTTTGCAATTTCAAGCTTTTCATCTTCTGTGTAACCAGAAAGACGTAAAATTTCCATACGGTCTAAAAGAGGCTGTGGCATGTTTAATGAATTAGCTGTCGTCACAAACATGACATCAGATAAATCATAATCCACTTCCAAATAATGATCTTGGAAAGTCGAGTTTTGTTCAGGGTCTAAGACCTCTAACAAAGCCGATGCTGGATCACCACGGAAATCGTTGCCCATTTTTTCAATCTCATCGAGAAGAAAAAGAGGATTCGATGCTTTGGCTTTTTTCATGCCTTGGATGATTTTACCGGGCATTGAACCAATGTAGGTACGACGATGCCCGCGAATTTCAGACTCATCACGCACACCACCAAGAGCCATGCGGACATATTTACGTCCTGTTGCTCGAGCAATTGATTTACCCAATGATGTTTTACCAACGCCAGGAGGGCCAACCAAACACAGAATAGGCCCTTTCATTTTCTTGGTGCGTTGCTGAACTGCCAAATATTCAAGAATACGTTCTTTGACTTTTTCCAGACCATAATGGTCTTCGTTTAAAATAGCCTCTGCTTTTGCGAGATCTTTTTTAACTTTTGAACGTTTTTTCCAAGGAACAGCCAACATCCAATCAAGATAGTTGCGAACAACGGTCGCCTCTGCTGACATTGGGCTCATGGATTTGAGTTTCTTCAACTCGCCCATAGCTTTTTCTTTGGCTTCTTTAGAAAGTTTTGTTCCTTTGATTTTTTCTTCTAGTTCAGAATTTTCATCCTTACCGTCTTCGCCCTCGCCCAACTCGTTCTGAATAGCTTTGAGTTGTTCGTTGAGATAATACTCGCGCTGTGATTTTTCCATCTGGCGCTTAACACGGTTGCGGATTTTCTTTTCAACTTGCAAGACACCGATTTCGGTTTCCATGAAAGAGAAGACGCGTTCTAAACGGTCTGTGATAGATGGCATTTCAAGGAGTTCTTGCTTTTCAGAGATTTTCAAAGCGAGATGTGATGCAATCGTATCGGCAAGTTTACCTGTATCTTCGATCTGATTGATTGAGACCATGACTTCAGGTGGAACTTTTTTATTCAAATTTACATATTGTTCAAACTGAGAAACAACAGAACGACCGAGAGCTTCGATCTCTTCTTTCGTGCCTTCTTCTTCAGCGACTTCTTGAATATGTGCTTGGAAGAATTCTTCTGTTTGTGTGTATTCGTCAATGGTGGCACGACGTCCACCTTCTACGAGGACTTTCACGGTTCCATCAGGAAGCTTTAGCAACTGTAATACGGTTGAGACTGTGCCGACTTTGTAAATATCATCGGCAGATGGGTCGTCATCAGTGGCATTTTTTTGAGCGACGAGCAAAATTTGCTTATCTTCTTTCATCACGTCTTCAAGTGCACGAACGGATTTCTCTCGCCCGACAAAAAGCGGCACGATCATGTGCGGGAAGACAACAATGTCACGTAATGGTAGGACGGGGTAAAGACCGTCAGAAGTTTTTTCGAACATATGACCCTTAAAAAACTGGCTGTTCTAGAATGAACGATCCCGATCATCGGCAATCGCATTTGATAGTCTAATACTAGACCATAAAGAATTTAGCCCCCAAGAAGAAAACTTCAAGGGGGCCAAAAAATATAGCTTTTTATGCAAAAAATAGGATTTTAAGCACTTGTATCGGCTTCTTCTGCTTTTTCTGCATAGATAAGCAACGGATCTTTGTCACTTTCAACGGCTTCGGAGTTAACCATAACTTCGTCAACACCATCCGCTGATGGCAGATCAAACATTGTATTCAATAAAATTGCTTCTAGGATTGAACGCAATCCGCGAGCACCTGTTTTACGGTCAATCGCTTTAGCCGCAATTGAATTTAACGCACCTTCAGTGAAAGATAATTTAGTATCTTCCATTTCAAAGAGGCGTTGATACTGTTTAACCAATGCATTTTTAGGTTCTGTCAAAATTTTGATCAGCGCATCCACGTCCAAATCTTCCAGCGTTGCCAAAACGGGCAGACGACCAACAAATTCAGGGATGAGGCCAAACTTTAACAAATCTTCTGGTTCCATATCATGTAGAACCGTACCTGTTTTACGTTCTTCCTCGCTGCGGACGTCCGCACCAAAACCGATAGACGTATCACGACCACGATCTGAGATGATTTTGTCGATACCTGCAAAGGCACCACCGCAAATAAACAGAATGTTTGTCGTGTCGACTTGTAAAAATTCTTGCTGTGGATGCTTGCGCCCACCTTGAGGAGGAACAGAAGCAACTGTGCCTTCCATAATTTTCAACAAGGCTTGCTGAACGCCCTCGCCCGATACATCGCGTGTGATTGATGGATTGTCGCTTTTACGCGAAATTTTATCAACTTCATCGATGTAAACAATGCCACGCTGTGCGCGCTCAACATTGTAATCAGCCGATTGTAATAATTTTAAGATTATGTTTTCAACGTCTTCACCAACGTAACCTGCTTCGGTTAATGTCGTGGCATCAGCCATTGTGAAGGGTACGTCAAGAATACGTGCAAGTGTTTGGGCCAAAAGCGTTTTACCGCAACCTGTTGGACCAACAAGCAAGATATTAGATTTTGCAAGTTCAATGTCACCTGTTTGACCAAGGTGATTAAGACGCTTGTAGTGGTTGTGAACAGCAACAGACAGCACGCGTTTTGCATGGGATTGTCCAATTACATAATCATCAAGGACTTCAAAAATCTCTAGTGGGGAAGGTACGCCTTCTTCGGATTTAACCAAACCGCTTTTATTTTCTTCGCGGATGATGTCCATACAAAGCTCAACACATTCATCACAGATGAATACAGTTGGGCCGGCGATCAGCTTCCGGACTTCGTGCTGGCTTTTGCCGCAGAAGGAGCAGTAGAGAGTGTTTTTTGAGTCATCACCGGAAGACTTAGTCATGGTTTCTCCAATTATTCGATGCCTTCAGGCACCTTGATTTGTATCCTCTTTTCATAGATTAGCCCGACTCATACTTAAATCACAATGTTTAATATTGTCGAACCTTCATGAAAAAGGTTTCTTTTAAGAGCTGTCGTTACTCGTAAGAGATTACAAGTAAAATTAAGACGCCCGCTTGAATGTGCGGGCGTCTTTGAAAAGCTTAGCTTTATTAACTTGTTTTGTCATCATCAGACGCGACTGGGCGCGTGCTGACAACTTCATCAATGAGGCCAAATTCTTTTGCATCTTCGGGTGTCATGAAGCGATCACGTTCTAGTGCATCTTCAATTTGTTCAAGTTTTTGACCTGTGTGATGCACATAAATTTCGTTAAGGCGACGTTTCAAGGCCAAGATTTCTTGTGCTTGGATTTGAATGTCCGTTGCTTGACCTTGGGCACCACCAGAAGGCTGATGAACCATGATGCGAGAGTTAGGAAGTGCATAACGTTTCCCAGCAGCCCCTGCAGCAAGTAAAAGCGAGCCCATTGAGCAAGCTTGACCTAAGCAAACTGTAGATACGTCTGGACGGATATATTGCATGGTGTCGTAGATGGACAAACCAGAAGTCACAACCCCACCAGGTGAATTGATATAAATCGCAATATCTTTTTCTGGGTTTTCAGATTCTAAGAATAGAAGCTGTGCACAGATTAGGCTGGCCATATGATCTTCCACCTGACCGGTGATGAAGATAATACGTTCTTTTAACAGACGTGAATAAATGTCATAGGCACGCTCGCCACGGTTTGTTGTTTCAACAACCATTGGGACAAGGTTACTCATTACGTCGATCGGATCCCTCATAGAATACTCATTCCTTTAAGTCTCAAGCCAGATTAAGGCACTGCATTAGAAAACCCTCCAAGCCGAAATGACCATGGAGGGTTCCTAAGTTACGAAGCCTTTTCAATTCCCGCAAGGGGAACCTTTAGTAAATCGTATAAAAACTTATTCTGCGTCTTTAGCAGCCGCTGCTTTCTTTGCAGGAGCTTTCTTCGCAGGAGCTTTTTTAGCAGCCGCTTTTTTAGCAGGAGCTTTCTTCGCAGCCGCTTTTTTAGCTGGTTTTTCAGCAGCTTCTTCTTCAGCAGTCAGAACGCCCATGAGTTCTTCAGCTGTAACTTCTTTGTCAGTCACTTTTGCAAGCTCAACAATGAAATCAACTACTTTTTCTTCAAACAATGGGGCGCGAAGGCCTTCAACCGCTTGTGGGTTGGATTTGAAGTAGTTGAATACAGCTTCTTCTTGACCAGGGTAATTGCGTGCCTCAGCCATGATCGCACCGTTAAGATCGTCTTGACCTAATTCCAGTTCGTTCACACGACCAACTTCAGCCAATACCAAGCCAAGGCGAACGCGACGTTCTGCGATTACTTTATATTCTTCTTTCAGAACTTCATCAGATTTGTCTTTATCAGACGCATCGATTTGTTCTGGGTTGTTTTTACGTGTTTCTTCAAACTGTTTCCAAATTTGATCAATTTCGCCTTCGATCAATGAAGCTGGAAGTTCAAAAGAGTGAGCTTCGTCTAATGCATCAAGCAAATGCTTTTTAAGGTGCTGTCGAGACATTTGGTCAGTTTCTTTGCTGCGTTCTTCGCGAATCGCATTTTTCAAAGCATCCAATGTGTCCATGCCGACTTTTTTAGCAAGGTCGTCATTTATTTCAGCAGGAATAGAAGCGTGAATTTCATTTACTTTACATTCAAAAACGGCAGCTTTACCAGCAAGGTTTTCAGCGCCATATTCTTCAGGGAAGTTAACTTCGACTTTTTTCTCTTCGCCAGCTTTAAGACCAATTAACTGTTCTTCAAAACCAGGAATGAAAGAACCTGAACCGATTTCAAGGTTGTAATTTTCGCCTTTACCGCCGTCAAATTCAACGCCATCTACGCTACCAACAAAGTCGATAACAGCAATGTCACCCTTAGCAAGTTTCTTAGCTTTAGATTTTACAGCCTCAGAACCTTTGTTTGCATCAGCAATGCGTTGCAAAGTTTCGTCGATTTCTTCGTCACTTACTTTTACTGTCAGACGTTCTAATTTAATTTTTTTGAAATCCATAGTTTCGATCTCAGGAAAGAGCTCGACAACCATTGAGAATTCCAAGTCAGCACCATCTTCGAATTTTGTAATTTCGATTTTAGGCTGAGCCACTGGGCGAAGGTCATTTTCGCTAATTGCTTTAGCGGAACCTTCGTTTACAGATGCTTCAAGGATTTCACCCATTACAGATTGACCGTATTTTTGACGCAGCAATGTTGCTGGCACTTTACCTGGGCGAAAGCCGGGAATTTTTACGGTTTTTGAAATCTCGTTTAAACGAGTCGTAACTTTTGTTTCAATGTCAGCTGCCGCAATGACAACATTAAATTCACGTGTTAGGCCTTCAGCCTTTGTCTCTGTAACTTGCATGTCTGAAATCTCTGTCGATTAGAGTGATACGAATTTGCGCGTCGGACCCAGGCCGGCTGCTTCATGATCTTTTGGTGCGGGTGAAGGGACTTGAACCCCCACGGCTTGCGCCACCAGAACCTAAATCTGGCGTGTCTACCAATTTCACCACACCCGCATTTAAAAGATCGTATGTAAGAGCGCCGAACGCCCTAAATCCAATTCGCCGCCAACATATACATTCCAAGGAGTCTGTCAACAATGAAAAGTGACTTAAAGCACAACTTTATTCAGTTGCTTTAAAACTGAGGGTAAGATTGTGCTTATGTCTTCCGCAATTAAGCCCTCTCCAAACTCTTCTGCACAACGCCCATGCAGCCACGCTGATATTGCTCCCGCATCATAGCCACTCAGCCCTTGCGCCATTAAACCAAGACAAATTCCGGCTAAGACATCGCCACTTCCTGCTGTGGCAAGCCAAGGAGTTCCACTTGTATTTATAGTGACTTGCCCATCGGGTGTTGCAATGACAGTATCAGGGCCTTTTAACAAAATAGTACAGTTTGAAAGTGCAGCTGCTGCACATGCGCGTTCTATTTTCGAACCTGCAATATCGGGGAAGAGTCGCGAAAACTCACCTTCATGGGGTGTTAAAAGTGTTTCACCATTTCTATTGGACCAACTGAAGTTATCTATTTTGGAAATTATGGTTAAAGCGTCGGCATCTAACACCACCTTTTTATCTGTGGAGAGCAAATATGTAATTAATTCAACCTGTTTTCCCCCCATTCCTAATCCCGGTCCTGCCAGAACGACATTTTTACGGGAGTCTTCGAGTAAGGCCGATAAAGATTCGTTTGAAACAAGGTTGCCCGGTTCAGCTTGGCGATAAATAATGTCTGTAGGGTTTGGGGCGTTTATAGTGATAAGACCCGCCCCTACTCTTCTGGCTGCAAGTGCTGCGAGTCTTGCTGCACCCGTCATATCGGCTCCCCCCAAAATGACACCATGTCCGCGTTGATATTTGTGGCTGTCTAACTGGGGCCAAGGGAAACGGTTTAGCCAAAGTTTGGCTCCATTGAGATTGGCATTGGGGCTGATATCAGTAATAACCTTTTCCGGTATTCCAATATCCGTAATAACAAGTTCACCACATAAAATTCGCCCCGGTAAAAGGTAATGCCCCGTTTTTGCCCGACAAAAGGTTACTGTCAGAACACATTGAATACTTGAGCCGAGAATTTGGCCACTGTCACCTTGTACGCCTGTGGGGATATCAACAGCAATCACTGGAACATTTAATTTTTCCACGGCTTTTAATGTTTCAGTTACAATTCCTGTTACATCACGGACCAGTCCTGCGCCAAAGATCGCATCAACAATTAATTCTGCCCTTTGGAGATGTTCAGGGCTAAGAGGATTGATATCTTGTGTCCAACGTTCAGCATTGATCTTTGCATCTCCTTGGAGCGTGTCTTTAGAACCAAGTAATAAAACACGAACAGGCCAACCTTTAGATTCTAAGAGCCTAGCAATGACAAAGCCATCACCACCATTATTACCCGGACCACATAGTATAGCGACTTTACAAGGAGACCAGCGCTTGCAAATTTCGCTGACGACAGATGCGCCTGCGGTTTCCATTAATTGAATACTTGGAACCCCGCTAGATATTGTCTTTTGATCTGCGAGATACATCTCTTTGACACTTAAAAGAGAAGATTCTGTGTTTTTTTTCATAGCGATCCTTGCCTTTCGGCCCAACAGCTTTTAAATACCGCTTAAGTATAACAATAAAATGAAAGTGTTGTCGTGAGAGTTTTGGTGCTCGGCGCAGGTGTAGTTGGCACGACTTCGGCTTATTATTTAAATAAGGCCGGACATGATGTCGTTGTTGTTGATAGGCAACCTGAAGCTGGTTTAGAGACAAGTTTTGCAAATGGGGGGCAAATTGCAGCAGCACATGCCGACCCTTGGGCAAGCCCTGCAACACCTCTAAAAGCATTAAAATGGTTGGGTAAAAAAGATGCCCCCCTTCTTTTTCATTATATGCGTTATGACCCTGCTTTATGGTCTTGGTGTTTTCAGTTTTTAATGAATTGCACCAAACATCGCACAGATATCAATACGGAACGTACCTTGCGTGTTGCGCTTTATAGTCGGCAATGTTTGAAAGAATTGCGCGAAGATATTGATTTGTCCTATGACCAACGCGAAGAAGGCATTTTACATTTTTATCGTGATGTTAAAGAATACGAACTTGCTGTGAAAGCTGCTGCAACCATGCGCAAATATGGCTTGGATCGCAAAATTCTTTCTCCTCAAGAATGTGTAAACAAGGAAAAGTTACTGGATCGAATTGAGAAAGACTTAGTCGGGGGTATTTATTCTGCTGAAGACGAAAGTGGTGATGCACATAAATTTACACAAAAACTAGCTGCAAAATGTGTTAAAGCAGGTGTTGAGTTTCTTTTTGAACATACAATTGAAGAACTGAATGTTGAAGCTCAATCTGTCGTTTCCGTAAAAACGGATAAGGGTTTATTAAAGGCTGACGCGTATGTCTTAGCCATGGGAAGCTATAGCCCCCAGTTGGTACGCCCTCACGGTCTTAAATTACCCATATATCCTGCCAAAGGTTACTCGGTAACATTAGATTTAATAAATCCTGCCACCGCTCCCACGGTTAGTTTGACTGATGATGAATTCAAACTTGTTTATAGCCGTTTAGGCAATCGATTACGCATAGCTGGTACGGCTGAACTTGGTGGTTATAATACAGCCATTAATAAGGTCCGGGCTCAGTTCATACTTGATAAGGCGTTAGAACTTTTTCCGGATTGTTCAAACCCTAAAGAGGCTGAATTTTGGTCTGGGTTAAGGCCTAAGACGCCTGATAGTGTTCCAATACTTGGTACTTGTAAAATTGATCATCTCTTCTTAAATACAGGGCATGGTACTTTAGGTTGGACCATGTCTTGCGCAACGGGGAAAACTATAGCTGATTTAATCAGTGGGAAAACACCACAAATGAACCTTGATGGTCTTTCTATAAAACGATTCTCTTAAATGGGACATGAAGAGTAAAAAATGACAACATCTGTTATCGCGATTGTGATTGCCTTAGTTGGTATCACCAGTATAGGTTTTTTAACATTCCAAGACCTAAATGCGCTGTCTTTAATTTCCTTTATATCCATGTTTTATGTCTTGTGCTTTATGATTGTGAAACGCAACCATGCTGCTGATCGTCGCCTAGAAGGTGCTATTGAAAATATTGGTGATGGTCTCGCTATATATGACAATAATGATCGTTTAGTCCTGTGTAATACGCCCTATCTTGAGATGTTTGCCCCGATCAAAGATGTCTTGGTTGTGGGTACGCATTATAAAGATATATTAAATACTGGGCTTGAAAGAGGTTTCTATCCACCAAAAGGACAAAATGCTGATGCTTGGTTACATGCACGTCTTGAAATGCGCAAAGAAAACAAGGCATCGCGGGAAGAACGTTTGAATGATGGTCGTTGGATATTAATAAGGGAAAGTAAAAACCAAGACGGTTACCGGGTAAGCATTCGTACCGACATTACACAGATGAGATTGCGCGAAGAACGTTTGAGCCAGCTGTATCGTGCAGTAGACCAATCCGCAAGCATGGTGTTTGTCACAGATTATCAAGGAAGCATTGAATATGTTAACAAGCGTTTCATTGAAGAAACAGGATATGACATTGATGAAATTATTGGAAATTCTCCGAATCTTTATACAGGTGGTGTAACAAAAGAATTAGAATATCGCGATATTTGGAAAACGATCTCAACGGGGGGTGTTTGGCGCGGTGAAATAAATAGGCAACGCAGAAACGGAGACCTTTTTTGGGTCTTTTCTACGATTTCTCCGATTGAAGATGCGCATGGTGTTGTGACCCATTATGTCGCGATTGAAGATGACGTTACTAAACGCAAAAAAGCTGAAGAAACCTTACTACTGGCAAAAGATGATGCCATCTTGGCAAATAAATCAAAAACCGAATTTTTGATGAATATGAGCCACGAATTGCGCACACCCCTAAACCATATCATTGGTTTTTCAGATATGTTGAAAGCACAACCGGTCGACAAACTAAAACAAGAAAAATTTGATCAATATTTGGGTTGCATTTTTGACGCTGGAAACCATTTACTTGAAATTGTAAATGCTATTATGGAAGCTGCTGAAATAGATGCTGGTACAGTCAAGCTTGTTAAAAAAGATTTCAATCCAGCAGATTTGGTTGCCGCTTGTTCTACAAGTCTTGATGGTCGTATGCGGGCCGCAAATGTTTATTTCCAAGGTGAAATATCTGAAGAAACATCAATTGTTCATGGTGATGATATCCGTCTACAACAGGTGCTTTTTAATCTTTTAACCAATGCTATTAATTTTTCAAAACCGGGCGATACTATTGTACTTTCAGCACATCCTATAGAAAATAATATGTATGAGTTCGCAATCAAAGACACTGGCATAGGCATTG
>Ga0209345_10003559_pt1 | contig 15914 bp, 10 predicted proteins | sample Cruoilmetagenom7_FD_187294 | JGI IMG/M metagenome (GOLD analysis project Ga0209345, IMG submission 187294) | Oil polluted marine microbial communities from Coal Oil Point, Santa Barbara, California, USA - Sample 7 (SPAdes) (version 2) | ecosystem: Environmental > Aquatic > Marine > Oil seeps ... | reverse complement strand
GCTTCTTCTCATGTTCATAAATGGACGCTCTACAAAGAGATATACTATTCCAGCAATAAAAAACGTTAACGGAAAACCTAGAGTGATTACTATCCCAATTTTTTGCCAATAGGATAAAGCACCTGCCTCTTGATAAAGAATGGCGTAGATCAGCCCAAAGACAAAGGGGTGAAGCAAGTATGCCGAGTAAGCTAATTGGCCAATAAGATATAAAGCACGAGATGACAACCCAATAGCGATACTACGCGACAAGCCTCGCTCACAATACAAACTGGCTAACAAGATCATTCCTACAGCGGAAGTAAATAGATTCCTATAGCTGACATAGTAGGCCACACTAAAGTTGTCACTATACGTAATAAGTTGATTATTTACTGGGACAGACATCACAATTAGAGCAACCAGCACCGCCAGCATTACTAGCATATTTATATATCTTGCCTGTCGGTTAAATAACCCGACAACGGACTCTCGATGAAACACATGCAGGTAAGCAACAAAAATACCCGGTAGAAAACTACCAAAACGAGCCCAAGGCTTTACATATATAGAATCTATAACATGATAGAACCCGTCACAGGCCCCTTCATACCAGCAGATTGGGAGAGATAACTGATAATACTTGATAACAAAATAGCGAATTAGAAATGAGCTAAAAAATAGTAGACCTGCAAGAAAAAAAAGAGCAATTTTATTCTTAAGCTTAAGAGAACACACTAATAACAAAGGAAATATAAAGTAGAACTGCTCTTCTATAGCCAAAGACCATGTCCAGGGCATAAAGTGTGTTTCTGCTGGCAAGAGGTTATTTATATATAATAAATTTGACCAGACATACTGCTGATTTTCTGGAAGTAATACAAGGCCAAGAATAATGGCTAAAATATATGCTGGCATCAATCTCATAAATCGACGTTTATAAAATCTTGAAAATCGTATTCCCCCAGTATCACGGTACTCTGTCATCAATATCGAAGATATCAAAAACCCACTGATCACAAAAAAAATATCGACACCCAACTCACCATTGTAAACCCAGTTTAGCCAAACAGGCGATGCATAAAAAAACTCCGTCGCTTTATCATCAAAAATAGATAAAAACCAAAAACTATGAATTATTAGTACCAGCAAAATCGACAACCCTCTCAGCCCATCAACTGGCCTAAATTGATTAGGCGGAGGGGTAAATAATGCAGAAAAGTTATTTTTTAGTGAAAAAAATCCAGCTTCTTTTAACATAGATTACATCTCTAAAGTCACGACGACCAAAGTGTTACAACTTCTCATCTAGCAGCTCGCTTAACATCGGCTTACTATTACTAATCCCCTGCTGGAAACTTACTTTCGACTGAAAACCCAATTGATCACGAGCTTTATCTGATGGAAACAGTAAATTTAACGAAAGTAGTTTAACTACAGTCTTACTAATGGGAAGGGTTCGAATCAACTTAATTTTAGCAGCGCCTTCCAACAAACTAGAAAGCAAAAGCATTATCTTTGGACTTACAGATTTTGGCCGCTCCAACAGAAGCTCCACACAAAGACAATCGACAAACTGCTTCCATGTTGGAGACTTGTCAGAGCTGGCATTGTATATTCCTCCATGAGACTCTCTACGCTCCACAGACAACATTAGCAAATCTATCAAATCAGATATATATATTAGAGGGATAGTATTATTGCCATCACCGATCAATCGAAATTTGTTTGCTTTTATCATTGCAGCAATTTCAGGCAAGAACCCTCCTCGCCTATCTCCCGGGCCATAGATAAAAACAGGCCTTATAATCTTAACTGAAATATCACCTCTATCATGGGCCTTCATACAAGCTGCTTCTGCTTTTACTTTAGCAAGACCATATGGATCAAAACTACTACTTAAAACTGGTTGTGCTTCATCATAAGACTTTTGAGAAGGGCTTAATTCATAGGCCACAATGCTGCTAATAAAAATGAAATTATCAATCTTTGCAGCTATCGATGCAGCCAATAAGCTTTGAGTACCGAGTGAAATAACTTTATACAGCTCATCAATACTATGACCAATACCTGTCAAACCAGCACAATGAAAAATCGTGCTACAACCCGATAAATACTCAACGAAAGAGGTACTATTATTTAGATCGCCAAAAACTAAGGTTACGTCCAATTCTTTCAGACGCTTAATATCACTTGTCTCTCGAACCAGAACGATGATATCCCATCCCATGGTAGACAAGCGTTCTACAAGAGCGCCTCCAACAAACCCAGTTGCACCTGTTACAAATGCTCTATTTTTCACCATAAACTCCCAAAACCATTAGTGAGAACTTCATCTATTTCTAACTCAAGTCCAATAAAATAGGTTTCAACTCATCTACGCTTAAGATCTTATTTTTCACTAGGCCCTCCGGAGCGTAATCGTTTTACTTGCCGCTCTCTGCGTTGTTTATCATCCACAGATAAATTTCTCTTTTTCTTTGGTACAGACATCTTAACGCTTGCCAACAAATCATTGAGCGATCGTTCATCCAGCTCGACCCACTGACCACGGCGCGTATATGATGGTAAGAATATTGGCCCAAACCGTACCCGCTTTAAACGGTTGACCTCAACATTCTGAGATTCCCACAAGCGCCGGACTTCACGGTTCCGCCCTTCCATCAAAGCCACGGTATACCAGCCATTCGTTCCAACTCGCTCACCTGGCACAATATCGCTAAATTTAGCCGAGCCATCTTCAAGTAAAACCCCTTCACGCAGCCGCTTCAACATATCGTCATCAACCACCCCATGCACACGCACAAGATACTCCCTATCAATTTCTGAAGAAGGATGCATAAGCTTGTTTGCCAAATCACCATTGTTAGTAAACAGTAGTAATCCTGTGGTGTTAATATCCAAACGACCCACAGCAATCCAGCGCTCGCCTGTTAGTTTTGGCAAACTGCTAAACACTGTTTTTCGGCCCTCAGGATCAGATTGAGTGCAAACCTCACCCTCAGGCTTATTGTAGAGCAACACTCGAAGACGTTGTTCTTCTGTAGCAAGGCGAGCACGCTTTCCATCCACCATAACCGCATCCTCTAATGAAGCACGGTCACCCAATTTTGCTACTTTGCCATTGACACTAATACGACCATCACTGATCCAACGCTCTAACTCTCGACGCGAACCATAGCCTGCTGCAGCTAACATTTTTTGTAGTTTTTCTGACATTAATTCTCTACGTCTCGGTTTGATCTTCGTTAAATTGACTTTTGTTAGCCAAAACTTCGCTGGCTAGACCTTCATTTTCTATACAACTATTTTTAAGGCTACTGTTTTCAAAGTCAGAATGCTCAGAAGAAGCACCTTCTGACTCAATGGCTTTTAGTGGTGCGCCTTCTTCATCCTGACTAGACTCTGCCTTTTCTACCATCTGCAGGGCAACTTCAAGAGCTAATTCAGGATTAATTTCTTCAATATCTTTTATTTCATTTAGAGCTGGAAGTTGATCCAAACTGTTCATACTAAAATAATCTAAAAATTGTTTGGTAGTTGCATAAAGTGCTGGCCTTCCAGGAACATCACGATGCCCAACCACTCTTACCCACTCTCGTTCCAGTAATGACCTGATAATCTCGGAGCTAACCGATACACCACGAATTTCTTCAATATCACCTCGGGTAATCGGCTGACGATAGGCTATTAAAGCCAATGTCTCTAACAATGCACGAGAGTATTTTTTAGGCTTTTCATCCCAGAGTTTATTGACCCACTGGGATAACTCTTGCCTTACCTGAAGGCGATAACCGCTACCGGTACGTTTCAGTTCAAAACCTCTACCAGCACAATCTGCTTCAATATCTTCAAGTGCTGCTTGGATTTGGTCTCGAGGTGGCCTACTTCCGTCGTCAACTCCGTCTTTGCCAGATCCATTTTGACCAAACCCTTTACTTCCAAACAAGCCATCATCAAACAGCTTTTCCAACTGATTAATATCCAGCGAACGCCCTGCTGCTAACAGTGCGCCTTCAATAATCATTTTCAGTTGATTGCTTTCCATTCTTAAACCTATCTAACTTAAATCTAAAAAAAGCCTTAACTTACACATCCAACAACAAATAAACCAAAACTTAAGACTGAGCTTTGACATGAATGGGACCGTACGGCTCGCTTTGGACAATCTCCACTAATGATTCCTTAATTAATTCCATAATGGCCAAAAATGTAACCACTACGCCAGTCTTTCCTTCACTCAATTTAAACAAACTGACAAAGGGAATAAATTGCTTACCTGAGAGCGCACTTAATACCTGCGACATCCGCTCACGTGTTGAAAGCCGCTCCAGCTCGACCTTGTGGCTCTCATACATTTCAGAGCGATGGAGAACATCAGACAGTGCCAACAAGATTTCTTGCATGGTTACATCTGGCTGAGGTCTTTCCTTATAACGATCCGGCTCTTTGGCTGAAGCCACAAAAACATCGCGGCCCAAACGTGGTAATTCGTCAATATCCTCCGCAGCCTTTTTGAAACGTTCATATTCCTGTAATCGACGAATTAATTCAGCCCTAGGATCTTCTTCATCTTCTTCTATGGCCTGTCGGGGCAGAAGCATCCTGGATTTAATCTCTGCCAACATTGCGGCCATCAATAAATACTCAGCAGCAAGTTCAAACTGCATAGCTTCCATCATGTCAATGTAGCCCATATATTGCCGGGTAATTTCTGCTACATTAATTTCCAGAATATCCAGATTCTGTCGCTTGATCATATACAACAATAAATCCAGAGGTCCTTCAAAAGCTTCGAGGAAAACTTCTAGCGCTTCAGGCGGTATATATAAATCTTTGGGAAGCTCTGTTAACTCTTTACCCATGATCACAGCAAAAGGCATTTCCTCTTGCATAGGATGAACCTGATCATTCTGTTTAGAACCATCATGAAGGCTAGCATCTAGAGTAGCAGTGCTATCTATATCAGCACCACCTTCAGTAGCAGGGGTTTCAGTAACAGTATCTTCAGTAACAGAGCTATTTTCGGCCAAACTGTTATGCCTTTTGAATCAGTAATGCCGTTAAGGGCATATGTTATCAATCAATGAGAACAAACCAGGAACATTATACTGTGATTCACTCACACAACCAGCCAGTACCCTTCAAGCCACAAAATCCTCAAATTGCCCCATACCTTGCCGGAGAATAACGGGAGCATCTCCACTGAGATCTACTATTGTCGTAGGTTCAAGACCACAGTAGCCCCCCTCAACAATGAGATCCACGTGATGCCCCAACATATCACGAATATCGTAAGGGTCCGTTAGAGGATATTCATCTCCCGGCATAATAAGGGTAACACTCATTATAGGCTCACCCAGATCTTCCAATAATGCTAATGCAATGGTATTTCTGGGCACACGCAAACCGATAGTTTTTCGTTTGGGGTGCATCAGTCTACGAGGAACCTCAGAAGTTGCTTCAAGAATAAATGTATACGGCCCAGGAGTATGAGCCTTAAGGGAACGATATAGCTGATTATCTACTTTAGCGTATAGCGCCAGCTCTGAAAGGTCACGACACATCAATGTAAAATTATGATTCTTATCGAGCTGTCTGATTTGACGTATTTTATCCAGCGCCTTTTTGTCACCTATATGACAACCAAGTGCGTATGCCGAGTCGGTTGGATAAACAATGATTCCGCCCTTTCGTACAATTTCGGAAGCCTGGCGTACCAAGCGATGCTGTGGGTTATCGGGGTGGATAGAAAAAAATTGGCTCATGGTGATCTTTCACTGATTTGAAAGATCAATTATCACATATAAAGCTCTAAGAGCAGGGAATAATTAAGCTAAAACGTCTTGATTGAGAAATTTTTCTTCAAACTCAGCAACCGGTAATGGCTTACTAAAATAATAGCCCTGGCAAGTATCACAACCTAGCTTCTGCAACAGGCGATATTGCTCCGCAGTCTCAACTCCCTCCGCAACAGTTTCAAGCCCCATACTCGTCGCCAGAGCCACCACACCGGTAACAATAGCCATATCATTCTCATCTTTATCCAAATCACGTATAAACATTCGGTCAATTTTTAACACATCTACTGGCAAACGCTTAAGGTAATTCAAGGACGAGAAGCCACTACCAAAATCATCAATGGCCAACGTGAGTCCCATTTTTCTCATGGCATTCAGCTCACCCCCTAACTCCTCTGGGTTCTCCATCAGAGTACTTTCTGTAATTTCCAATTCAAGCATATTAGGCGAGATATTATACTGCTCAATCATTTGACGTAATTTTTCAGTAAAGCCTTCTTCTTGAATATCCTTACTCGACACATTCACGGCAACTTTCAGATTATGACCAGCCTCATTCCAACGCTGCAACTGACCACATGCATCTTTAAGTACCCAATCACTGACCTGATTAATCAGGCCTGACTCCTCGGCTAAAGGAATAAAGGTGTCTGGTGGAACTAAACCATGAACAGGATGATTCCATCTAATTAAAGCTTCCGCGCCCATAACCTTATCGTTACTAAGATCAATTTTGGGCTGGTAATACAACACGAGTTGATTGGCATCAATAGCTTGCCGCAGCTCTCTTTCCAGCTCCATACGACGCGCAATTTCATCCTCCATACCCTGAACATAGAAGCAGTAATCATTACGATTTTCTTTGGCCCTAAACATAGCAGAATCAGCATGCTTCATCAGGCTGCCAATATCCTCACCATCATCAGGGAACATGGAAATTCCAATACTAGTGGTTACAAACATCTTTTGTTGAAGGAACACAAAAGGCTGACTGAGGGTATTGCATATTTTCTCTGCAATATTTGACACGACCTCTTTACCCGTCACACCTTCTAGAACAACGGTAAATTCATCCCCCCCTAACCGGGCGATAAAGTCCTGATTTCTGACACAACGACCAATCCTTTCAGAAACTGCTTTGAGTAATATGTCTCCAGCATCATGACCCAAAGTGTCATTAATCAGTTTAAAACGATCTAAATCTAAGAATAAAATAGCGATTTTTTTCTCTTCAATTGTGGCCCGGTTAACCATCAACCTCAGTTGCTGCATCAAATTTGTTCTATTAGGCAGCCCTGTTAATGGATCATGGTAGGCCAATTTTTTAACATGCTGCTCTACTTTATTCGCCTGTATCAAACGGGAAACCCGCTGCTTCAAAACTGCAAAATGAATGGGCTTTGGAATAAAATCAGTCGCCCCAGCAGCAAAGGCCTTCACAATGGACTCTTCGTTTTCCAGGGCCGTAATCATTAATACTGGCGTGTCTGCACCTCCTGGCAAAGAACGAATACGTTCACAAGCAGTAAAGCCATCCACTTCAGGCATCATTGCATCCATCAGTACCAAATCTGGCATATTGCGCTGACACATAGAAATAGCATGCATGCCATTCCCTGCCTCCTCAATTTGGTAATCCTCTGATGCAAACACATTTTTTAAGGCTAGCCGCATAGATCGGTCATCATCAACAATAAGAATACTATGTCCTTCTTGTCGCTCCCCACCGCCATCCTTATTCGTCACATCCTCACTGACGATATACTCTTCTAAACTTTTCCTTAAACGAACAAACGCAGCCAAAAGCATTTCATATAAATTTTGTGTACCAGGCAGATTTTCCTCAGCGCCTTTATCTTCAAGTAACTTGGAAAGCTCTGTTACCTGCTTTGCTCCAAAATTTGAGGCACTACCTTTTATCGTATGAGCCAATTCACGAACTTGCTTTGCATCTCCCTGGGTGATGGCATTCTTTAATGATTCTAAATATACCGGGGTATCCTCAATAAAAGCTTCCATCATTGAAACAACGACTTCGCCCACATTATTTTTTAATTCCAGGACAACTGACGGATCATAACTAGCCTCAGTAATATCTATAGCTGGCACATCAGCAGAAAAATCAAAGCTACTATCCTGAACAGTTTCAGTTGAGGTCGGAATATCTCTAGGCACCCACTTAACAAGTGCTTCTGTTAACTCATTAATACGCAAAGGTTTGGAAAGGAAGTCATCCATACCTGCATCAATACACCGCTCTACTTCAGCCTGAGTATTATTTGCGGTCATAGCAATGATCGGAACACCATTTTCTGCATCACCTTCATCCTGCCCGCCTTCGTACATCCTAATTTGCCGTGTTGCATCATAGCCATTAACAACGGGCATATTGCAATCCATAAGCAGTGCATCAAAACGTTGTCGAAGGACTGCATCAACTGCTTCTCGCCCTGTAGAGGCCAACTCACATGAGCACCCCATTCTTTCAAGCATACCAACTGCAACCTGCTGATTAGCCCTGTTATCATCCACGATCAAAATTTTTCGAGGTCGACTATAGAGTTGCTCAATCTTTTTACCTGTACTTTTTGGCGCTTCATCCTCACTAAGGTTCAACAACTGTTCGCCCAAAACAGATCGTAATTCTTTAGCTCGGAGTGGTTTGTTTAAACGAATAACATTAGGGGCAAGCACTTGGTCATCAGTAGCCCAAGGGTTACTCAGCATTATGATCAATGTGTTTTTAAGGGCTGCCTCTTCCTCACTTATTCTAAGGAAATCACCACCCCTAAGACCTGGCATATCTTCATCAACAATTAAAATATCTAATTGGTTATCGGCTGATGACATAGCACGAATAAATCCTAGCGCATCTATCCCTTTATCAAAAACTGAACAAGCTGCACCTAAAATATCTAATTGTTTAGCACCACATTCTCGAACAATATTACTGTCATCTATCAACACAGCATTTAAGCCTGACAGCGCCAAAGCCATATTATCACTGGACGCAGAAAGGCTAGATTTTGGTGTTGGTACTGTGAAGTAAAATGAGCTTCCCTTGCCCACCTCACTAGAAACTGTAATCTCTCCACCGATCAATTCAACAATTTGCTTACTAATAGCAAGGCCTAAACCAGTACCTCCATATTCTTTAGTACTGGAGGAATCCGCTTGAGTAAACGCTTCAAAAATACGGCTTTGATCTTCTTCTGATATACCAATACCACAGTCTCGAACCTCAAAGCGAACGATTATGTTCTCTTGATTAACCGTTTGGTCGACGGACAAACCTTTTGTGTTAGCATCCTGATCTACAACATCAATATAAATTGATACTTCACCAACATCAGTGAATTTAATAGCATTGCCAACAAGGTTTATTAATACTTGTCGTAAGCGTGAAGGGTCAGAAAAAAGTATTCTTGGTACAGCATCATCAAGTAGATAACCAAAATCTAACTTCTTTTTAAGTGCCTGAGTTGAAAGTAAATTAAGCACATCATCCAGCAGCTCCTGAACAAAGCAATCTTCTTTTTCAATGCTGGTGTTGGTGGCATCCATCTCAGAGAAATTAAGAATACCATCTATAAGCTCAAGCAAATTTTCACCAGAAACCTTAGCTGTTTCTACATATTCGATTTGCTTGTGTGTCAGACCCATATTCATGAGCAAATCCAACATCCCTAGAACCGCATTCATCGGTGTTCTGAGTTCATGGGTTACATTTGCTGCAAATTCTCCTTTGACACGGGCAGACTCAAGCGCGGCAGCCATAGCATGCATTAGCTCACGCTGGCGGTTTTCGAGCACTTCCATCATGGAGTTAAACGCCTGCTGCATATCAGTAATATCTACAGGCCCACCCACCTCAGCACGAATAATAGAGTTACCTTCCTCGGCCTGTTTCATGGTTGTAGATAAGCGTTCAAGGGGGTTGGTCAAGCGTCGGGATATTCCTAACAGTAATAAAAGAAGTATGACCGCGACGATCATGGAAATAACTAAGTTACCATTGAGAATACTTCTCTCCATCAGGAGAACCGTATCTTTACCCATCCTTACAGTGATATAACCTAAGATTTCCTGCTGTCTCTCTGAGTTTTCCTCATAAAGCTCACCCCAAACACTGTCCTCTGACTCGCCAGCCACTACCGGTGATGAAAATACCCAATAATGCTCATCTTCATGAACCATTTTTTCAATTTTAGGGGTATAAAGCGGAACATTATCAGAGACTTCTCCACCTGCATGCAGCACAGCGCCAGTTTCTGTCGAGATCAGAATTGTTTTAACACCGGGAAAATTGAGGGCACGAGTACCAAGATCCTTGGCACTTTCTTTGCTCTGGTAAAGTAAAGCCAATTCACTCTGCTTGGCAAGAGAGCGGATTATTTCAAGCCCCTGCAGTATCTCTCGATCCCTAACAATTTGACTCGAAATCTTACTTACAGCAAGAGAGGTCGCTAGAGCCATAACAAAAATACCCGAGACAAAAATCAAACTTAATTGATGTCTAAATTTCATTTTTTGGGTTTTTTTATAGGCTTTCTTCAAGGCCTTATTTTTAGAATAAGCTGACATTTATGTCACCTTGCTGGCAACAATAAACTAACATTTTCTTTCACCTCTTTCGAAAGAGAAATACCAAGGTGATTACTTGTCCTTTCATTAACTGCTAATAGAGTGTCCTTTAGTGTTTCCATTCCAGGTTCTACTGAACCACTTAAAACCTTATTTGCCAACCGGCCTAGACTTATCCCCATACTTTTATTATCAGGATAAACGGCAAATAGCGCGCCATGCTTAACATGTATTGGATTTGATGAAAATACCACTAAATTTTTACTCCATGCAGCATCTAGTAGTAATGACAAGATTGCACTGTTTACATAAGACCCATCTTGTAGAATCCAAACAGCATCTCCCTCTGTAGCACCATCAATTAACTGACCGTAGATACTGGCTGCCTGGCGAATATCATTACCTTGATGAATAATCAGCTCTTTTCCTATAGAAGCCAAATACTTATTAGCTCCCTCTAGCTGTAGATCAGAACCCTGAGACTTTTTGACAACATGAATTTTTTTAACGGAAGGCGAAAGCAGTACTAGCTTATCTAAGATTATTTTAGGGTCTGGAACCATAGAGATACCAGGGTAATTTTTCTGCTGATTACTTACTGCACCTAAGACTATCGGTGCTTTACTATCTACTTTTTCTATACCAGTCAGGCTACGTTTTCCAAGTGCCAAAACCACATCTGGTTTATTTCGGTTAAGAAGTTTATCTACAGAATATTTTTTACTTACAGCCTCCGAGCTAGTACCGCCATTGAACCCCTCTTCTACACCAGAAGAGATAGCATCAAAAACCTTAGAAAAAGGTGGACGAACCTCTGGATACAAAATCAACAACTCAGCTGATTGTGCGACAGCACTCAAACTATGTAATGACACAGCCACAAGTGACAATAAAACCACCAATCCATTCTTTAGCAATTTATTTTTTATTAAAAACAAAAATCGTATCATTCCTGCATTCCATTACAGATTTATTGAGCACTTAATAACCTAATAGTGATAACGTATTTCGGCTAGAATCTGTTGCCCTGACAGCGGCAAATCATCATCAATAGGAACACGAGCACCAACTCCTCCGGCTTGACTTGGTTCCCTAGCATCCTCATCAAAGAGGTTTTTGACTATTAGAGCAACATCCAAGTGGCCCCATAATGATTTACGCCGTATGGTTAGGTCAACTAGCGCATAATTATCTACATCTGAACGAAAATCACCAGCACCTGCAGCCCGGTTACGATCCATAACCCAATTTGCTTGGACGTGGATATTCCACAACTCTGCAGGCTGCCAGTTTGCAGCCATATACAGCTGCTTTTCTGGAGAATTGGCAGCATCTGCATCCAGATTTTTATCTTCAGATTTTTGCCAAGAAAAATTACTCGTCAGCTCCAAATCACTTAGTGCTTGCCATGTCACCTCAAACTCCAAGCCATGGCCGGTTTGTTCGCCATTGTTTTGAGCTTCAGCAGCCCCTACCCCTACAGGAACAAACTGAATAATGTCTTCCCACTTGTAATAAAACATATTCATATTAAAGACAAGGTCGTGAACTGGGCGATAATCAAACGCTAGCTCATAGCTTTTTAATTCTTCGGGGTCTAACTCAGAGTTTCCTTGCAACAATGGGTTGTTAATTGCTCTTTGTTGTACAAAGGATGGAGCCCTAAAAGCTTCACCATAAAGTAATTTAGTGGTTAGATTTCTAGTTGTTGACCACACTAAGGCCAAACGAGGATTTACAGTGTCACCAAAATCAGAGTAATGGTCATAACGTACACCTGCCGTTAACTCCCAATCATTTGCGAACTGCCAAACATCTTGAAGAAAAACATAAGAGTTTTCACGCTTTCCTTCTGTTAAAAAGACAAACGGTGTATCTGTTACATCAACAATAGAGTCACCTGGGGCCATAGGTAGCCCAGTAGTTGGATTGATACCAAAGTTTTTCGTTTCTTTTACTTCATAAAGGTCACCATGATAATAACCTGCACCCATACCAACTTCATGTCGATCTATACCAGTATAAAAACTAGAAAAATTAAACCGAGTATGCCTCTCTTTAACTTCTGGTGTGCCTATCAAGCCATCTGGGAAAGGACCTATAGGACCAAAAACAGGATCTAAAATAACTGTACCCTCTGGAAACAGCACTAAATCTCCATTTACTTCTTGGCTTGTTTGTAAATAACTTGTTTGCAACTTTACTGCTAAATTTTCTGTAAACTCTTTATTTTCATACGTTAAGTCTATATTTAACCTGTCACTAGCAAAGGTATTATCTTCAGCCAGTGCCTGAGCTGACCCAGCTCCATCACCGGCATCGTCTCTAATTTGTGCACCCGCTCTGAGCTTCAGATTTTTATACGCAAGCTCTAAACGCGCATCTATATTTTTTCTTTCCAAATTAACAGAACTAGGAGCCAGTGAGGCGCTTGTTCCAGTAAAGAAATCTAGTACTGATTGCTGATCAGAAGTGATTCTCTCATCAAAACCATCAGTTTTATGGCTTTCCAATGTGCCAAAGTACTTTAGCTCCCCAACTGAACCTCCGCCCGTCACCCAATAATCTTTCGTATTGTGTGTTCCATAGCGAACACCCGCATCAAAACTCTCTTCGCCATCAGCTTCCATAGTGACAATATTAATCACTCCAGCAAAGGCATCCGCACCATAAAGTGCTGAACCAGGGCCACGAATAACCTCAATTTTTTTGATTGCTTGAACCGGCATGCCACCCCACACCAGATTTCTATCTCCCTGGAATAAATTAGTGAGGGGTATGCCATTAATCAACATTAAAACTTGAGGGTTGTACTGAGCACCAATACCGCGAAAGGTATACACAGGGTTATAACCTGCTGCATCTCTCGCAACATGCAGGCCAGGAACTGTTTCCAGAATTTCGTCAATATCAGTAGCACCTATCTGCTCTATCTCCTTGGCAGTTAGCACTGATACTACTGCCGGGGCTTTATGCAGAGGTTGCTCAACACCAGTAGCAATACTGATGAATTCTTCTCCGCCATAAAGAGCCATCAGGTCGTCTTCGGCACTATCTTCATAAGCGAAGGTATTTGAACAGCCCAATAATATCAGCAATATAAATAAATATTTATTATTCATTTCTGTTTCCCCCAAACTCTGCGTTCTTCTATCCCCTCATAATTCACTCTAGATACACGAAGAGGAAAAAAAGCACCCTCAGGTTTATCTAGTGCATCGATATAGCAAGGGATAACACCTGCAGTAAAAGTAAGCGTTGCAATGTGATAAAGTTCTTTTGCTGTTATTCCTTCATCTGCAAGTAAACCAGCCACAACACCAGAAGCGTTGATTCGATATTTAAGTCGAGAGTTGGCCAAGTACTCATCAACGGCAAATGCTAATTTAGTATATTCCCCATCGCCGGCACCCATTGATCGCGCAAAGTCTAGTAGAGGCCCAACGCGTTCATCTTGATCAACAACTGGCCGACCATAACCATAGATTCCTCGGTATTTTTTTACTTCAGACTTCACCACATCTTCCAAACATTGCCCGCCAGCAATTTTTTCAGATGTCCGATATAAAAAATCAGACACACCTTGTATGGGCTTAAGACCATATATTGTGGCTTCAGAAATAGCTAAAGCGCCAGCAGAACCTAAAACACCTGTGGATCGAGTTGTTGCCGATAATGCTGCAATTCGGTTATTCCATAATCGAGGGTCAGGAAAACTCGTACAAATCAACCACATTCCTTCAATCAACCGAGCCACACGGGGGGAACGCTTTCCTGTGATCCCAAATAACAAGTATTCAACCCAACGATCATTATTTAGCTCTGTTAGAACATTTTTTCCCCGTAAGATAACTTTTTCACCAGGAAACCACCCCCCCATTGAGGTTTCCCAATTATCTTCATACTTTTCGAGTACTTTATTTCTATTCACAAATCACTCCGGCTCTCCCGTTGAGTCATACTCCTGTAATTTTAATCCCTCACCAAAGAATGGATATCTTCGCCATCCCAACTGCTCCTGTTCTAGAGCATGGACTGCAGCACCAGGTAACCGCAAAAGTAGAAATAACATTTCAGCTTGATCTGGATTTAGCTGTAATTCATGTAGCACACTTGCAGCTATACCCGACATTGCCAAAGGACATTCTGCAAACTGCTCCAAGCGCTCTCTATTAGTTTGCAACCATTCAAGCTTTTCGCTTTCACCAACCCTCACCATGTGCGCTAAAACCTGCTTAACCGGCAAAGTACAGCCAACTCCATTTGGATCAAAACCTGGGACATGTTCCATTGGTGGCCAAACATCAGCTCGCTCTTCAATAGGAGGTTCCTTTATCATCTGCTCCCAGGAATTAATATCGGTACCACACTGCTCCCAGTATTTGACCATGTTATAAACTTCACGGCCCCCACCAAGATTTCCAGCACCTACAGCCAACGCTGCCACTAATGCCGAAGCATGTGTAGAACCACCGACACCCGCATTCATAGCAGCTCTCACACTATGATCACGTATGCCTGGGTTGGCTAGCGCTATAGATAGGCCTTCCAAAAGCTTTGCCTGATTTTGTGATGGAGGTTCGAGTTTGAAGAGTAAATACAGGTATTCGATATAACTGGCTTTACCCAAGAGTTCGCCATAAACATCAAAGCCTGAGCAATAACAGGCTTTGGCGGCAAAAGGATCATCATCCTCGGGAATCTCATTCCAAATTTTGGTTGTTATCGCTTCTTGCTTAGGAGGAGTTGTCATATTTATGAAGTAAGCACTGATGTTCTAACGCCAATAGGTGGCACTTCATCCTTATCAATTCGGACATCAAGTACTGTAGGTCCCTTTCTATTACAAATTTGCTGAACATCTAACGCTAATAAGTCACCAGGAGAATGGATCACATACCCCTCTGCACCCATTGCTTGAGCAAAAGAAGCAAAATCAGTTTTTGGCATATCGACACCAACTTCCTCTGCACCAGTCATCCTCTGACCGTGTTTAACCATGCCATAGCCACTGTCATTGAGAATAACAAAGACTACTGGTAGCTCTTCTTGAACGGCTACGGTTATCTCTTGCCCATTCATCAAAATACTACCGTCGCCTGTAATACAAACGACGGGGCTTCCCTTTTGAACTAGTGCCGTACCGATAGCACTGCCAATAGCCCAACCCATAGAGGCAAAATCCAAGGCCGCCCGGAAAACACCTCCGTTAGCATTTCGTTTTCCCGCCATACGTCGGTCATAAGGGTGCAAGTAATGCGTTGCCCAAGCAAAGCTAGTACCAGTATCCGCCAGGTAATGTGTATTAGGGGGGAATATGTCTGAAAGTTCTTTCATTAGCCGTTGAGGCTTTATTGGTGTTGCATCGGACAAGTAACCCTTCAAATCATCCAACACAAAATGATACTGAGGCTTACCGTCGGATTGACTAGTTTGTTCTATAGCTCCATCTATCACTGCCTTAATTTTTACTTTTGGATCAGATTCATAGCGCTTCACTAACTTCTCAAAAATACTGGGCAGGTGCCCACGCACGTGCAATTTAGCCAT
>Ga0209345_10003556_pt1 | contig 15919 bp, 12 predicted proteins | sample Cruoilmetagenom7_FD_187294 | JGI IMG/M metagenome (GOLD analysis project Ga0209345, IMG submission 187294) | Oil polluted marine microbial communities from Coal Oil Point, Santa Barbara, California, USA - Sample 7 (SPAdes) (version 2) | ecosystem: Environmental > Aquatic > Marine > Oil seeps ... | reverse complement strand
GGCCGTGCAATGATGGGCGCAGCGGTGCTGGCGCTGCCGCTGACGGCATCGATCTCTTATGCAGAATCACTGGTTGAACCCCAGGCACCGGTCGCTGAAGTGTCCGCCGTTCCGCCTGCCCCGCCTGCCCCGCCTTCACCGCCTGCAGCGATGGTGGGGGCGGGGGATATGCCTGCCTCTCCGGTTCCACCGGCCCCTCCGGTTCGGTCAGTAAACAGCGTTCCTCCACCCGCTCCGCCGCCGCGTGTATTTATGGTGCGAGGGGGCCATGCCCATGAAGATGGCGCGGGCGACCATGAAAAGATTATCATCAGAAAATCGATGGAGGAAGACGGCAAGGGCAAGAAGGTCGAAATTCGAAAGCATGTATTCATTGCTGATGAGGAGGCAATGAGTGAGGAGGCAATGAGTGAGGAAGAGCGCGAGATGATGCGCAAGGAAATCCGTGAAAGCATGGGCGATATGAAGATCGCCTTGGTTGAAATGAAGCATGATCTGATCGAATTGCAAGCGGACGCGGATGCGGGCACCACCCGGGTCAAAATGGCTTGCAAGGGCGATAAAAAGACCAAAGAATTCAAAAGCGATGACGGCGTAAAAGTGATAGAAATTTGCACTGATGATGCCATGGCGAAGGCCCTGATCGGGCTTAAGGCTGCGCGCAAAGAATTGGCCAAGAATTCCGATATGAGCGATGAAATGCGGGCCGAAGTGCTCAAATCGCTCGACGAAGCGATTGCCGATTGGGGTGATAGTACTGGTTAGATATGGTGGCGGACGGCGCCTTCTTCCTGCCTGCTGACGAGTGCTGGGCGGGAAGGGGCGCCGCTATATTGTTTGCAGTTCGTGCCGGGGCCAGTGCCCGCCTTGCGCTTAACCAGCCCAGCGGGAGGCAATAGGGCGAGAGGAACTAGCTGCCCCCTTCACTAAGCTTTAGGCCCCTTTGAATGTATCGCATTGACTTACATCGGCCGTTTGTAACCCGCGCGTCAGCCATTCCATCCGCTGGGCGCTGGTGCCGTGGGTGAAGCTTTCCGGGCTGACCCGTTGGCCTGCATTGCGCTGCAAAGTATCATCCCCGATCGCAGCAGCGGCGGTCATGCCTTCTTCCATGTCGCCCGGTTCGATCAGATGGCGGTTCTTGCCTGCCCAAACCCCGGCATAGCAATCGGCCTGTAATTCCATCCGCACCTGCAGATCATTCGCCGCGCGCGGATTTCGTGATTTTGCCCTGCCGACATCATCAGCAAGGCCGGTCATCTTTTGCACATGGTGGCCATATTCATGCGCCATCACATAATATCTCGCAAAATCACCGCCTGCGCCCAATTGCCGCGCCATCGTGTCGTAAAATGCCGTGTCGATATAGATGCCTTGGTCTGCCGGACAATAAAATGGGCCCATGGCAGAGGATGCCGCGCCGCAAGCTGACCGTGTGTTGCCGCTGAACATGGTCAGCACAGGCTGTTTGAACGAGGCGCCAGCTTGCTGGAACAGCGGGCTCCATGTTTCGTTTAAGGAACTTAGCGCGTTGCAGGATTCCAGCGCATAGGGGCCATCATTGCAAACATCGGGGCCATTTGTGCCAACCTGCTGGTTGTGTGGGGCAGTGCGTTCTTTTGGGGCATTATCCATCGTTGCCAGCATTTCTGCCGGATCGGCCCCGAAAACCAGCACTGCAACCAGCATAATGGCCGCCGCGCCCCATCCAAACTTTTTGCCGCCGCCGCGCATAAGCCTGCCGCCGCCGCGGGGGTTTGCGCCGCCCCTGCGAACACGGATATTGGCTGGGTTAAATCGATTGAGTTTCATGCATCCTCTCTTGCGTGAACCAAGGTCAAACCTGCTTGATCCTAGCGTTATTGCTGGACAGGGGAAACAACTGGCGCAAATATAGCCTTCTATTGTGCCATTTTGCGGCTGTATCTTTACGAAAACCGCCGTGAAAATCAGTAAAAAATTGTGATAAATCTAGGGGTCTGAATGTTCCTGTCTGGCAAACGCGCGCTTGTAACTGGTTCCACATCCGGCATTGGCCTTGCGGTGGCGCGCGCCTTTGCGGCGCAGGGCGCCGATGTGATTTTGACCGGATTTGGCGAGGAGGCCGAAATTGTTCAATTGTGCGCGGAATTGGGTGCGCGCCATGTGGCAGCAGACCTGATTACGGCTGCAGGGTGCGAGCATTTGATGGCCGAGGCTGGGCCGGTGGATATATTGGTCAATAATGCCGGGATGCAGCATGTTGCACCGGTGGAAGAATTTTCAATTGCCAAGTGGGATGCGATCATCGCGCTTAATCTGACGGCAGCTTTCCACACTACGCGGTTGGCGGTGGGCCATATGCGCGCGCAGGGCTGGGGGCGGATCATCAACACCGCCAGCGCCCATTCAAAAACCGCATCACCGTTCAAAAGCGCCTATAATGCGTCAAAACATGGGCTGGATGGATTTACCAAAACCATCGCGCTGGAATTGGCGCAAAGCGGTGTGACGGCCAATTGCATCAGCCCCGGCTATGTCTGGACGCCTTTGATCGAGGGGCAAATACCCGCCACCATGAAAGCGCGCGGGCTGACCCGCGATCAGGTAATCAATGATGTCTTATTGGCAAAACAGCCGACCAAGAAATTTGTCCAGCCTGACGAAGTGGGGGCGCTGGCAACATTCCTATGCCGGCCCGAGGCGGGCAATGTGACCGGTGCGAATTGGAGCATTGATGGCGGCTGGACGGCTGAATAATCGCCTCAGATTGGGCGCGTTCATATTTGTTTGGGGCGCGGCAGGCAGGGAAGTAGGCGGGGCCTGTTTGGATGGGGCCAATTGGCTGGTGCTGAAGTAGGCGGTGCAGCGCAGAATATTCGGGGGCATCTGGCCATGGTTTCCCCTTTCAGCGATGATGCCGCGATCGGGCGAATAGTGAATAGGCGCCGCCCGTCAAATCACGGCTATTGCGGTGGGCTCGCGTGGGGCCTAAATGGTCCGCCACGAATCTGCGCGGTTTGGCGCTCTGAAAAAATTGAAAGTGGCACAAATGGATATACCTCTCGGCCTTACCTATGATGACGTTCTGCTGCGTCCGGCCGAAAGCGATATTGTGCCCAGCATGGCCAATACCAGCACGCAGCTGACCAAGCAGATCAGGCTCAACATTCCAGTTCTATCAGCGGCAATGGATACTGTCACAGAGGCTGATATGGCGATTGTGATGGCGCAATTGGGCGGCATTGGTGTGCTGCACCGCAATTTGGAAATTGCAGAACAATGTGCAGCTGTGCGCGCGGTCAAACGGTTTGAAAGCGGTATGGTTGTCAATCCGATCACGATTGCGCCCGGCGCTACGCTGGGCGATGCTCAGGCGCTGATGAGCAAGCACCGGATCAGCGGCATCCCGGTGGCTGATGCAAGCGGAAAATTATGCGGCATCCTGACCAATCGCGATGTCCGCTTTGCGGAGAACCCTTTGCAGCCGGTCAGCGAATTGATGACGACGGAAAATATCGCGACTGTCGGGCTTGGTGTCGGGCAGGATGAAGCGCGCCGCCTGCTGCATCAACGCCGGATCGAGAAGCTGATTGTGGTGGACGATGCCTATCATTGCATCGGGCTGATCACGGTCAAGGATATCGAAAAAGCGGTCAATTATCCTGACGCCACCAAGGATTTGACTGGGCGTTTGCGGGTGGCGGCTGCGACAACGGTGGGCGAAAAAGGTTTTGAACGGACCCAGGCACTGATTGATGCCGAAGTTGATGTGTTGATCATTGATACCGCGCATGGCCATAATAAGGACGTGGCCCGCGCGGTGGAACGGGCGAAAAAGCTCAGCAGCACGGTGCAGATTGTGGCTGGTAATGTTGCAACCGCAGAGGCCACGCGCGCACTGATTGATGCTGGCGCTGATGCAGTTAAGGTTGGGATTGGCCCCGGCTCGATCTGCACAACGCGAATTGTGGCGGGCGTGGGTGTGCCGCAATTGACCGCGATTATGGACAGTGCTGGCGAGGCTGCAAAATCGGGCGTTCCGATCATCGCTGATGGCGGTTTACGAACATCGGGCGATGCCGCCAAGGCATTGGCTGCCGGGGCGTCGAGCGTTATGGTTGGATCCTTATTGGCGGGCACCGAAGAAGCGCCGGGGGAAAGTTTCCTGTTTCAGGGGCGCAGCTACAAAAGCTATCGCGGAATGGGTTCCGTTGGCGCAATGGCGCGCGGATCAGCCGATCGGTATTTCCAGCAGGACATTAAGGATACGATGAAGCTGGTGCCCGAAGGGATCGAAGGCCAGGTGCCCTATAAAGGGCCTGCGTGCGATGTGGTTCATCAATTGGTTGGCGGGGTAAAGGCGGCGATGGGTTATACCGGATCTGCAACCATCGATGATCTACGCAAAAATGCCAAATTTGTTCGCATCACCAATGCCGGTTTGCAGGAAAGCCACGCGCATGACGTGGCAATCACCCGCGAAGCGCCGAATTACCCGACGCGCTAGGCCATGTTACCTGCTGCACGCGTTCAAGCCGCGATCGAATTACTGGATGCCATCATCGACGCCGCGCAGCGCGGCGGTGCGCCTGCAGACCGGCTGATTGCCGAATATTTTCGCACCCGCCGTTATGCGGGAAGCAAAGACCGGCGCGCGGTGCGTGAATTGGTCTATTCAGCCATCCGCGCATGTGGGCCAAGGCCCGATAGCGGCCGTGCGGCAATGTTGCGGCTGGCGCAGGATGATCCGCAAATCCTGCCCCTGTTCGACGGGGTCGGGCATGGACCTGCACCGGTTGAAACCGGCGAAGTGGCGGCATCTGGCGGCATCGCACCTGACTGGTTGGTGACGCGGCTGAGTAAATCGGACATTTGGGGCGAGGAAGCTGAGGCCATGCTCGGGCGCGCTCCGCTCGACATCAGGGTCAACACGCTCAAGGCTGATCGCGCCACATTGGAATTGCCGGCGGCTGGCGAACATTTGGCCTCGCCGCAAGCTGTGCGATTTGCCACCGGAACGCAGATTGAACAATGGGAAGCGTTCAAGAACGGTCAGATCGAAGTGCAGGATCATGGCAGCCAATGGGCCTGCCACGCAGTGGGCGCCAAACCGGGCGAGACGATTATTGATCTTTGCGCCGGGGCGGGGGGCAAAACACTCGCTTTGGCAGCCGCAATGGGTAATGAGGGCCAATTGCTGGCCACTGATACGGATCGGGGGCGGCTGTCACGCCTGCGCCCGCGGTCGCAAAATGCCGGCGCGGGAATGATAGAAACGCTGCTGATTAACCCGAATAAAGAAATCGACATGATCCGCACATGGCCGGTTATGTCGGACCATAAATCCGGGGTGGATGCAGTGCTGGTTGATGCGCCTTGTTCAGGCACTGGCACATGGCGCCGCAATCCAGAGGGGCGATGGCGGCTGGATGACAAGGCATTGGCCCGCTTTGCAGTGGTGCAATCCTATCTGCTTGATGCTGCAGCCAAGCTGGTGAAGCCGGGCGGCAGGATCATCTATGTCACCTGTTCATTGCTGGATGAAGAAGGGCGGGGCCGGGTGCAATCATTCCTTGCCACCCATGCTGGCTGGACTGCTCAGCCGCTGGATCTGCCGGTTGGCCGGGTGCGTGGGCACGGCACACGGCTGACGCCGCTGCACGATGGCACGGATGGATTTTTCATCGCGAGTTTGGTTTCTGCGTGCTAACAACCGGTCGATGGCCGCTTCTACCAGCCTTGCCCGCCTGTTTTCGCGTTTGGGCCTTAGGGTTGGCCCGATGGAGTTCGTAATGCGTTTTGCCCCTGCCGCTGCTGCCCTGTCATTGCTTGTCGTGCTGACTTCGAGCGCGGGGTTTACCGCAGAGCCTGAGCCGACCCCGCGTGCAGTGATGTTGATTGCAGAAGGGCGCGCGGCGCTGGCTGGTGATGAACCGCAGAAGGCGATTGATGCTTTTGAATCGGCATTGGCCGTTGATCCATCCTATACCGGTACACTTATCGAATTGGCCCAGGCAGCGCGCAGTGTGGGGCTGCAGGGCAAGGCAATCCATTATTACCGAGAAGTATTGGCCCGCGATCCGGGAAATTTCGCAGCAATTTCCGGCGAAGGCGCGGCATTGGTTGAAAAGGGCGCGGTGGAAAAAGCGCGCCTCAATCTGGCCCAGTTGCAATCCTTGTGCGGGCCAGCATGCCCAGCAACGCAAAAATTGGCTGCTGTGATCCAGCAAGGCGGGCAACAAAGGGTGCTGACCGCAGAGGCGATTATGCCTGATGCGGTGGTTACGCAAAATTGATTGTCATTCGCCCTGCTGGTTAAGCTAGATCACGAAATGCCTTTAATACAGTGTGATATACACGTTTCTTAAATGGAACAATCAAGTCTGGCAGATGTTCAGGATCAGCCCATTTCCAATCACTGAATTCCGGCGGATCATATGCCGCCAGATTGATATCGGCATCGCTGCCGGTGAAACGGATCAGGAACCAGCTTTGTAATTGGCCGCGATATTTGCCGCCCCATAATTTTCCCACCAATTCGGCCGGAAGATCATAGGCAATTTCTTCATCCATCTGCTTGAGTATCGTGGCATTATCGCAAGTTACACCGGTTTCTTCATGTAATTCCCGCCATGCTGCGGCTATCAGGTCTTCGCCTTCATCGACCCCGCCTTGCGGCATTTGCCAGAAGATATCCCTGGTGCCGATTGTCTCGCGTTGGTCAATGCGTTTTCCGACAAACACTTTGCCCGCCTTATTGACCAGCATCACCCCAACGCAGGGGCGGTAACCCAGTTCGTTCATACTATCTGCTCCGTTTGGATGTGGGCCAACATTTGCTTCATTGCGCTCAGCAATGTTTCCAGATCACCTTGTGCGCTTGGGATGGCTTTGCGTAAATTGATGAAACCGTGAACGCTGCCTTTGAATTCAAGATAGGTGACATCGGTCCCCTGTTGCACCAGATGCGCGGCATAATTGCGCCCTGAATCGCGCAGTGGATCAAGCCCGGCGGTGCATAAAACGGTGGGCGGGCTGCCTGATGATCCGCCCAATATGGGGCCCGGCATAGCAAATGTACGGGGATCGGCGGGGCTGGCCGCATATTGATCGGAAAACCACACGATGGTGGCCGCTGTCAGCAGGAAACCTTCGGCGAAATGTTTGAAGCTATCATAAGCTGAAGCTTTATCCGCCGCTGGGTAGATGGGCACTTGCATCACCACCGGGACATCTGCCAGGAAAGCGCCCAGCGTGTTGGCCGTGATAATCGCCAGATTGCCACCGGCACTGTCGCCCATTGTTATAAGGCTGGCCGCCTGACGCCCCAATATTTCGGGCGAAGATGCAATCCAGCGCGATGCCGCTTCGCAATCTTCTGGCGCGGCGGGGAAGGGGGCCTCCGGCGCGAGACGGTAATCAACCGCGACCACTGGCAGGTCCATTACAGCGGCAATTTCGGTGCACAGATTGTGGTGCGATTCTAAATCACCGATTACAAATCCGCCGCCATGGAAAAACATGATCACAGGGCCGGGGCCGCGGGATTCGCGCGCGTCATACAAGCGCAGCGCAATATCGCCCGCCGGGCCAGGGCAGTTCAAATCACTGATGATGGCCAGATCGCGTGCGTCCCTATCCACCATCGGCATCATCGCGGCATATCCCGCGCGCGCCTGTTCAACAGGAACGCTTTCGATAGGGGGTTGGCCCAATTGTTCCAACATTGTCAGATAGGCGCGGACATCTTCGCGCACGAAATGCTCGTTACTGGTCATCGTTGCCCTCCCTCTTTGCCAGGCCTTTTTGTCAGCCTTTTTATTAGCCTCGTGTTTGACCTTAGCCCACCAATGTCCTTTTTCACTCGACATTTTGTCAATGTGAGAGAAAAACTTTATTGCGCGACAAAGGCGAGGCGCATAGGTGCCCCCTTGAATGAAAGAGCGCCGAATTCATGGCGCACGATAAGGAATTTCCATGGCTAGTCAGGCCGCCGATACGAACCTTGATGAAACCCCTGAAGCAATTGTTGTCCGGTTTGCCGGCGATAGTGGCGACGGGATGCAGCTGACGGGTGGCCAATTCACCCTGTCCACCGCGCTGGCAGGCAATGATCTGGCGACATTTCCTGATTTTCCGGCGGAAATTCGCGCGCCCCAAGGCACATTGTTCGGCGTCTCTGCATTCCAGATCAATTTCGGCAGCCGCGAGATTAACACAGCCGGCGATGCGCCCGATGTGTTGGTGGCGATGAACCCGGCCGCGCTGAAGGTGAATGTCGATGCGTTAAAACCTGGCGGCTTGGTAATCATCGACACTGGGGAATTTTCCAAACGCAATCTCGACAAGGCTAAATATGACGTCAGCCCGCTAGACGATGACAGTTTGGCGAAATGGAATGTGCTGGCCTTCGATATTTCGGCACTGACCATCGAAGCGGTCAAGCCGTTTGGTTTGGGCAATAAAGATGCGCTGCGATCCAAGAATATGTGGACGCTGGGCCTTGCGCTGTGGATGTTTGACCGTTCACGCGCGCCGATTGAAGATTGGCTGCGTTCCAAATTTAAGACAAAGCCTGACATTGCAGATGCCAATATCGCCGCGCTGAATGCCGGCCATGCCTATGGCGAAACGGCGGAACTTTCCGGCCCGATCAAGCAAACCCATGTGCCGCCCGTTGAAAGTGCGCCGGGCCTATATCGCACGATCACCGGGGCTGAGGCAATTTCGCTGGGTTTGGTTGCAGGCGCACAATTGGCTGAATTGCCGATGTTTTTTGGCGGCTACCCGATCACACCAGCATCCGCCATTTTGCACCATTTGGCGCAGCTGAAGGAATTTGGCGTTACAACGTTTCAGGCGGAAGACGAGATCGCCGCGATCTGCGCTTCCATCGGAGCGTCTTATGCCGGGCAGCTAGGGGTAACGTCATCTTCTGGCCCCGGAATTGCACTGAAGTCTGAGGCAATGGGTCTTGCGATCATGACTGAATTGCCATTGGTGATTGTTAACAGCCAGCGCGGCGGACCATCCACGGGCCTACCAACCAAGACCGAGCAGAGCGATCTTTATCAGGCGGTCTATGGCCGCAATGGTGATGCGCCGATGCCGGTGGTGTCATGCTCCAGCCCGGGCGATGCCTTTGAATGCGCGATCGAAGCATGCCGGATTGCAACAGAATATATGACCCCGGTTATGCTGCTTACCGATGGCTATATCGCCAATGCGGCGGAACCCTGGCTGGTGCCAGATCCGGCAAACTACACTTCTTTCCCGGCCAAATTCCTCGAGGAAAAGAACGCCAAGGATGATGGCGGGGAAACGTTGCTGCCATACAAACGCGATGAAAAGGGCGCACGCCCGTGGATTAAGCCGGGCACACCGGGCCTGATGCACCGCATTGGCGGGATCGAAAAAGCGGTGGATACCGGCCATATCGATTATGCACCGGACAATCATCAGGTGATGACCGATGCCCGAATTAACAAGGTGCTCGGCGTGGCTGTGCCCGATCAGGATGTCGCGCTGGGCGAAACCAGTGGCAAATTGGCCGTGGTGGGCTGGGGTTCAACCTTTGGCCCGATCCATCAGGCAGTGCGCCGCGCGCGGGCCAAGGGCCTTGACGTTAGCCACATTCATGTGCGCCATATCTGGCCGCTACCGAAAAATCTTGGTCCGTTGCTGCACAGTTTTGATCAGGTGCTGGTGCCTGAAATGAATACTGGCCAGTTCAAGACCGTTTTGCGCGATCAATATCTGGTTGATGCACAGCCGTTGACCAAAACTAGCGGTCAGCCATTTGCTATTTCCGAGCTGGAAACGGCAATCGCGAAGTTTTTCGACGGCATTCCAGATAATGAAGGCGGCACGGTTCCTGCCAGCGACACCCAGCTTCCCAGCCCCATGCTGGACGAGGGATAATCATCATGAATGCACCTGTGAAAATCGAAACCACCCTCAAAGACTGGGAAACAGATCAGGAAGTCCGCTGGTGCCCTGGTTGCGGGGATTACGCGATCTTGAAGGCGGTGCAGCGCACTTTGCCAAAATTGGGCTGCGATCCGTCGAACACAGTGTTCATTTCCGGCATCGGCTGTTCCAGCCGTTTCCCATATTACATGGAAACATACGGTTTTCACACGATCCATGGCCGCGCGCCTGCGCTGGCCACGGGTGTGAAACTGGCCAATCCTGATCTCGATATTTGGTTGGTGACGGGTGATGGTGATGGTCTGTCGATCGGCGGCAATCATATGATGCATGTGCTGCGCCGCAATGTGAATATGCAGATCATGCTGTTTAACAATGAGATATACGGATTGACCAAGGGGCAGGCATCACCCACCAGCCGCGAAGGAACCAAAAGCCCTTCGACCCCGCTTGGGTCATATGACCATCCGGCGCGGCCTTGTGCCTTTGCACTGGGCAGCGGCGCGCGGTTCGTTGCCCGCGGTTTTGACGTGTCGAAAAAATTACCCGAAGTGTTGAGCGCAGCCCATGCGCATCAAGGCGCGGCCTTCATCGAAATTTTCCAGAATTGCATCGTCTATAATAAGGATGTTTTCGGGGAGTTCGCTTCGCCCAAGGGCGCTGATGCCCATCAATTATGGCTCGAAAATGGGGAGCCGATGTTGTTCGGTTCTGAAAAGTCCGGCGGGGTCAAAGGCATTGCTCTTGATGTTGAGAAGCTGGCCTTGAAAGTGGTGGATGTGGCTGATGGCGATTGGCAGGCGGCGGATGTGTTGGTGCATGATGTGACCAACCGTTCGATCGCCCATATGCTGGTCGAATTGCCGTTTGGCCCGTTTCCGATGGCGCTCGGCGTATTGTATGATGACCCGCGCCCAACATTCGAGGCGGCGGTTATCGAAGAACGCGCGAAATCCTCTGCTGGCAAAGAAGCCAATCTGGCAAAATTGCTGGCCAAGGGCCAAACTTGGACGGTCGATGATAAGGATGGCCATCCAGCTTAAATGCGCTTGAATGGATAATCTTACTCACTCGCTGGTCGGTGCCTTGCTGGGGCAGGCTGGTTTGAAGCGTAAGACTGGCCTTGCCATGCCTGCACTGATTATCGGGGCCAATCTTCCCGATATTGACGCAGCCTGCATCACCTATGGGATTGAGAGCCTCGCCATGCGGCGGGGGATTACGCATGGGCCGGCCGCGTGGGTATTGCTGCCTTTGATGCTGGCCGGCGCGCTGTGGTGGTTTGACCTGTGGCAGGCACGGCGCGGCAAACGGCCAGGCGGGCGGCTGCCAGTGCATTTTGGCTGGCTCTATGCGCTTTGCTTTATCGCCTGCCTTACCCATCCTGCGCTCGACTGGCTGAATGTCTATGGCATCCGTTTGCTGGAGCCGTTTTCAGAGCGTTGGTTCTACGGTGATGCCTTGTTCATCATCGATGTATGGATGTGGCTGGGTATGGGCTTTGCAGTGTGGTTGTCGCTGCGGCAGGAGAAGAATGGCAAGAAATGGCGATGGACCGGCACTGCGGCGCTTGTGATGATTGCGGCATATATTGGCGGAAATTCTCTCACTAGCTTTTTCGCTCAGGCTCAGGTTCAGGTTCAGGCTCAGGCCAATTCAGCCCAGTCCTACACCCAATTGGTCATTGTAAAGCCTGTGCCGCTTTACCCTTGGCAGCGGGAGGTTCTCACGCTCAGCCACGCGGGAGTTTGGAACGCAGCGCAATGGTCGCTATTTTCCGGCCTAGATCAGCGGCCGGTTCCAATGGATTACCAGCCCTGCAGAATCCCTGATGCGCGCAGAATATCGATCGGCAGCCCTGCCGCCGCCTTCCTATTCTGGTCCCGTGCACCCTTTGCCCAGCGCGCGCACGATGGCAGCATAAGCTTGCGGGATGCCCGCTATTATGACCCGCTGGCGCGTGATCGGTTCGCGGTAATGCTGCCTGATCTGAAATGTGAACCTATTGGCTGATTGGCCTATGGGCTGATTGGCCTATGGGCTGATCGGCCTATTGGGTTGGGCCCATTGGATCGGGGGCATGAATATGCATCGCCTCGCTTTTGGCCAGTGCATTTGCTGGTTTTGAAAACAGCGCCGCGCTCAGGAATGCCCAACCAGCACCCGCCAGCCAGCCAGCCGCCACATCGCTGGGGTAATGGACACCGAGCCATACACGGCTGGCAGCAATTAACAGCGAAACTGCAAGCGCCAGCCCGATAATTGTCACGCGGACCGAACCGCGCGCGCTCATCGTCGCAAATGCCAGCGCAATCGCGATATAGATCAGCGCGGAATGGAAACTGTGGCCGCTGGGAAAACTCATCCCTTCTGCCTGGGTCAGATGCGGCACAGTTTCAGGGCGGGCGCGGGCAAATAAAAGCTTCATCTGGGTTGCAGCGATGTTGCCGCTGATTGCCGTTAGCGCCAGTAAGAACGCCTCGCGCCGCAATTTTAGGAACAGCAATGCGATAATTGCGCCAACCATCACCGCGATCATGATCAATGTGCCGCCCAGCGCGGTCATATCGCGGACCGCTTCTAACAAGGCGGTCGAACCGATGTTGCCCAGATCAGAACCATTACGCCAAAGAAGCAAGCCCGCACGGTCTAATCCGGCTGAGTGGCCGTGAAGAACAAGCCATGTAATCAGCCCAAACCCGGCCCAGCATAATGCGGCCACGCCCACTGCTTTGGCAGGATTAATCTGCCATCCCCGCGCGGGCAGGGTCAGCGGTTCGGCAGGAAGGCGGGCTGGTTCGTTATGATCATGCATGGTCAGTCAGGGGCAGTCCGGGTTCAGTCAGTGGTCCAATCAGGGCGCGTTATCATGGCTGATGGCGCCCGCCCAAAGGGGAAATTGGTTGCCAGGGCAGACACGGCAGAAAAATTCACCCCGTTTGCCAACAATCCTATTTGCTTTCCAATGGATCTGCCCATCCCATTCCTAGACTTTTTTGGACGGTGATAAATGCCGCCGTCATGTCTGCGGTGGCCGTGGCCTGCGATCTATCGGATTGTAACCGCTGCAGAGTTGCATCGATATGTGCAATCCGGCTTGCCGTTCCGCGATCATAGCGCGCCTTTGTGAGACGCTCTGTGTTTTTGGCCGCTTCTTGTGCCTTTGATAGTTCCAGCACGCGATTGCGCCCGCCGCCAAAACGCGCCAGCGCCTGTTCAACCTCTGTCAGGGCGATCAGCACTTTGTGATCATAATTCGCAGCAGCTTCGTCGGCTGCTGCCTGCGCCTGATCAATGCGTGCACTGACACGTCCAAAATCGAGGAACGACCAATTGATACGGGGCAGGAGCAATCCAGATAGATTACCTGTATCGAAAACATCTTTCGGGTTTGAACCACCAAGACCCAGAAGGCCTAGAAAGCTGACAGTTGGGAAACGCTGGGCATGGGCCACGCCAATGCGCGCATAGGCCGAGGCAAGGCGGCGTTCAGCCGCCCTAATGTCAGGCCGGCGTTGCAACAGGCTGGCGGGATCGCCAACGCTGACCTCGCGCGGGGGCAATGGAACGGGCTGGATCACCGAGAGGGCGGGGTCCAGCGATCCGGGAACTTCGCCTGTCAGGAATGCCAGCCGGTCAATTGTCGCGCTTCGTTCAGCTGTCAGGGCCGCCAAATTGGCTTTCGTTCCGGCGATTTGGCCGATCACCCCATCCAGCACGATCGCAGAGGCGGTGCCATATTGGACGCGCGCCTTTTCCAAGCTGAGCTTTTCCTGCTGAAGGGCTACGGCATTTTTGAGTAATGCGTGTTGATGCTGCCAATTGCGCAGTTCGATGTATGTGGCCGCAATTTGCGATGACAATGAAACATGGGCATCCGACAATTCAGCCTGCGCTGCCTGTGTTTCGGCAATGGCTGCTTTTGCGCTGTTTGCGCGTCTTGCAAATAGGTCGAGCTCCCAAGAAGCATTGAGGCCCACATTATAAAAATCATTGCTGGATGTTTGCGCACCATTTCCTCCGCCCCCGCTCAGCAGCGGGTTCGAACCGGAAAACGGGGCTTCGATTGCAATGACAGAGCCCGCGATGCTTGGCCTGCGGTTGGCCGTTTGCTCTGCTGCAACGGCGCTGGCGCTTTTTACACGGCTGATGGCGATTTTCAGGCTTGGGCTATTGGCAAGGCCTGCATCGATCAATTTTGTAAGGACCGGATCGTCTAATTGTTCCCACCAGCGCGCAATTGGCGGTGCTGTGATGATTTGCGGGCTGCTCCGTTTGAACGAAGCGCCATAATTTTCACCCCCTGCATTGCTTTGCGGGCCGGAATATCCAGGCGTGCTCGCACAGGCGGATAGAAGCGGAATGAATGCTGCCAGCGAAAGGCTGGTGCGGAATATATTTCGGGCCATATCTTCTCTCAATGCGCCGCCACGCTGGAACCCGGATCTATCGGGCGCAGGATGAAGGCAAGCGGCAGGGTCATTGCAACCAGAATTCCCAAGGCAAAGAACAGATCACTATATGCCATAATGAAAGACTGTTGGAGTATCAGAGCGTTGAGCGCGCTATATGCGCGTTCAAGGCCTTCGCCTGTTCCTAAGTTCAATTGTCTTGCGGTGTTTTGAATCCATTCCTGCGTAGCATGCGCGTTTTGCACAATGGCTTCGTTGATGCGGGCTTGGTGAATTAGCGTGCGTTGTTCCTGAACCGTTGCCATAATGGCCAATCCGATCGAGCCGCCCAAATTACGTGATGCGTTGAACAGGCTCCCGGCGTCTGGGGCATCTTTCTCGCTGACCGCAGAAATTGCAGCTTGATTGAGGAACATGAACAGCATGCCTTGCGCAATTCCGCGCATGATCTGAGAATTGACAAAGCTATCGCCAGTTGTTTCTGCTGTCAGGTCAATATCCATAAATGAACTAAAGCATAATAGGCCAAGCGCAGCGAAAATTGCCAGACGCACATCAATATTACGGAACATCCAAGGCACAATCGGCATAAGAAATAGCATGGGAAGACCCGCCAAGACTACGATTTTGCCTGCTTGCAGCGCATTATAGCCTGCAATCAGTGCCAAAAACTGAGGAATGATATAAACGATACTGTATAGTACCACCCCGAATACCGCCGATATCAGGAATACAGCGCCAAAGGCGCGGTCTTTGAGCAGCGCCAGTTTTAGCACCGGATCCTTCGAAAAAATCTGACCAATCGCCAAGAGGCAAAAGCCGATAATTGATAAAATGGTCAGAAAAACAATCAAACGCGATTCAAACCAAAGCTCGCGGTGCCCCTCTTCTAGCACAACTGTCAGGCACCCAAGCCCCACCGTCAGCCCAATAACGCCCAGCCAATCTGCATCACGCAGATGCGCTTCGCCTTTCCCACCGCGTGGGAATGCGACAAGGATTAATGCGCCAAGCAGAGCGCAAAGCGGCACATTGATGAAGAATGCGTAATGCCAGCTCCATGTTTCGGTCAGCCAGCCGCCAAGGATCGGCCCCATTACCGGGCCCATAATAACGGTGGCGCCAAATGCCGCGGTGCCAATTGCTTGCTGTGAAGCCGGCAGCCTGGTTGCGACGATTGTAAATGCAACGGGAATGAGCAGGCCGCCCGTCAACCCTTGGCCTGTCCGACCAATAATCAAAGTGGTCAGATCCGTGGAAAATCCGCATACAACCGAGAAAAAGGTGAACGAAATCGCTGAGGCTAGCAGCAAGGTCCGCATTCCAAGCAGCCGGGTCAGCCATGCGCTCAGCGGTATGATGATGACTTCAGCGACGAGGAACGATGTGGCAATCCAGGTGCCTTCTGCACCGCTTGCGCCGATTTCACCCTGAATGGTGGGGAGCGAGGCATTGACAATGGAAATGTCGAGCGTGGCCATCATGGCCCCGAGCGTTCCTGCCGCCACGGCCAGCCAATCGCGAAGGCTGGCCCGCTGCTGCGTGGGTGAGGGCGTGGTAACCGCCTGAGTTGTCACTGGCCGCGCTTCGCCGCC
>Ga0209345_10003555_pt1 | contig 15921 bp, 12 predicted proteins | sample Cruoilmetagenom7_FD_187294 | JGI IMG/M metagenome (GOLD analysis project Ga0209345, IMG submission 187294) | Oil polluted marine microbial communities from Coal Oil Point, Santa Barbara, California, USA - Sample 7 (SPAdes) (version 2) | ecosystem: Environmental > Aquatic > Marine > Oil seeps ... | reverse complement strand
GGGCACGAGGAGAGAAGTTGGAGTAGCTGTTTTGATGAGTATGCTCTTCTGATAGTGTAATAATTAAAGCATAATAATTTGTTATCTGTGTAGATAGTATTTTATTTGGTAATGTGCAGGGTGAGGCTGTTTGTGGGTCAAGGTTAAAATTTTCGGCATACTCTGATTGAGACAACTGTGGTGAATAACTATCCGTTGCATTGCGATACTCCGTTGTGAATGCAAAATCACCTAAGATTACAAGTAAAGCAATAATAAACTTTGTTAGGCAGCGGTACATATTTTAGTTAGTGTCTCTGTATTAATGAATATTTGCGTTTAAGTATCATCGTTTAACCTTAATGAAAATACAAGCTAAGTTTTCCATTATAATTTTTTGGTATAAAATAATTACTCAATACTATAATGTTTATAGCATTGAGATGAATAAACAATTTTTTAACAAGCGCATCTTAAGTGAGAATTATAAGAAATAAAACTGGCGGCACTGAAATAATAAGTTAAGTCGAGTACCGATATAAAAAATTATTTACATTCACACCTGGCTGATTTCTCACATGGCGAAGGCCCACTAACGTCTACACACTGCCCCTGTGTTTTACCTTTACCAATGCACCAGGTATTACAGTCAAATGTGTCAGGGTGTCCAATGTCATTACTATGGCTATGAACTTTACTAGCTTCAGGGTTTGATTCAACTAACAGGCCATTCTCCATACACAAAGACACGTCCATTAGCTTCGCCTTTCTCATTGGTGCCGATATGGCATCCCGCAACGCCTGGAGCCACACCGTCTGAGTCTTTCCACCAGGTTTTTTGATTTTTCTTCCAGTCTGATGGCATGAATTCAAAGGTGCCTTTTGCGCCGGGAATATCAATCGCACCTTTTGAAGGTGCATGGCTATTACAGGCGCTGAGTAAAAAAGTGAAGCAAGCACTAATTATTAGTTTGATTATATGATTCATTTTTATTTTTCCATTATGTTTTATTTTAAATATTTAATATATCTGACACCATTAATTGATATTTTTTAATCTAGAATAAGATTTCATATTATGTTAACAGGGTTTGTGTTTATACCTCTTAAAAACAAGTATGTAGTAATTATGTTAACTGTGATCTTTAAATTGAACGAGTCCTTTATTCGCTATAATGGGAAGATCTGATTTTATCTCAAACACATTTAATAAAGTATTAAAAAGGGCATCATGAGATAGTGGTGTTGATCTAATCTCATTTGTTTTTTTATAATCTATATCAGATGTTTCACTTACCCAGGTGATAACAGGGACTCTAGTTTGACTTTCTGGAGCAAACATATACGGCATACCATGTAAATACAAACCCGACTCACCCAGGGACTCTCCATGATCACTAACATATAACATTGTTGTCTCGTATTCAGGTGTATTTTTCTTTAATAATTTTATAACTTCAGAAAGAAAATAATCTGTATACAAGATACTGTTATCATAGGCATTGGTAATTTCTTCATTTGTGCATGAAGAAAGCTCAAGGGTATTGCAGGAAGGCTGGAATTTGTTAAATTCTTTAGGATAACGTTTGTAATAAGCGGGGCCATGGCTGCCCATCTGATGTAATACAATAAGTATATCCCCTTGTTGTATATTTATATACTCCTGCAAACCACTAAGCATACCTATGTCACGACACTCCGGATCACACACAGGATTTCGCTCAAGTGATCTAAAATCTTCATATATAACACGATTAGCAACACCTTTTGAGCTTGAGTTATTATCTCTCCACAAAACACTAACACCTGCTTCACTCAAAATATCAAGTGCATTTTCAGTGCTTCTTGCCTGTTTGGGTTTAAAGTCTTCTCGGTTGCTATAGGAAAACATACAGGGTACTGAAATAGCTGTTGAGGTGCCACACGATGAGAAATTAGTAAAACTGATAAGTCCTTTTTCACTGGACAAGTTTGGATTGGTTAGTCGATGATAACCATTTAGTGAGAAGTGATCAGCGCGCGCCGTTTCACCTACAACCATAATAACAAGCTCAAGATCGCCGCTACTTTCTGTTATCTTTGCATGTGCTGATAGTGAAATGAGTTTTTCAGAGCGTGGTGTACGGATTTCATTTCTGAGATACTTGCCTGCAGAATAAATCCCAAGTGTTGGGTTGATAAAGTATCTTAGCGGTTTGTGCTCTCTGAAAAAGCTTGAGTAATGATCGCCAAAAGAGAGTGCGCAAATTAACATTAAGGCAATAGAGCCAACTGCCAACTGGGCTGAGTTTCGAAGTTCTCGTAATCTTAATGATTTCTTTAAAGGTAAATACCAGATAAAAATGACAGGTAGTATCCCCAGAAATATAAAGCGCATTAAAAATTTTAACGTTATTAAATCAGATGCTTCTGAAAAATTGGTTTCTAGCATATTTCTAATCATATCAATGTCGATAACTATACCTAATTGATCTGAAAAATAGCCAATTACAGCGGCTAACAAAAACATGATACTAACAATGATTCGTGTCGGTATAAAAAGTGAAAAAAATGTGCTGATTAGTAATAGAATACTAGTCAGAAAAACAGCGAGTGAGAGAATGAAACCGGCATTAGATAAATTCCATTCGTAAAAATCTATGACTTTGTCAAAAAATGCCCAATTGCCCGCTACAATAATAAATATTGACATATATAGAATTAGACGAGTAGGGGTCAAGCTAATTGAGGCGTATTTCTCAAGGTTCATACTTAATATAGTTTTTATAACAGAAGGTCATATTGTATTTTGCAGAGCTTAAGGTTGGCTTAAGATCCAGGCTGAGTTGTTTTTCTCAAACGTTTACAGTGTCTATATCGTCAAAAATACTATCTAAGGTCTCGGAAATGACCTTGTTATTTTCAGGTACCTGACTGAACTGATGATTGCAGCTATAGGCATGAGAAGCACACAGAGAGAAGGTAGTTCATTTTGGGTAGAGATCTTATAGTTTAATAATCCATATGGTAATACGCCATTTAATTAACCTGACATCTATTTTGAAACAGTAGATATGCTTACTCAACATTTAGGGTAACCACAAAATGCAATGCAATATGAATGAGATATATTACTTTTAGTATCGTGGGTGATAGGTATTAAAGTGCGGCAGATCAGATACGCCTATATGTAGTTTGAGAGACTATATTGTAGCTCCATATTCTATTTAACATAATATACATTATGCACATATATTAAATGGGCTCTATCTAGTAATCTCTAGGCCAATGAACACTCTAAATACCTATACGTAAGCTCTGGAATAGTCTCTTAGATTGACTTTTGTAGATGATCAGACTTATCAGTGAATGCAGTTAGTACCAGTTGGAGTTTGGTAATTTGATATAGGATACTAAATTTTGTTAGCATAGCCAGACACCATAAAGACTAATCAATAAATTGTAGCGCTTAAAAAGCAGCTTTTAGCTGACTTATTTAAATGGTTAACTAAAATATAAAATACATTAAGTTAATACAATAAGTAATTGTTATTAAATGTTAATTATTATAAATACATGCATTTAAAATAGTCTAAATCTGGAAATATTTGAATTCTTTTTCTTTGAAAAACATTAACAAGCACAGATGCATGATTGCAAGACCTGACCCCATTCTGTGCACGTGGAATACTGCAAAAGCATAAGTAAATAAAAAATAACCCCAGAAAAAAGCCCGCAAAATGCGGGCTCTGTTAAAGGCCAAATTAATGGAGCTAAGTCAAAGCTAATCTACCAAACCTTAATATACAGGTATAGCGCTAAGACCAAATGATAAACCGCATACGCGATATGTATCATGATTGCCATAATTCCAACTCCTCACTCTTATCTTAAAACCCAGAGCTGAAACCCAAATCAAATACAACGGATTTGGCACTTGATATTTGTAATACAAAAAGTATACTCAGTAAGGTGTACTCAGTACACAATGCTCAAGATTACAAATCAAAACGTCAGTAGCTCTGTACATCTGACAATGAGGCGCACTCCCCAAAAGTGCGTTTTTTTTTGCAAAAAATTAACCTCATGGCTAACCTCTAACTATAGTTATATGAGACCAGCTATACATGGTCAATGACTAATCTACAATTCATGCACATTTCTCAATTTTTAACGAAAATAAAAATAATTTCTTTACATCTATAGAATATTTGATCAAAATATTGCTCCAAATAAAAACCAACCCATAAAACAACTAAATTCTTAGTTTGCATCAAACAAAAAAAAACGATATTCGCATAATAAACACTATGTAAAATAGCCCGAGGGGCTCCGTAATTCTCCCCTACGGGCTAAATTACATAATGCGAGCACATTATGCACACATAGTGCCGTGGAAATAATTGCAGTTACTCCAGTGAAAGCTCCAGATTTCCAATTTTGCTATCATTCGTACCTAACTAAATCATGTCGATTGTAGGGATTTTGGGTATTGGTTTAGCAGGAATAAGCTCCCAGCTTGAATACTTGACCTAGATATCCTGATAATATCGAGACACATCGACCATCTGGGTCTGGTTTAGCGCATTTACTATTCGTAAATACAAAAACAATTAAACAGGAATATTAATTGGAACATTTAAGTAAACGTACTATCGATTTATTAAGCCTTATATTTTCATGCTGGATTTTAAGCATTTGGTATTTTTTAAGTCTAGCAATTGACCTTATGTCAGTTAATTACATAATTAAATCAATGATTATTAGCATCACTGGAATATTATTAATGTATAAACTTTATCCTTTTAATAAAAAATATGAACAATTTAATAATTGGTGTAAAACTGAAGAAGCCATTACAGGCACGCCTGAAAACACATTAGATATAAATTCTCTCATACGATCTAACAAACAACCATCTATAGATCAAGTAAACGACTTTATAAGCGATCATATAAATAGACAAAATATTCAGCATATAAATATTAGTACTCAACAGTATAATCCAGCTACAAAAAAAGAAGTTGTAATAAACAAATCAAATGAAATTATTCATTTTGACACTGTCAATATTTTATTACAAAACAAATTAAAACTTATTATTAAAAATTCAGTTATAAGATCTGTTACCTTAGATTTTATTAACAACAATATACATCCACCAGTTGAATTTATAAACTGTGAAATTGGTGAAATTAAATTAAATCGCGAAAGTAGAATAATTTTAAATGAAACAAAAATAGGATTAATGACATTAAATAATGTACATTCAATTTATATGACGAATGGATGTATATTGAATTTTAGTTGTCCAGTACCTAGTCAGGCCAACCCATTTACAGGTTCAATAATATTTTCCAATACATTCTTTCCCAAAAATAGTAAAAATTATTTATTAGAAAACGCACAACCATATAGAAATATGCGGCATCATTTAAGAAGCATAGAGAATGGTCAAATGGCTAATATCTTTCATTCCGCAGAGCTTTCAGTTGAGCGTGAAGATGACACTAATGCAAATAAATTTATAAGCACACTATATCAGTTGTTTTCAAATTATGGGTCATCTGCGATACGCCCATTTGCTTGGTGGATTTGCATTATGTTATTAGTAACAACAATTATATTTTTAAATAATGGAGCTGTACCCACTCAAAAAGAAAACACACAAATGGGATGGAAATCGGAATTAGTTAAAGACAGTGATAGCATAAGCAGTAGACTTAAAAAAGCTTCTTACTTATCAATGCAAAACATGCTTAATCCTCTGGGTATCTTAGGTGTAAAAACATTCATGACACCAAAATATAGCTGGCTTGCATTTTTACTTGCCATACAAGGATTATTTTCAGCTGTTTTAATTGCATTAATGATTTTTGCGATACGAAGAAGATTTAAGATTGATTAAAATAATATTTTAAATTTGCGCTTATCAATCCCTGTCATCCGCTCCTTCGCTTAAATTTAAAATTGGTCGTTTTTCGCTTCGGGAACTCCGCTCTTAACCGACCAATTTTAAATAAGGTTAATACTAAGATGATAGTTTAGATTCATTTCTTAGGCTAGCAATAAACGAATAAATCTTAGTATCAATAAGCTCACAAATATCATCATCAACACAATTTATAAGAATGGGTCAAGTCTTTTCATGCCAAATTCATCTACCGACCCATTTATGTTTTTATTATTATTTTGATACCGATATACGTCTTCTACCCTTCTATCCCAATCAACTAAAGACACTAACACATATCAAAATTAATCCGACTGATCCCATAATGGCGTGAAGTACGACTACGGGCATGGATGGTGCGCTGCCCTTTTCATGTAAGGCGAATACCATCAAACCGCCGATGATAGCTAAAGTCAGAAAAAAAACGGCGGCGTTATTAAATTTATCCGATGTATCTGCTGCTATCTGCAGGCAGAGTGCGATGAAACCGCTTATGGCCAGTGCAGCATGTGTCAGTCCGAGGGCGGGTAAACGTTTGCGTTGACGGATGCCAACGGAGGCCAGATACAATCCGAGCGATACAGCAACGATAAGAAGCAGCGTTGCTGCGAGTGAATAGTTCATAATTATTCTGGTCCTGCTAGCGTGCTAAAAAAGATTTTACTGTTCATTTTCTTTGGTGTGTTTTTTCGCGATCAACACATAAAGTGATGGCACAACGAACAGGGTAAACAGGGTTCCTATTGCCATACCACCAACTAACACCAACCCTATCGAGTTACGCGCAGCAGCACCTGCGCCGGTGACCAGCACCAATGGAAAATGCCCGGCGATGGTCGCGAAGGTTGTCATTAATACAGGGCGTAGACGTATCATTGCCGCATGATGCACGGCTTCAAGTTTATCGACACCATCCAGCTGTAGCTTGTTGGCAAACTCAACAATCAGAATACCATTCTTGGCGATAAGCCCAACCAGTGTTACCAGCCCAACCTGAGCATAGATATTCATGGTAGTTGTCCAGCCATTAGTCCAATACGGCATATTGGGATCTGGCATTTTCAACAGGGTAAACACTAGCGCGCCAAACATGGCCAATGGAACCGAGCCTGCCAGTATAACTAACGGATCACGGAAGGCATTAAACTGAACTGCCAGTACAAGAAATATCATCAAGATTGCCATCGAAAAAGCCGGCAGGAACTTATTGCCCTCAGTACGCAACTGGCGAGATTCACCCGTATAGTCAAAGCTATAACCTGGCGGAAGAATTTCAGCCGCCGCTTTTTCCAGAAAGCTTAAGGCTTCGTCCAATGTGCGTGTACTCACACCGGATAGCTTGACCGCATTCAGTTGCTGGAAACGATTAAGCGAACGCGCCACGACTGAATGTTCGATATGTGCAATCGATGATAGTGGCACCATCTGGCCGTCTGGTCCCGCGATATGAATCTCGCCCAGCTGCTCACTATTTAACCTGGCCGCACGTTTAATAACGGGTATAACTTTATAACTACGTCCATCCATATTAAAACGGCTAACAAAGTTACCACTAGTGGCGACGGCAAGGTCAGCGCCAACTTGTGACAGGTTAAGCCCCAAATCAGCGACTTTATCTCGATCCAATACGATTGTGTCCTGTGGTTGATCCAGTTTCAGATCGATGACAGGGGGAAACGCAAATAGTCCACTTTCAATGGCTTTCTGTTGCAAGGTATTGGCAAACTCAAGCAGTTTATCGGCATCTGCAGTCGAAGTGATAACAAACTCAACCGGGAAATTACTGCCGCCGGGTAATGCGGGCGGCGTGGTGATAAACATCTGCAGACCAGGAATTTGAGATACCTTCGCCTGCACTTCCGGCACCATCTCGGTAACCGTTCGGGTTCGTTCGCCCCAGGGTTTTACCACCACACCACTAAAACCATCGGCACCAATCGTTGCGCCGACTGAAGGTGGGAATAACAGCTGGAAGGTCAACGCCGCCTCGGGGACATCAAGCATGACTTTTTCAGCTGCTTCGGCGTAGATCGCATTCTGATCTACGGTGGCATTGGACGCTGTATTGATAATGCCGAACAGGACACTTTGGTCCTCCGTTGGCGCCAGCTCATTGGGAGAAAACATAAACATCGGAATCGTACTAAGACTGATCACCGCCCATACCAGATAAACTGCCGGTCTGGCATTAAGCGTTGAACCCAGCAAGCGTCCATACATTTCCTGAAGCCGGTCGAAACGTTGATTTAACCAGCCACTCAAGCCACGTTCTTCTTCCTGAGCACTAGGCAATAATCTGGCGGCCATGGCTGGGGATAATGTTAGCGCAACCACACCGGATATAGCAACAGCCCCCGCCAATGAAAAAGCAAACTCACGAAATAGTGCTCCTGTTAATCCACCTTGCAATCCGATTGGAATATAAACCGCAACTAGCGTTAATGTCATGGCAATAACAGGTGATACCAGTTCACGCGCACCCAACACAGCTGCTTCGCGTGGCGTGCGCCCTTCTCGTAGATGACGTTCGACATTTTCGACCACAACAATGGCATCATCAACCACCAGCCCAACTGATAGTACAATCGCTAACAGGGTCAACAGGTTCAGCGTAAAACCAAACATCTGCATCAGAAAAATACCGCCAATCAGTGAGACCGGAATAGCCATCACTGGCACCAGTACTGAGCGCACCGAACCAAGGAATAAAAAGATAACTATAATAACAATTAGCAGCGTTTCAACCAGTGTGCCGGTGACCTCATCAATAGCATCACTGACATATTGTGAAGCGTCATAACCGATGCTGGCATCCAGACCCGCCGGCATTTCCTTTTTTAACTTCTCCAGTTCAACACGCACACCATCAATAACATCGATTATATTGGCGTTAGGCTGAGGGAATACACCGATGAAAACCGCTGTATCACCTGAATATCGCACCAGGGTATCGTAGTCTTCCGCACCCAGTTCTACATCGGCTATATCCTCAAGCCTTATGATGCTGCCGTTACTCTTATAAACGACCAGTCGCCGGAAATCCTCTGCGTTATGCAGATCAGTATTGGCTGCCAGATAGGTTTGTACTAATGCGCCTTTGGTACTACCAATTGCGGCAAGATAGTTATTTGCCGCCAACGCCTGGCTGACCTGAGAAGGCGTGACATGCAAAGCCGCCATTCGGTCGGGTTTAAGCCAGACACGCATGGCGAAAGTTCGTGCCCCAAAAATCTCTATTCGCTGAACACCGGCAACCGCGGACAGACGTGGCTGTACGACACGTGTCAGGTAATCGGTAATCTGCTCAGGCGACAGAATATTCGACCAGAAACTAAGATAGGCAGCGGCAAACTCGGAGTCCGCAGACTGCACACTGATAGTAGGTAATTGTGCTTCGACAGGTAAATCATTACGAACCTGATCAACCTTAGATGAAATATCGGCCAGCGCTCGAGTAGAGTCGTGGTTAAGTTTCAGGCGGGCATTAATAATCGACATACCCTGCAAACTTTTAGATTCAATGTAGTCTATGCCTTCAGCTGCGGCGATGGCTCGCTCAAGTGGCGTGGTAATAAACCCACGAACCAGCTCGGCACTGGCCCCGACATACACAGTTGAAATTTGTACCGTTGCATTTTCACTCAACGGATATTGGCGAACACTCAATGAGTTCCAGGCGCTTAAACCGGCAATGATAATCAAAAGATTGATTACCAGAGCCAGCACGGGGCGCTCGATAAATAAATCCGTAAAGCTGGGTTTAGCTGATGACATCAGGAGTCCTTCGGATCGGGCTCAAGACTGGGTTTCGGAGCCAGCGCATTATCAATAACCACTTGTGATCCTGAGCGCAACTTAAACACCCCGCTAGTAACTACTGTTTCACCGTTTTTCAAGCCATCAGTCACATCAACATAATCACCACGCGCCTGCCCCAGAATAACGAATTGCTGACGCAACACCTTCTGTGTTTCGCCGGTTTCCTCATTTTTCTTCTCATCGATGACAAACACCGAGTTACCAAACGGCGCATAGAGTACAGCCGTCGCCGGAATCGGCAATACTTTTTGCGTGTCAGGCAATATCAACTCGACATTAACGAACATGCCAGTGCGAAGTTTCTCATCCGGGTTTTCGACCACCGCACGGACTTGTACGTTACGGGTCACCGGATCAACTTCCAGGTTGACTGCTGTAATCTCGCCATTAAAAACATCATCGGGTGTAGCATCTGATTTGACCCGAACTTTCATGTCTTGTGCTATCTGCAACATTTTTTGCTGTGGAACAGAAAAATCCACATACACCCGACTTAGCATCTGCAAGGCGACAATCGGGTCACCGATAGAAAGAATTTGCCCCTGGTTTACCTGGCGAATACCCAAACGTCCGGTAAATGGTGCACGAATCGTTTTCTTATCGAGTGAAGCTTTGATTACCTCAACCTGAGCCTCGGTTTCTTTAACATGGGTAGTCGCCTGATCAACTGCATCTTCAGAAACCAGATTTTTAGCGATCAGGCTACGCACTCGCTTCAGATCAGCTCTGGCCTGCGCAGCTGATGCTTTGTTCGAAGCGAGTTGTGCATTTTCACTACCGGTATCCAGTTGTACCAGGACTTGCCCCTCTATAACACTATCACCCGAATCGAACGTGATTTTAGTAACACGACCACCAGCTTCAGCGCTGACAAGCACGCCCTGTACAGCAGTTACTGAGGCCGTAGCGGGAATAAACTGCTCCCATTGATCGTCGCTGACAGTAGATGCGGTAACGGTTTCAGGTGGAAACATCATCTTCGAAGCAGCTTCTTCCATCGTGCCAAACTGCCCGAGTTTCACGGAAACAATAGCGCCAACAAGTAACGTAACCGCAATGCCTGCAATAAGTATTTTTTTTAACATATAGAATTATCCAAAACTTAAAGAAGTCCCGATCAAAGAAACCTCAGCTACTAATATCTCAAAAACATCAGATCGCAATCCTTGCTTATTTCCGTAGGAGGTACAACTGGAATTATGTATGGTTCTGTAGCAAAGGCATAGCAACCTACAATTATGAACAACACCCAAACCCCATGCACTGGATTACCGATATGTCTGGAAACATAATCAGAACAATATCACACTCGTTAAACCCGGCAACTTAAAAAAACAGTAGAAATTAAAATTAAGCTCGTAACTATTCATCTCCAGGTCACCAGTTCGGTAGTCTGGTGCAGCGCCTTGCAATGTCGATCACCTCCTGGCCTGGCCTACATTTTGGATAGAACGTTACAAAACCTAGCTTAAAAGCACTGCTGCTAAGGACATCACATCAATCTCCGATAATATTACTCTTTACTCATCTAAAAATTTATAACTATAGTAAAGAACATACGCATCCTGAGTAGTTTCAATAATTAAGAGCTAGATTTAACAGTAAAAGATAATACTAGTGATTTTCTGTAATTACTGCATACAGCGTATGACAATGTCAAAACTTCTATAACTCATAGCAAGTATTAACATTGAATATTAGGTAGTAATACGTATTTATAATAGCCTTATAGTTAACTATTATATATTGAGGTTTCGGGTTTACTGGAATGAAGGGTTGTTGAAATGGAAGCTAGACCAATGAGTAATGTTAAAAAAAATAACATACATGCAATGGATAACGAAAATAGAAAAGCATCTTGTGATGTGGTTAATTTGTTCTCCACCCCATCATCATTAAGACATCAGTACATGAAAGATACGTCATCTTTACAGTGTAAAAATAAAACAATAAATAAACAGATTATGAGTAAAACAGAAACATTAAAAGCAACTTGAAATACTCTCAAAAAACTACGCTAAAAAACTCACAGCAACAAAGCTCAGGCCATATAGTTTTTCATAAGACATGAACTTTTAAGCATTATCAAGAAGCTATAGCCCTTAATGCACTCATAGAGGCATCATACGATGGTTGATTTAACAATACATCTTTGCCTAAACAACTCGCCACATCTTTAATAGATAACATACCTACAAGTAATCCCTGGCAATTAGCCACGGGTAGTTGGCTTACTTTTCTATCATTCATAATTGCTAACGCAATATCAATACCATCATTATCTAAACAGAGATACAAATCTTTATTTTCGATAACGGACAATGCGTCCAATTCATCTGGTTGCTTATTATTTTGGCAACAAGCCAGAATAACATCACGTTCGTTGACAATGCCAACAGGCTGAGAGCTATCGCCCACTACAATCATTTCACTACTGTTACATGACAACATCCTTGATGTAATTTCTTCAAGCGAAGTGCTGATACAGCAAGATTGAATATTTGATGACATTATATCCTTTATTTTTAATGGCTTATTGGTTTTTCTATTCATGATATTCATTTCTTCACATCCCACATATTAAGCATCAATAACTAGTTGGCTGAAGCAATATATTTACATTTCCCATTTTTAAATGAAGAATACACCTCACTTAAAAGTGTTACCCAACTCTCTACTAACTCATCGTCATAGCTTTTAAGCATTAACCCAATCCCTTCATCGTCATTAGACGATACAACAACAGGAACACGTGAATTATCTATGGAAGTTTTGTATGGTCCTAGAACTTCAATTTCAAGAGTGCTGTTTTTCGGGTAAGACAAAGAATGGCCCTTTATATGCATACCCAACAAACCGATGTAATCCAGCTTACAGACATTGACTGGTTTATCGTTATGATATAGAACTAAATTTATATCTAAATAATTTATATTTTTCATACTCATACTCCATCTTCTTACAAGCCCGACTTATCTGAATTCCATTTTTAATATAAATCTATCAACACTATATTCCAATACGTAATATTACTTAACTAGTATTTTAGGCCGACTTTATAGACGTTAGTTTTATTTCATTATTTGTCTCATTTGAAAAAAGTTGGCCTATATCCATTAACTGCTCTGTTATAACATCAAGAATGTCCTCAACCGAAAGAATACCAACCAATTCACCTATACTATTCACTACCGGAATGCGCCTAACTCCATATAGCCTCATCTTTTTAATAGCGATCATCAGGTCATCTTTTTCATAAACTGTAATCAACTTATTAGTCACAATATCCTGAATAATAAAATCATTAAAGTTCTTATATTTAGCCAAAACATCTACCACAATATCACGATCAGTTAATATACTTATCGGGATACGCTTACCATCGCTTAAGGAAACAACAAGAACGTCACCTACATGATGCTGCCGCATTAATTTTGCAGCCTGCATAACAGTATCAGTCATACCAACAATGATCACATCACGACTACAATACTCACCTGCTAACATGATTAATCTCCATAATTGAAGATCTAGTACATGGCCTGAATTTTTCTCATTTGAATACCAGACAATGTAAACTAAAAATTAGAGGAAGAAACACTTCCATGTGATATTTATATAGTAAGTGAAAAAATATTTAAATACGTAATTATACTTACAGCATTTACCTACTATTAAGTATTCTTCTTATTAAGAAGCCTGGAGAGCGGTACGAACAACATCAGATAATGAATGTGCCTGTAGTTTTTCCATAACCTTTGCGCGATGAAGCTCAACAGTTCTGACACTTATATTTAATTCATCAGCAATAATTTTGTTTTGTTTACCATCAACAAGAAGGTTCATCACCTGCGTTTCTCGCTTGGTCAAAAGCGCAAGTCGAGCATGCATCTGTGACTGGAGTTCATTAGTGGAATCTAAGCATATACAATCGGTAAGGCAAGAATGCACTTTTTCCAGCAAATAATCATTATCAAAAGGCTTTTCAATAAAATCTGTTGCACCTTCCTTCATTGCCGCAACGGCCATGGCCACATCTCCATGACCAGTAATAAATATAACCGGTATTGAAATATTCTGTTTGATAAGCTCATCCATTAATTGCAAACCACTCATACCTGGCATACGCACATCCAGTAATAAGCAACCAAGTTTTAGCTGAGCATGCTTTTCAAGAAAATCCTCGGCAGAGTTATAAGCCTGACATGGAACATTGTCTGATTGCATCAATAGAGTTAACGCGTCTCGTACCGCTGAGTCATCATCAACAATATGAACCATAGGTATTTGCGTCATGATCAATTCCCCTTAGAGGCTGATGTAAGAAAAAAACTAAATACTGAACCACCATTTTCACCAGGCACAACCCATAAACGACCTTGATGAGCTTTGATAATTGAGTTACAAATAACTAACCCCAGGCCTGTACCATTTAACTTAGTGGTATAAAAGGGTTCGAAAACTTTCTTAATTTCTTGGTTGGTCAGACCAGGTCCAGAATCTTCAACACTGACCTCTATTCCATTGGATCTTCCTACTGAGGTACTAATTTTCAAAATTCTTTGTGATGGATTAATGACATCCATTGCTTCCATGGCATTACGGGACAAGTTAAGCACAACCTGCTCTATTAAAATTCTGTCCAATAGTACCAAAGGTAAATTATCAACCAAATCTAATGATAGTTTAACACTATGTGAACGCAGTTCTACTTTTAATAACTTCGCCACCTCCTTGATAATTTCATTAAAATTCGTTTCTTCAAAATGTAATTTTTTACTACCAACAAACGCTCTAATACGACGTATAACTTCACTGGCGCGTTCAGCCTGAACTCTAATATCTATAAGTGTCTGAATAATTTTCTTCGGCTGTGCATTAGACGACTCAAGCATACGACGACAAGCATCACTATATATAGATATAGCAGCCAGTGGCTGATTCAGTTCATGGGCAATTTCAATAGCCATTTCATCCATGGCTCTGATTTTATGGAATTTCGCAGACTCTAGTAAACGCTGCCTATCCTCAACCTCATCAGTAAATCTACCTGTAATATCTCGAAACAGTACAATTACACCATGAACAGAATTATCTATATCAAAGTCTGGTATTAAAGTGATACAAATATACTTATTATTATTTTCAAAATCTGATAACTCCAGATCAAAAGTTATTTTTTTCCCTAGAAAAGCAATATTTAATTGTTCCTGAATATTTGAATAATTTCGCTTCCCCCAGACATCAATAACATTTTTATTCATAATTTCTGCAGAAGAAGAATTAAACCACTCCTCATATGCTTTATTAGCAAACGAATGCTCATATTGTAAATTTAAATACGAAATATGGATTGGCAATGAATCAGTAATCAACTTAAGATATCGTGTTTCTTGTAATATTTCCCTCTGCGCATGCTTATTTTCAGTTATATCAAGAATAACACTTTGACATAAGAAGCAATTAGCCTCTCTAGACCAACTACGAATACTTTCTATTTTTACATCAAGAATATTTTCCTGTTGGCCTCGTATTTTCATTTCAGTTGTTATCTTGATATCATCTTGTAATACGTTTTTAAGATAACTAAAATAGTTTTCTACATCACTCGTTTCAATCCAGTTAAAAAATGCACGACCAAGAATATTAGCACGTGGCTGATCTAACATTTTCGCCCCGGTGAGGTTAATATTTTTAATGACTCCTTTGCTATCACATGACATATAACTAACCGGCGCAAAATCATACAAATCAGCGTAACGATCACGCGCTAATTCAATTTCTTGTTGTGCCTCACGCAATTCACGATTTTGCATTTCAAGTTCAATTTTTTCTGTTGATTTCACGTTTATGAGGATTCCCCCTTATAGATGAATTAATAGCAACTGAATACATCATACAATACCATATATTTCATCATACCGGCGGCAATACACTGTATATTATTCTGCTTTTAAGTAAAAAACAGCTTCCAGAATTAATACAGTTATTTACAAACTTCTTAATTAAGCAACATTAGAATTTCTGTATATTTAGGCTAAGTAATATCAAGAATTTAGGAAAATATGAGATCTTGTTTGACCAAATATAAAATACGATTAACACATGCTTTGATAAACGACGATTACTTAAAGTACTATTTATATCACCCAGAGCTTAGGCCATTAAAGAATGGTCGCCTTCCCGTGTAA
>Ga0209345_10003553_pt1 | contig 15927 bp, 15 predicted proteins | sample Cruoilmetagenom7_FD_187294 | JGI IMG/M metagenome (GOLD analysis project Ga0209345, IMG submission 187294) | Oil polluted marine microbial communities from Coal Oil Point, Santa Barbara, California, USA - Sample 7 (SPAdes) (version 2) | ecosystem: Environmental > Aquatic > Marine > Oil seeps ... | reverse complement strand
GGGTCTGGAGGCCGGCGAAGCCAGGATCGAAGCGCCGATTGAAGCCGGTGAGGAACGGTACGCCCGCGGCCTCAACGGTTTTGATGCACTCACGGATGCGCTCAGCCGACATGTCGACGGGCTTTTCGCAGAAGATGGCCTTGCCTGCCTTGGCGCTCGACTGGATCAGGTCGAAATGCGTGTCGGTCGGTGTGCCGATCACCACCGCGTCGATAGCGGGGCTCGTGATCATCTCCTCAGCTGTCATCACCGTCGCGCCGGTTTTCGAGGCAAGCGCATTTGCTGCCTCGGGGAAGGCGTCAGCGACAGCGGCGACGCGCGCGGTTGCGATGTGCTGCAGGCTGCCGGCGTGAACCTGGCCAATGCGGCCGCAACCCAGAATACCGATATTGAGCATGCCTCAGGCTTTCCTTGCTGGTGCGCCGAAGGCGCGGATGACGGTGCGGGCCGCAGCCATCACCGGATCGTGGGTTTCCTTCAGGATCGTCACCCGGTCAAACCGCTCCGGATCGCGGTTGACCGCTTCGCGCAGGGCGGCGCCAAAGGCCATCCTGAGCTCGGTGCCGATATTGAACTTGCAGATGCTCGACCCGGTGGCAAGCGCCCTGCGCTGCGCCAGCGGCACGCCCGAACCGCCATGGATGACCAGCGGCACAGTCGTCAGCGCTTCGATGGCGCGAATCCGCAGCTCGTCGAGCCCGCCTTGCTTGTCCTCTTGCAGATGCACATTGCCGACCGAGATCGCCATGGCATCAACGCCGGTCTCGCGGGCAAACTTTGCTGCTTCCTCGGGATCGGTCCCGGCCGAGTTCTCGCCACCGGAATAGCCGACAAAACCGATCTCGCCCTCGCAGGAAATGCCCGCCTTGTGCGCCATTTCGGCGATTGCCGCTGTCTCCTCGATGTTCTGCGAAAGCTGCTTGCGCGAGCCGTCGAACATCAGTGAGGTGAACCCGCTGTCGAGCGCTTCCCTGCACTCCTCGAACGTATAGCCGTGATCAAGATGGGCGACGACCGGCACGCTGGCATTTTCCGCAAGGTGGCGAAACATCTTGCCCAGCACCGGCAACGGTGTGTGCGCCCGGCAGGAAGGCCCGGCCTGCAGGATCACCGGTGCGCCCTCTGCTTCGGCGGCGGCCACATAGGCGCGCATGTCCTCCCAGCCGAGCGTCACAAGACCGGCAACCGCATATCCACCCTTCAGGGCAGGCTGCAAGACTTCGGCAAGCGTGGCGATGCTCATTTGAACTTCGCCACCATGTCCTTGATGCCCGGGATGGTCTCGATCTGGTAGGCATGGGTGGGTTGGAAATATTGCACCAGCGAGCGCTGGCTGAGACCGCCGAGAATGGTGAAATAATACATCTCGTAGCCCGGCAGCACGCAGCACGGGTGGTAGCCCTTGTCGAGGCAGATCGTCGAGCCGTCAACGATGTGATAGGCGTCGCCCGGCTTGTTGTCCTCGCGCTGCAGCATCTGCACGCCGGAGCCGTAATTCGGCCGGAAGCGAAAATTGTAGGTCTCGTCGTGACGGGTCTCGTCGGGCAGACGGTCGGTGTCGTGCTTGTGGCTCGGGAACCCCGACCAGCCGCCCTGCCCGACCGTGAACAGCTCGCTGACCAGAAGACGGCCGACCTTGCCGTGATGCTTCTGTCCGAGAATATGCTTGATCTTGCGGTGGGTCTTGGTGTCGTCCGAGCCATATTGCACAAGGTCGAGCCCGTCGGCGCGCACATCGAACGGCTCCAGCACCTTGTCGTATTTCGCGCCTGCAATGAAGGTCTCGGTCTGGTCCGAAACGCAGACAATCGTCACCTTGGCGCCGACCGGCACATAAACCCCCTCCGGCTCGCCGTCCCAGACATCGACGCCGCGATTGCCGAGCTTGGCATAGGATACGCCCTCGACATTGACATCGACCGTGCCGGTGGCAGGCACGATGCAGGTTTCGTAGCCGGGCACCTGGTACTCGAATGCCTCGCCTTTCTTCAGCTTGACGATGTTGAAGTAATTGAGCGGAACGCAGGCGTTGTCGACATCGACGATCGGCTTGTTCTGGTTGTTGTAGGGCGCGATATGCATGGTTCTGGTCCTTTCAGACAATAGGGGCTCAGACAGGCGTCGGGCCGGGATGGGTGGTGAGGAAAGCCTCGAGTTCTGTGTGATCGGGCATTGCAGGCGCACAGCCGGGCCGGGAAACGACGATGGAGGCACAGGCCGAGCCGCGCAGCACCGCGTCCTCGAGCTCCCGGCCTTCGGAAAGCGAGGCCAGCAGGCCTGCCATGAAACTGTCACCCGCGCCGGTGGGCTTGAGCGCCTTGACCGGGTAGATCCCGGTGCGCAGTTCGCGGTCATTTGCGAACGCCACGGCTCCTTCCGGCCCCATCTTGTAGATGACGATGCCGGCGCTGGAATTGGCGAGCTCGCGTGCCTTGGCCAGTCCCTTGTCGATACCGCCGGCCATGAAGCCGAACTCCTCGTCATTGCCGACAATCACGTCGGCCATGCCGCCGGCACGCGACAAGACCTCTTCGGCCACTTGCGCAGACGGCCAGGAATAGGGCCGGTAATCGACATCGAAGATGATCGGCAGGCCCGCGGCGCGCGCCAGCTCGAATGCCCGGAACGTGGCCGAGCGCGAGGGCTCGGCGGCAAACACTGTGCCGGCGGTGATCAACGCGCCGTAGCTCCTGTAATCGACCGCCTCGACATCGGCGATGTCCATCTGGAAATCGGCGGCATTGTTGCGGTAGATGACGCTCTGGTGTTCTTCCACCCGGGTTTCATAAACGGCAAGCGAGGTGCGGCATTCACCGCTGATCGCATGCACATGGGTGCGGTCGACGCCGTAGTGATCAAGCTGGTTCAGGCAATACCAGCCAACCGCGTCATCCGACACCTTCGTAACCAGCGCCGCCTTGCAGCCCAGCTTGACCAGGCCGGCGGCAATGTTGGCGCTTGAGCCGCCCATCGCCACCATCATCGAACTCGCATCCCGGGTGCGGGTCCCGGCAGGAACGGGCGACAGGTCCATTCCGACGCGGCCTATGACCAGGAAGTTCCGCGCCTTGATGCCATCAAGAACGCTCATCTCGGGCTCCCGGAAGTCCGGACTGCGCATGTGGGCAAGACGGTGCAGTTCATCTCAGACACCCTTGCGCTGTTTGACGCGGGTGGCTTCCTGCTCTTCATGCGCAGCCTTCACCTTCGGATTGCTGGTGACGTGCGGCGTGCCCACTTCCCACCAGGCATGGCCTTCCGTGGTCCAGCCCTCATAGGCGTCGACCTTCATGACGATGACATGGGTCTTTGCGCTCACCTTTGCGCGCTTGAACGCTTCACCCAGTTCGGCAGGATTGGACACGGTCTCGGCAATCGCACCCATCGACGCCGCATGGGCCTCGAAATCCACCGCGAAGGGCTCAGCCACCGTGGGGCAATCGGCGATCAGATTGTTGAAGCTCTCGTTGCCGGTGTTGTTCTGCAGCTTGTTGATGACGGCGAAACCGCCATTGTCGAGCACCAGGATGATCAGCTTCTTGCCCGACAGCACCGAGGAATAGATGTCGGAGTTCATCAACAAATAGGCGCCGTCGCCGACAAAGACGATGGTGTCCTTGTCCGGCTCGCGCTCGGACTGCGCAATCCGCGCGCCCCAGCCGCCTGCGATCTCGTATCCCATACAGGAGAAGCCGAACTCGACATCGACCGTGCCGAGCGACAGCGTGCGCCAATTGGCAGTCACTTCCGCCGGAAGTCCGCCGGCGGCGGTGACCACCCGGTCACGCGGATCGCACAGCGCGTTGACCACGCCGATGGCCTGCGCATAGGAATTGGGCCGGTTGCCATGCGCGACGTTGCCCTCGACGTAAACATTCCAGGCCTTGCGCTGCTCTTGCGCAAACCCGGTCCAGTCCGAAGCCGCGCTGTAGCCATCAAGCGCAGCACCCAGAGCCGCAATCCCGAGTTTCGCGTCGCCCACCACCGGCAGCGACAGGTGCTTGCCGGCATCATGCCGGGCGGCGTTGAGCGAGACGATGCGGGCGGATTTGTCAAACGCGGTCCAGGACCCGGTGGTGAAATCCTGCATCCGTGTACCGATTGCCAGAATCACATCCGCCTTTTCGGCAACCGCATTGGCGCTGTCCGAGCCGGTGACACCGACCGGGCCGATGTTGAGCGGATGCGTATCGAGCAGATTGGCCCGCCCGGCGATGGTCTCGATCACCGGGATCCGGTGCGCCTCGGCAAAGGCTGTCAGTTCCGCCGTGGCGCGCGAATACTGCACGCCGCCCCCGGCGATGATCACCGGCCGCTTGGCGGACTTGATCAGCATCGCAGCATCGGCGATTTCATCCGCATCGGGCGCCTGCCGTCGGATGCGGTGCACCTTCTTGGCAAACAGCTCCACCGGGTAATCATAGGCCCAACCCTGCACATCCTGCGGCAGGCCCAGGAACGCCGGGCCGCAATCGGCCGGATCAAGCATGGTTGCAATCGCTGCAGGCAGCGACTGGATGATCTGCGCCGGGTGGGTGATCCGGTCCCAGAACCGGCTCACGGCCTTGAAGGCATCATTCACCCCGAGCGTCGGATTGCCGTAATGCTCGAGCTGCTGCAGCACCGGATCGGGCAACCGGGTGATGAAGATGTCCCCGCACAGCATCAGCATCGGCAGCCGGTTGGCATGCGCAAGCGCAGCAGACGTCAGCAGATTGGCCGTCCCCGGCCCGGCCGACGCGGTGCAGAACATGAACCGCTGGCGCAGCCACTGTTTCGAATAGGCGGCAGCGGCAAAGCCCATGCTCTGTTCGTTTTGTCCGCGATAAAGCGGCAGCTCGGCGCGATGGTCATACAGCGCCTCGCCCAGGCATGTGACATTGCCATGGCCGAAAATGCCAAACCCGCCGCCGCACAGCCTCATTTCCTCGCCATCGATCTCGATAAACTGGTTGGCGAGATACTTGATAATCGCCTGCGCTGTCGTCAGCCGAACGGTCTCGTCACTCATGAGCGCTGTAACCTCCCGATATCAGTGGCAGATTCTCCGGATTGTTTCCGGTTCCCAAAATGCCGCTTGCGAAACTTGGATTCCGAAGATACAAAATTTGCAACCGGTTGCAAACTGAATTTCAATATGGACCCGATTATGCGTGAAATTGGCGTTGGCATTGTTGGCGGCGGCTATATGGGAAAGGCCCATGCGGTGGCGATGGCGGCTGTCGGCGCGGTGTTTGACACTGCCCTGCGGCCACGCCTCGAAATGGTCTCCGCCGGTTCACCGCAATCCGCCGAGCGCTACCGCGCCGCCTACGGGTTTGAACGTGCGGCGCGCGACTGGCAGGAGCTGGTGGCCGACCCCAAGGTCGAGGCCATTGTCATCGCCTCGCCGCAAGCCACCCATCGCGCCATTGCAGAAGCCGCCTTCACGCTCGGCAAGCCGGTGCTGTGTGAAAAACCGATGGGCGCAACGCTGGAAGACAGCCGCGCGATGGTGGAAGCGGCGGAGAAAAGCACTGCGGCCAACATGGTGGGTTTCAACTATATCCGCACGCCTGCCAGCCAGTTCGCCCGGCAATTGATCGCCGAAGGCGCCATCGGCGACATCACCTGGTTTCGCGGCGAACACACCGAGGATTTCCTCGCCGACCCGCAAACGCCTGCCAGCTGGCGCACCACGGGTGACGCCAACGGCACCATGGGCGACCTGGCCCCGCACATGATCAACGCGGCGCTGGCGCTCGTCGGCCCGGTCACATCGCTGATTGCCGAGATCGAGACCGTCCACGTCACCCGCCCCGGCGGAACCGTCAGCAATGACGACCAGGGCCAGATGATGTGCCGCTTTGCCAATGGCGCCATGGGGCAGATGCATTTCAGCCGCATCGCAACAGGCCGCAAGATGGGCTACGCCTACGAGATCACCGGCACGAAAGGCGCGATCCGGTTTGACCAGGAAGACCAGAACGCGCTGTGGCTCTACAAGATGGATGAGCCGGAAGCCACGCGCGGTTTTACCAAGATCCTCACCGGCCCGTCCCATCCAGATTATCTGCCGTTCTGCCAGGGCCCCGGCCACGGCACCGGCTACCAGGACCAGATCATCATCGAGGCGCGGGATTTCCTCCGTGCCATCGAAACCGGCAGGCCGGTCTGGCCGAGCTTCCGCGACGGGCTCGCGGTCAATGAAGTCGTGGCGGCGGCATTTGCCTCGTCACGCAGCAAAACCTGGCAATCCATCGACAACACAAAGCAGGCGTGAAAGCAGCAAACCATGACAATTCAAATCGGCAATGCGCCCTGCTCCTGGGGTGTGGAATTCGCAAACGACCCGCGCAACCCGGCCTGGCAGACGGTGCTGAAACAATGCGCCGAAGCCGGCTTCACCGGCATCGAACTCGGCCCGGTCGGTTTCATGCCGGAAGACCCTGCAATCCTCGCCGAGGCGCTTGATCAAAACGGACTGGAACTGATCGGCGGCGTGGTGTTCCGCGCCTTCCACGATGCCAACCAGTGGGACGACGTGATGGATGGCGCGGTGCGCACCTGCAAGGCACTGGTGGCCCACGGCGCACAGCACCTTGTGCTGATCGATTCGATCTCGCCGCGCCGCGCGCCGACCGCCGGGCGCGCCAGCGAGGCCGAACAGATGGACAAGGCCGAATGGACGGCGTTCCGTGAACGCATCGCCACCGTGGCGAAAATGGGTGCGGAAGAATATGGCCTCACCGTCGGCATCCACGCCCACGCCGCGGGCTTCATCGATTTCGAGCCCGAACTCGAACGGCTGCTTGACGAAGTGGATGAGAAAATTCTCAAGATCTGCTTCGACACCGGCCACCATTCCTATGCCGGATTCGATCCTGTGGCCTTCATGAAGCGCCATATCAACCGGATTTCCTATATGCATTTCAAGGACATCGACCCGAAGGTAAAGGCGGCAGCGATTGCCAGCCGCACCGGCTTCTACGATGCCTGCGGGAAAGGAATCTTCTGCAATCTCGGCGATGGCGACGTCGATTTCCCCGCCGTGCGGCAGATCCTCATCGACAACGGTTTTGAAGGCTGGTGCACGGTGGAGCAGGATTGCGATCCGCTGCTCGATCCCGATCCTGTCGGCGATGCAAAAACCAACCGCGCCTATCTGCAATCCATCGGATTTTAAGCGGAGGGGCAGTCACCAGACCCCGTCATGCCGGACTTGATCCGGCATCCAGCCAGCCCAAGTCCTTGGGCTGAGAGACTCCTTTGACCCGGCAGACGCCGGGTCGCTGGATACCGGATCAAGTCCGGTATGACGGAAACTGAAACGACATCTATCGGACTGGCAATGACGTAGTGCTCGGGACCGGAATTTTGCAAGACGCTGTTTCACATCAATTGGGAGGCAATTCATCATGACAAAACTCAAATGGGGCATGATCGGTGGCGGCGAAGGCAGCCAGATCGGCCCGGCGCACCGGCTCGGCGCCGGCCTTGACGGCGAATTCGAATTCACCGCCGGCGCGCTCGACCACCGTCCCGATGCGGGCCGTGACTATGGCCAGCGGCTGGGATTGAACAAGGCCCGCGCCTATGGTGACTGGCGCGAGATGCTGGACGGGGAAAAGAACCGCCCCGATCGCGTCGATCTGGTCACGGTGGCCACCCCCAACGCCACCCATTACGAGATCACCAAGGCCTATCTCGAGGCCGGTTTTCACGTGCTCTGCGAAAAGCCGATGACCATGACCGTCGAACAGGGCGAGGACATTGTCCGCACCGCGCGCGCGACCGGCAGGATCTGCGCGGTCAACTACGGCTATTCCGGCTATTCGCTGGTGCGCCACATGAAGGCGATGGTGGCGCGCGGCGATCTGGGCAAGATCCGGCTGGTCAAGGCCGAGTTCGCCCATGGGCACCATGCCGATGCGGCAGATGCAGACAATCCCCGGGTGCGCTGGCGTTATGATCCGGCCCAGGCCGGCGTCTCGGCGCAGTTCGCCGATTGCGGCATCCATGCGCTGCACATGGCAAGCTTCGTCACCGGCCAGGAAGTTGAACAACTCTCCGCCGACACCGTATCGTGCATTGCAAGCCGCGAACTCGAAGACGACGCCATGGTCAATTTCCGCATGGACGGCGGTGCCGTTGGACGGCTCTGGACCTCATCCATCGCCATCGGCCGCCAGCACGGGCTGACGCTGCAGGTGTTCGGCGAGAAAGGCGGGCTCCGATGGGCCCAGGAACAGCCCAACCAGCTCTACTGGATGCCGCTCGGCGAGCGCTTGCAGACCATCGAGCGCGGCGAGGCAGGCCTCTCACCCGAGGCCGACCGCACCACCCGCGTCACCATCGGCCACGCCGAGGGCATGCCGCTGGCGTTTGCCAACATCTATCACGACCTGGCCGAGGCCATCCGCGCCGAAAAGGACGGTCGGGAAATGGATCCCGCCGCCAATCTCTACCCGCGCGCCGAGGACGGCCTGCGCTCGATGGCGGCTGTCTTCGCGGTGGCGGAATCGGGCAAGGCCGACGGCAGCTGGATCGACGCACGGCCGCCGATGTTCAGGTAGCCTTTGGCGGGACAACAGCCCCGGCACCGGCATCAGCCGGCATGGCGTAGGCGGACAGGAAGATCCGCACCGCCTCATGCGCGTGGGCGTAAAGCTCCGACCGGGACGGGATCGCGCTGTCGCCCAGCAGCATGGCGGCGTTGGTCGGAGCCCCCATCACCATCCAGTTGAACTGCGTGGCAGCGCCAAACGGATCGCAATCGCGGATCTGGCCGAGCGCCATGTAATGGGCGAGCGCCCGGGCAACCCGCCGGATCGAGACCAGCGGCCCGTTTTCGTAGAGCGAGCGGCCAAGCTCCGGAAACCGCCCGGTCTCACCGATGACCATGCGGCGCAACTGCATCAGCCGCGGCGTCATGACGACGCTCAATTGGTCAATTGCCACCGCCGTGAGATAGTCCCGCACCGGGCGATCATCGAGCCGGTCTTCGACATTTTCGCCGATTGTTCGTGCCGCACCGCCGGTCATCGCCTCGATCACTTCCAGAAAAAGCGCCTCCTTCGACTGGAAATGCGCGTAGACTGTCTGCTTGGAGACAGCTGCTTTTTCCGCAATCGTATCCATGTTTGCGCCGAGAAATCCCGCATGCAGAAACACCTGTTCGGCAGCCGCGAGGATTTTCTCCCGGCTGCGCCGGACGCGTGTCGAAGCACCGTTCACCATGTCCCTGCCCTTGCCGTTTCGAGAGCAGAACCTAGCACTTCCTGTTGACAAATCAAACTGGACTGTCCAGTCTAGTTAATAGGAAAACCGGAGGACATGATGACCGATAGCCAGACACTGGCCTGCGCCTGCGGCCAAGTGAAAATGCGCCTTGCAGGCCCGCCGGTCGCCAGCGTTGAATGCCTGTGCACCAGCTGCCGCACGGCCGCGCAAATTCTCCAAACCCTTCCAGGCTCTCCTCTGATCGTCGACGACAAGGGCGCGACCGCGCTGGTGATACAGCGCAAGGACCGCGTCGAGATAGTCTCCGGCGCACAATCTTTGCGCCAGTTCCGCCTGTCGCCCGGTGCTCCAACGCGGCGCGTCGTCGCCAGCTGCTGCAACACGCCGGTGTTCCTGGAGTTCACCGGCGGCCATTGGCTGAGTTTCTACACCGGGCTCTGGCCGGAGAGAGCGCGGCCGCCGGTTGAAATGCGCACCATGACCGGCGATCTCGAGGACCCCTCCGTCCTGCCCGATGATGTGCCGAACCTGAAGCGGCATTCCTTGCGGTTTTACGCCCTGCTCCTTGGCGCATGGATCAGGATGCGGTTCCGAAACCCGAAATTTTCCGTCGAGGGAGAGCTCAATGTCTGACGCCGATGACCGGATCGAAATCCAAAGCATTACCTCGCCGCACCACGTTCAGCGGGTCAATCGCGCCAGATACATGGCCATGCGCGAGGCGCTGCTCCCGGTTCTGCCGGAGACAGGCCCGGGTGTCACCGTGGCCGAAGCGAAAGCCGCGCTGCTGGAACATCTCTCGCCCGAACTCTTCCCCGGCGGAGCAAAGGCCGGCTGGTGGCTCAAGGCCGTCCAGCTCGATCTCGAGGCAAAGGGCGTGATCGCACGCGGCAGCGCCAAACCGGTGCGGCTCTATCGCTGCAGGTAACGTCACTGCGTCGGGGCGACTATGGCTCCGCCCCCTGACGCCGATTGCAAAACCGGTCCATCCGGTCAAAGATGGGCCATGGCCCTTGAAATCGAACGCAAATTCCTCGTCGAGAACGACAGCTGGCGCGACGCTGTCGAGACATCGAGATCCATCGTCCAGGCCTATGTCGCCATCGACGGCGACACCTCGCTGCGGGTGCGCATCTATGACGGCACAAGCGCCTGGCTGGCGGTCAAGGTCGGCGTGTCGGAGATGACCCGGCACGAATTCGAGTATCCCATCCCGCTGGCCGATGCGCGCGAAATTGCTGACGCCAGCCGAGGGCGGCTGATCGAGAAAACCCGCCATATCGTCAATGTCGAGGGCTTCGCCTGGGAAGTCGACGTCTATGAGGCCCGGCTTGCAGGCCTCGTCACCGCCGAGGTCGAGATGGGCTCGGAAAGCGACGCCCCAGCCCTGCCCGCCTGGCTCGGACGCGAAGTCACCGGTGAAGCGGCCTGGTCGAACGCCATGCTGGCCATCAACGGCCTGCCTGCGGATTTCCAACCATGAGCTACCGCATCAGGCCCGGCAAGCCGCTGACGCGTGAAGTCGTTCGCATCGCAGAAATCCAGTACCGGAGCGCGATCGACATTCTGCGCCGCCAGCCGGACGGTCCCTATCAGGCCATCCACGACGCCCGCAAGCGCTTCAAGCGGCTGCGAGGCCTGCTGCGGCTGATCCGCGGTGCGGCTCCGGAATTTTCAGCCCGGGAGAATGCCCGGCTACGCGACGTCGCCGCCACGCTGTCGGCGGTGCGCGACGCCACGGCGCTGGTCGAGGCGCTCGACCATCTGCTCGCCTCCGGCGCTGCGGGCGAAAACCGGCCGGCGCTCACAGCCATCCGCGCCCGGCTGGCAGCACACCGCGACCGCATCGCCACGGAAGAGACCGATCTCGAAGCCAGGATCACCGCGGCCATCGCCACCTGCCAGGACGGGATCGAAGCGCTTGGCGGTCTGCGCCTGCCCCGAAGCCGGAAAAAAGCCGTCGCAGTGCTGGCCAAGGGCACCGCTAGGAACTACGGCAAGGCAGTCTCGGCGCTGGAGACAGCCGTCGAAACCGGTGAGGCGGCCGACTGGCACGACCTGCGCAAGCATATCAAGTATCACCGCATGCATGTGCAATTGCTGAGCCGTGCCTGGCCCGGCGAAATGGCCCTGCGCGCCGCAACCGCCGGCTTCGCCGGCGAGGCGCTGGGCGATGCGCACGATCTCGATACGCTCAAGACCCTGATCGCCACCGACCCGGACACGGTCGGCGGCGAAGCCGAAATCGCGGTCTTGCGCGTCTGCATGATTACACGTTCGACCCGCCTTCACGATGAGGTCCGAAAGACCGTCAGGAACCTGCTCAGGGACGCCCCGGACGTGCTCGAAGCCCACATTGCGGCATTGTGGCGGGATGCGGCAGGGTAAATGGGAGAACCTTGTCGCGCAGACTGGATAGCCGTGCGGGCGGAGATGCTTTGGGTCGATGGCTGCTGATTTCCCGCTGCGCAAATGACGGCTGAATTGGGCGGGGAGCCGGCGTTCGTTGCGTCGGGAATGAAAGACTCAAATGAGGCCGAAAGCCGGCCGCAGTAAATACAGCACGGAAGTCTAATAAGAGCATGAAGCCACTATTGCGGCTTCCGTGCCTTTCTTTAGGCCGTCTTCGCCCTCACGCCACCTCGGCAACCTTCACAGCGTCCACCAGCGGCTGTGAAAACCGCGCAGACGAAATCCCGCCATTTGTCAGCGTGACGATGCTGCATGCCGGGATTTCGTGCCGTTTGGATCCGGTGTCATTGAACTGTTCGGACACCGGACAATGGCCCTGGTTGTTGCAGGTCGGCGCCGAGTAGAGCGTAAGGGCCAGCCCGGCGGCGGCTACTACGCCGCCTTCTTGAAGCCCTCACCTTCCAGCCAAGTGGCCGTGTGGGCTGGTGTCACCGGAACCGTCCGCAATTCACGGTCATCGAACCCGTCGACAAGGTGTTTGATGTCTCCACGAACGATACCGATGTCCCGAAGCAACCTGTCATCCAAGGCTTCGAGAGTGGCGATCAACTTGCGGCGTCTCCATTTCCGGACAACAGACCGAGACACCCGGCGGATGATACCAAACCGCTCGCTGGCCTGCTGCGGGCGGAAATCGGGATTGAGCATTTGCGGTGTGAGATAGATGGACATGATATCCTCCAGTCCTGAGCTTATCGAAGTCGAGACATGGGTTTGCAGGCTACCGGCAGCAGGAACGGTTGATCCGTCGTCACTGTCGCAGGGTGCACTGCTGCCTTTGTCGTTGTATTCTGATCGTCAAGAGATCAGGCTACCCCCGGGACATGGACAGGCGTAGTGCACCAGTCCCGCCCGGGGGCTACCAGCGGTTCAGGAGTTGTCCTGCAAAAAGCGAGAACTTCTTATGAAGCCTGAATATCATCATGCATCCGAGATGGTTCCTTCATCTCAGGCTTTCAATTGCCCAAAGACACATTGCGGCTTTACGACACAGGGAGCCGCTCCTGTGTAACCATTTCAAGCTTTGCTGATCCCGGTCCGTAGCCAATGATTTCATGGCATTGACTAATCCATACCGCGCACCTAGCTATATAGTTATGTTGGCAAATGTAGACCATTTTCGGTTTCTTCTACTGATCCGCTCGCTTCCCCGGGCGGGGTAGGCACGTCCGCGCCTGCCGCATTTCCGGGGTCTCCTCATCGTCCTGAATCGATTGCGTGGCGGCTATGCCGTGCGAGGGGAAGCCATGACCAAGCACCACCTCTTCCCGTTTCAGGGCTTTGAACGCCGCATTGTCTGACGGCTGCGCGCGACGCAGCTTCGTTCCGCCCAAAACCTGGACGGGTTTATTGGTACAGTTTCATTCCGCCGCCAAACCGCAGCCTGTCGGTCGGCGAGGAGATCAAAATGTCGTCTCAGCCAAGAATAACCGTGAAAGAACGCCTTGGGCGCCACGCGAATATATGCATCAGCACAATGGTCCGCACTTCCGTAGAAGCCCCTGAATACGGTGGGCTGAATTTGTATTGCGCCGACCCGGTCGTGAACTGCTGGAGGACCGCGAATTGACCTTACACGTAATTGGCAAGGCAACCGCCATCGCACATGACATACCCGAAGGAAGCCGTCTGTGACCTGACCCGGTCATGAAGCTTCCTTCGGGCAAGTCAATCCGTGCCTCGAAAAGCTTTGTTCCGGAGAAAGTCAGATGAACTATTCCTTCACACGCATCACCTGCGCCAATTGCCATGAAACACTCCCCCGGGCTGCCGTGCACCGGTGCCCGTTTTGCCGTACGCCAGTGTCGCGAACCGGGATCGGAGCCAACACCATCTGCCCTCGTTGCGATGCTCGCATACCCCGCGCGCATGCTGGGCAATGCCCTTTGTGCGCCATACCCGGTTTCATAAGGTCTGGTGCCGGCCTGTCCGGAGGAACCCGGCAATGACTGCAAAGCAGCATATCAAGCGGTTGGCTTGGCCAAGCATTTTTTTGGTCCTCAGTCTCGGGCTCGTCCTGTTTAACGCTGATCTCGCCAGCTATCACGAATTCGGAGACACGGTTTCGCTCAGCCTGAAAGCGCTGGCATACTTTGCGTCTGCCTGGCTTGTAAGCCGGATTCTCGCGATGGCGCTGGACCAGGCCGCCGCGCGCAACCGCCCCTATCCGCGACTGCTCAACGACATCATCGCTGCCATTCTGTTCCTGGCCGCATTTATCGGTACAACATCTCTGTTCATGGGCCAGGGCGCATATGGTGCACTGGCCGGTTCCGGTCTCATCCTCGCCATGCTCGGTTTCGCTATCCGCAACGTCGTGGCCGACACGTTGTCCGGCGTGGCGCTCGGTATTGAAGGCCCGTTCCGCATCGGAGACTGGGTCGACATAGACGGCCTGGCACGCGGCAAGGTCGTGGAGATTGGATGGCGCACAACGCGGGTTCTGACTCGGGATTCCATGTACCTTATCCTGCCCAACAGCCAGATCGCACGCCAACGCATCACCAACTACTCCGCCCCCAAACCCCAGTACCGTGCCCAAGTTACCATTACCCTCGATCACACCATGCCGATAGAGAAGGCGCGCGAAGTGATGCTTGAAGCCGTGCAGCAGGCGAAACTGATCCATCACGACCCGATGCCTGACGTGCGCGTTCTCGCTTATGAAGAAGTCGGAATCACCTATGCCGTCCGCTATTGGTTGTCCCGCTTCGACTGGGACATCGATTGCCGGGATGAGGTTTACAGACTCGTCGATGACGCCTTGCGCCGTGCTGGCACGATCGCTCCGCACCGCCGGATAGAACTGGTCAACTCGGGAACCGCGATCCATACCGCACGCGGAGTTGACCAGTCGACAGCCGCCTCGCACCCGTTTCTCGACACGACTGTTCCGAAGTCCTGATTTCTCGGTTGCAGTTTTTCGGAGCGGGAACGGCCAAAAGGGAGAAATGGTTCGCTGAACGCAAAGTCTGCGTTCAGTCGATGACAGAGCTGACCTAAAAGGCCAACTTGAGGGCGCAAAGTGGTCATTTGAAGAAAGGGGCTTTAATGTCGGCTTTGGGCCGAAACCACCATTCACCGCCACCATCCCCCCCTCACCCGATCGCAACCGCCCCCACGCAGGCATGCTTCGAGCATTCCAGTTCCAGCGTCGTATGGCCGACACCGAAATCCTGTTTGAGCCGGTCTTTGACCGCCTGCTTGATCGCGTCGGCGTCGCCCCAGCGGCCGGCGTCGATGACCAGATGCGCGTCCAGCGCCGCCTCGTGCTCCTGCATCTGCCACAGGTGCAGGTGATGCACACCCGAGACGCCATCGACGGTTTCAACGGTCTTCAGCACCTCGCCCGCGATCATCCCTGACGGGCTGCCCAGCATCAGGATGCGGATGACGCCGCCGATCTCGCCAAATGACATCCACAGGATGTAGCCGGCGATCAGAAGCGTCACCAGCGGATCGATGATCTGCCAGTCGTAAAGGATGATCAGGGTTCCCGCGAAGATCACCGCAACCGAGCCCATCGCATCGGCGACATTGTGCAGGAACGCCGCGCGGATATTGACGCTTTCCTTCGACAGCGACCAGGTCAGGGCCGCGGTCACCACATCGACCGCAAGCGCGATGCCGGCGATGATCACCACCAGCCAGCCATCGACGCCCGAGGGTTCGATGAAGCGCATCACCGCCTCGTAGATCAGATAGAACCCGATCACGATCAGCGTCGTGTAGTTGATCAGCGCCGCCACCACTTCCGCCCGTCCATAACCGAAGGTCATGCTTCCGTCAGCCGGACGCCGCGCAATCTTGCGGGCGGAGAAGGCGATGATCAGCGACATCGCATCCGACAGATTGTGGATGGCGTCGGCGATCATTGCCAGGCTGCCCGAGATGATGCCGCCAATGATCTGCGCCACGGTCAGGCCGAGATTGACGATCACCGCCCACAGGACACGCGCGTCGCCCGCATCGGGGTCCATGTGATGATGGTGGTGGTGATGCTTTGCCATGCTCGTCTTCCGCCTGCGCGCTGAAATCGGTTCCCATGGTTTACTCCCTCCAGTCGCCGCAAGTACACGGGGAAAAAGCACAAAACGCTCCCTGCCCCGCGCCGTTACAGACTGTCACTCCGCATTTGTATTGACCAAACCGCCCGCCCAGATAGACCGGCAACGAGATACGGGTATCAAGCAACACAAGGGCGCAAAGCGTGAGCCAAACCACCTATCCGAA
>Ga0209345_10003552_pt1 | contig 15928 bp, 20 predicted proteins | sample Cruoilmetagenom7_FD_187294 | JGI IMG/M metagenome (GOLD analysis project Ga0209345, IMG submission 187294) | Oil polluted marine microbial communities from Coal Oil Point, Santa Barbara, California, USA - Sample 7 (SPAdes) (version 2) | ecosystem: Environmental > Aquatic > Marine > Oil seeps ... | reverse complement strand
AAGAAAAAAATCTGAGGTGATTGAAGTTTTAGACCAAATGCATAGATAGAAAGAATTTATTTATACTCAATACATGTGTTCTTTAGAATACTAAAAATAAAACCTTAGTATTGAAAATATCGTATATATTCTAACATTAAAATACAATATAACAACGTATTAAAACTAAAATAATGTTGAATTACTTTTAATTATGTCAAAAAAGCATATATTTGACATTCGGAAAATTTTAACAATTTTAAGACAAGAATTTACATTTCATCGATGTTTTCTGTCTTTTAGAGACGGGTTTTCAAAATTTATTTTGTTGAGCCAGTTTTTTTTATACTTTTACCGCCTAATGAAAATACAAAACAGGAAATATATAGCCTCAATCTTATTTGTATTAATAAGTTTTGTATGTAACGCTCAGCCTGATGGTGCGCCTCCACCACCTGCGCCACCACCACCACCTGGTATGCCTATTGATGATTTCTTGCCTGTTTTATTAGTAATTGCGCTTATCTATGGAATAGTAAAGCGATTTAAATTATCTAAACGTTAAGAAGAGATTGCGTTTAAACCGTATAGTCTACTTATATATTTCCCAACAACATCAAATTCTAAGTTCACAACAGTACCTTTAGAAAACGTATTAAAATTAGTATGTTCATAAGTGAAGGGTATAATTGCCACACTAAACGTGTTTTCTTTTGAATTCACAACAGTTAAGCTAACACCATTGACCGTTATAGATCCTTTTTCAATGGTAATATTGTTTAAAGACTTATCATAATCAAAGGTGTAAACCCAGCTTCCATTAACTTCTTCAATGGATTTGCAAACTGCAATTTGATCAACATGACCTTGAACAATATGACCATCAAGCCTATCCCCTAATTTCATAGCGCGCTCAATATTTACTAGATTTCCAGTTTTTATTTCGCTAAGATTAGTCTTATCCAATGTTTCTTTAATTGCAGTAACCGTATATGTGTCATCTTTAATATGTACAACAGTTAAACAAATACCATTATGAGAAACACTTTGGTCAATTTTTAATTCATGGGTTATTTTAGAACGCATGGTTAGGTGAAGGTTTTCTTGCTCCTTTTCTAATTTGACTACAACCCCTAAATCTTCAATAATACCAGTAAACATAATGTCAATTAAATGGTTAAATTTGTAATGACAAAAATACACACAAAAGATAGCATTTTATTAAAACGACTTATAAATTTTAGCTATATCAGAGTGATAACGTACTAAAGTATGATTGTAAATACATGAAAAAAGAAAATAAAATAAAGTTAGGAATTTCAATAGGAGACCTTAATGGTATAGGTTCTGAAATAATTATAAAAACATTTGAAGATAGTAGAATGTTGGAGTTTTGTACACCAATTATTTTCGCCTCTATAAAAACTATGTCTTTTTTTAAAAAGCATTTCGGAAGTGCTATAAATTTTCATGGAATTAACCACTTAGATCAAGTTGTTGATGGTAAAATTAATGTGCTCAATGCTTGGAAAGAAAATGTGACTATTAATTTTGGTGAGGAAAATGTCAAGATTGGAGAGTACTCAGTTAAATCTCTTGAAAAAGCAACTGAAGCTTTAAAAAATGAAGCCATAGATGTTTTAGTAACCGCTCCAATACACAAACACAATATTCAATCTGAAAGTTTTAAATTCCCTGGTCACACCAATTATTTAGCCGAAAAGCTAGGAGGCAAAAGCCTCATGTTTATGGTTACAGAAAACTTAAAAGTAGGATTACTTACAGATCACGTCCCAGTCAAAGATGCGCCAAATCATATTACTTCAGAGCTCATTGTAGAAAAGGTAGATACTGTTTATAATTCATTAGTTAAAGATTTTAGAATTAGTAAACCCAAAATTGCGGTCTTAGGTATTAATCCACACGCAGGCGATAATGGTGTTATTGGAAATGAAGATGAAAATGTATTGAAGCCAACTTTAGAAAAAATCAGAGAAAACAAAAAACTTGTTTACGGACCATATTCTGCCGATAGTTTTTTCGGTTCTGGTAATTATAAAAACTTTGATGCTGTAATTGCTGCTTATCATGATCAAGGTTTAATTCCTTTTAAAACTATAGCTTTCGGGAACGGCGTCAACTATACAGCAGGACTTAATCGAGTAAGAACTTCTCCAGACCATGGAACAGCCTTCGAAATTGCCGGAAAAGGCGAAGCTGATAACGGTTCATTTAAGGAAGCTGTTTTTGCTGCTATTCAAATTTTTAAGAATAGAAATGAATTTGAAAACATATCTAGAAACCCACTAAAATCAAGCCCAAAAAAGATATAAACATTTTTTGTTTATAAGACACAAGAAACAAATAAAAATGTATATATTTGCAGGCTCAAAATGAATGCGATGATGAAGCCCTTAAAAGACTATACCATACCTTATGTTGGTCTCAAGCTTGGAAAGCACCATTTTGATTATCAGATTGATAATAAGTTCTTTGAACATTTTGAGTATGATGATTTTAATGATGTAGACGTCAAAACCAAGTTGGTCTTTGAAAAGAAGTCAACACTATTAGAGTTACATTTTCAAGTTTCAGGTATTGTAAATGTCAATTGCGACATTACAAATGAGCCTTACAATCAAGACGTAAATGGAGATTTCGATTTGGTTGTTAAGTTTGGAGATGACTATAATGATGATTTTGAAGACATCGTTATTTTGCCTCATGGTGAGTACGAAATAAATGTTGAGCAATTTATATATGAGTTAATCATATTATCTATGCCAGCAAAACGAATTCACCCTGGAGTTGAAGATGGAACATTAGATTCAGACATACTTAGAAAATTAGAAGAGTTAAGCCCAAAAGGTTTAAAAGAAAAAAAAGAAACATCAGAGGATATAGATCCTCGTTGGAATACATTAAAAAAACTATTAACGGATAAATAACATATAAAATGGCACATCCTAAAAGAAAAATATCTAGAACAAGAAGAGATAAAAGAAGAACACATTATAAAGCTTCTGTTCCTACTATTGCTACGTGTCCTACAACAGGAGAAGCACACCTTTACCACAGAGCTCATTGGCACGAAGGTAAATTGTATTACAGAGGTCAAGTATTAATTGACAATTCTGAAAAGGAAGAAAATTTAGCATAAGTATTATGCACGCATATAATAAAACGCTCAGCAATGAGCGTTTTTTTTATGTTTAATTTCTATAAGTCTTAAAAACGACTTAATTTGCACCATATTCGTTCAAAATTTAGTAAATTCATTAAAATTTTACCTTTTTTGGACGATTTTTGTCTTTTTTAGACTTTTTTTAAAAATACAATATGAGTAAAATCACAGCTGCAATTACAGGTGTAGGAGCTTATTTGCCTGAATATAAATTGACCAACCAAATCTTGGAAACCATGGTCGATACTAATGATGAATGGATAACTTCACGTACAGGTATTAAAGAAAGAAGAATTCTTAAAGAAGAAGGTAAAGGAACATCTTTCCTTGCTATAAATGCAGCTAAAGATCTTATTAGTAAAAGAGGTATTGACCCAAAAGATATAGAACTAGTAATTGTTGCAACCGCAACGCCTGATATGAAAGCTGCTTCAACAGCTGCTTTTACTGCAACTAATATTGGTGCAGTAAACGCGTTTTCATTCGATTTGGAAGCTGCTTGCTCTAGTTTTCTCTTCGGAATGTCAGTTGCTTCAAGTTATATAGAATCCGGTAAATACAAGAACGTCTTGCTTATTGGAGCTGATAAAAATTCTTCATTTATAAACTATAAAGATAGAGCAACTTGTATCATTTTTGGAGATGGTGCTGGCGCTGTATTGTTTGAACCTAATCATGAAGGACTGGGATTGCAAGATGAGTTATTAAGAAGTAATGGAGAAGGACGAGAGTTTCTTCAAGCTACATATGGAGGGTCTTCATATCCAATTACAGCAGACACATATAAAGAAGGAAAACAATATGTGTTTCAGGAGGGGAAAACTGTATTTAAAAATGCAGTATTTAACATGGCAGATGTAACTGAGCGTATTTTAGAAAGAAATAACTTAACAAATGATGATATTTCTTGGTTAGCCGCTCATCAAGCTAACAAGCGGATTATAGAAGCAACCGCTAAAAGAGTATCTTTAGACCTTGCTAAGGTGATGATGAATATTCACAAGTATGGAAATACAACATCGGCAACATTACCATTATTATTGCACGATTATGAATCACAACTAAAAAAAGGTGATAAAATTATATTCGCAGCTTTTGGAGGCGGATTTACTTGGGGCTCAATATATTTGAAATGGGCTTATAATTCCTAACATTTAAAATAACTAATTAAAATACTAACTAATTATGGATATTAAGGAAATTCAGAACTTAATCAAATTTGTTGCCAAATCTGGAGCAAGTGAGGTTAAACTAGAAATGGATGATATTAAAATCACCATAAAAACTGGAGCAGAAGATAAAGGGGAATCTACCACTTATGTTCAGCAAATACCTATGAATCAGCCAGTGGCTCAAGCTATGCCAGCAGCAGCGCCTGCTGTAGAGCCAGTAAAAGATGCGCCAGAAGAGTCTGATGACTCAAAATATATTACAATTAAATCACCAATTATCGGTACGTTTTATCGCAAGCCATCTCCAGACAAACCTGTGTTTATTGAGGTAGGATCTTCAATTGGAGAAGGAGATGTACTTTGTGTCATTGAAGCAATGAAATTGTTTAATGAAATAGAATCCGAAGTGTCAGGAAAAATCGTTAAAATTTTAGTTGACGATTCTTCACCAGTAGAATTTGATCAACCGTTGTTCTTGGTAGATCCATCATAACCAAATTTAAAATTCCAAAATACAATTCCTAATTTATTGGAATTTGGAATTTGAGATTTTAAATAGTAATAAGTTATGTTTAAAAAAATATTAATAGCTAATAGAGGTGAAATAGCACTACGTGTTATTAGAACCTGTAAGGAAATGGGCATCAAAACAGTTGCCGTTTATTCAACAGCTGATGCCGAAAGTTTACATGTAAAATTTGCTGATGAAGCAGTTTGCATTGGACCTCCTTCAAGTAGTGAATCTTATCTAAAAATACCTAACATTATTGCAGCAGCAGAAATAACAAATGCTGATGCTATACATCCTGGTTATGGATTTTTGTCTGAAAACGCTAAGTTTTCAAAAATTTGTGAAGAACACGATATCAAATTCATTGGAGCTTCTCCAGATATGATTGATAGAATGGGAGATAAGGCAAATGCAAAAGCGACAATGATTGAAGCTGGAGTGCCATGTGTTCCCGGAAGCGAAGGAGTTATAGAAGATTTTGAAGATTGTCAAAAAGTTGCTAAAGAAACTGGTTATCCAGTAATGCTTAAAGCATCTGCTGGTGGTGGTGGAAAAGGAATGCGAGCTGTATGGAAGCCTGAAGAACTTCAAAATGCTTGGGAATCTGCAAGAGCAGAATCTAAAGCTGCATTTGGTAATGACGATATGTACATGGAGAAGCTTATTGAAGAGCCACGTCATATTGAAATCCAAATTGTAGGTGATTCCACTGGTACCGCATGTCATTTATCAGAACGTGATTGTTCAGTACAACGTCGTCACCAAAAATTAACTGAAGAAGTACCATCGCCTTTTATGACGACAGCTTTACGTAAGAAAATGGGTGATGCAGCTGTAAAAGCAGCAGAATACATCAAATATGAAGGCGCAGGAACAGTTGAGTTTTTAGTAGATAAACACCGCAATTTCTACTTCATGGAAATGAATACACGTATTCAAGTTGAGCACCCTATTACAGAACAAGTTATTGATTTCGATTTAATTCGCGAACAAATCTTAGTCGCAGCAGGAGTGCCGATTTCAGGTAAGAACTACACGCCAAACCTACATTCTATTGAGTGTCGTATTAATGCAGAAGATCCATTCAACGATTTTAGACCTTCACCAGGACGTATTACGACATTACATGCTCCAGGTGGTCACGGAGTACGTTTAGACACTCATGTTTATGCAGGATATGTAATTCCGCCAAACTATGATTCTATGATTGCAAAGTTGATTACAACTGCGCAAACGCGTGATGAAGCTATCAACAAAATGAAGCGTGCTTTAGATGAATTCGTTATCGAAGGAATTAAAACGACAATTCCTTTTCATAGACAATTGATGGAGCATCCAGATTATCTGGCTGGAAATTACACCACGAAGTTTATGGAAGATTTCGAAATCAAACCAGAAGAAGAATAATATATCAACTCCGAAATTAACGTTTCGGAGTTTTTTTATGCTGTTACCCATTTCCGCAAAAAGCTACAAGGGTCAGGCTATCCGCTAAATCTTTTTTGAAAAAGCAAAAAAGGTTAAGACTATCGAGGGATAGTCGAACGGCTTCTATCCTTAACAGAAAAACAGTTAAATTAGCATCATGAACTTATCCTATTGGGAAATAAAATCATGGCTTACCAATGTAGATTATACAGTTGTTGGTAGCGGAATCGTAGGTTTAAATTGTGCATTACAATTAAAGCAACGATTTCCTAAAGCGAATATTTTAATTCTTGAAAAAGGGATGTTGCCACAAGGAGCAAGTACAAAAAATGCTGGTTTTGCTTGTTTTGGGAGTTTAAGTGAAATCATAGACGACCTTAAATCACACTCTCAAGAGGAGGTTTTTCAATTGGTTAAAAAAAGGATTAATGGTTTACAACTACTACGAAAAACTTTAGGTGACAGTAATATAAATTATCAACAATTTGGAGGTTATGAGTTGTTCGCAAAAACTGACGATTTTTTAGAAAAATGTAAAGAAAAACAGGATAGTATAAATTCTTTTTTAAAACCATTGTTTAATCAAGACGTGTTTAGTTTTCAATCCAACACATTTGGTTTTGAAAACTGTAAAGACACATTATGTTTAAATCAGTTTGAAGGGCAAATCGACACAGGGAAAATGATGATGTCATTGACGCATTTAGTGTTAAACTCAGGAATAAAAATATTGAATAATATTAAAGTTGGGAGCTTTTCCGAAGATTCAAATTCTGTAAAAGTCATAACAGACCAGTTTGAATTCAAATCGTCAAAATTATTAATAGCGACTAATGGTTTTGCGTCAGTATTAAATATTTCCGAAGTAAAACCAGCAAGAGCTCAAGTATTAATCACTAAGCCAATAGATAATTTAAATATTAAAGGAACGTTTCATTTAGATCAAGGCTATTATTATTTTAGAAATATTGATAATAGAATTCTATTTGGTGGTGGACGGAATCTTGATTTTAAAGGCGAAGAAACAACAGAATTTAAGCAAACAGAGCTTATCCAAAGCAAATTAGAAGACCTCTTGAAAACAACAATTTTACCTAATACACCTTTTGAAATTGAGCATCGTTGGAGTGGAATTATGGGAGTTGGTCAACAAAAAAAACCAATTGTAAATCAGTTAAGCAATAATGTATATTGTGGAGTTCGTTTAGGTGGAATGGGAATTGCTATTGGAAGTTTAGTTGGTAAAGAATTGGCCGACTTATTGTAATACACATACATGAAATTCATAAAACGTTTCTTTAATGTCATCTTCAAAATACTGTTTTGGCTTTTCGTTCTTTCCGTAGTTATTGTAGTCGTTTTTAAATGGTCTCCTGTACCAATTACACCTTTAATGCTAATTCGTAATGTTCAACAAACAGATATTAATAAAAAAGGATGGAAACATGATTGGGTTCCTATTGAAGAGATATCAACTAATATACAATTAGCAGTGATTTGTAGTGAAGATCAAAATTTTTTAAAGCATCATGGATTCGATATTAAAGCCATAGAAAAAGCTTATGAGAATAATAAAAAAGGGAAAAAACTAAAAGGAGCGAGTACAATTTCTCAACAAACTGCAAAAAATGTATTTCTTTGGCCAAATCGAAGCTGGTTTCGAAAAGGATTGGAAACCTATTTTACGTTTTTGATTGAACTCATTTGGACTAAAGAGCGCATCATGGAAGTTTATCTCAATAGTATTGAAATGGGTCCAGGAATTTATGGAGTAGAAGCGGCATCTCAATATTGGTTTAAAAAATCAGCATTAAGATTATCAAAATATGAGGCTGCAGCTATTGCTTCAATTCTGCCAAACCCATTACGATATAAAGCAAATCCTGCTACATCATACATTGAAGGAAGAAAGTCTTGGATTGTTAAGCAAATGCGTTATTTTGAACCTTTAAACTTCCCTAAACGAGACGACAATAATGAATAACTTAAAGCAAGAATTATATATTCAGTGTCAAGCATTTGCGGATTCTCGTTTAAAGGCAATTCAGAAAACTATTGATGAAATCCAAGAATCATTGTCCTCAGAAACTAAAAGTTCCGCTGGTGACAAACACGAGACAGGGCGAGCAATGTTGCAATTAGAACGCGAAAAAGCTGGACATCAACTAGCCGAAATTCAAAAGCTAAATCAATTATTACCTAAAATAGATATTTCAAAAACCCTACAGACTATTGGACTCGGAAGTGTTGTTTTTACAACTCAAGCGAATTATTTTATTGCTTTAAGCGCAGGTGAAATAAAAGCAGATAATCAATTATTCTATGCAATTTCTGCAAGTACGCCTATTGCATCATTACTCTTAGGGAAGCAAAAAGGCGATCAAATTAAATTTAGAGACCAAGAGTTTGAAATTATAAAGGTTATCTAAACTCAATCTAAATCATTTTCGACTTACCTTTAAAAAAAGATTTAGAAAAAGAAATTGAATACAAATTCCTCAACTTTTGATATTATTATTGTTGGTGGCGGATTGGCTGGTTTATCTAGTGCGATTCATTTGTCGAAAGCAAACTTAAGTGTTTTGGTCATTGAAAAAAACAGCTATCCTAAACATAAAGTTTGTGGTGAATATATTTCTAATGAAGTCTTACCATATTTTAAATTTCTTGATATTGATGTCTTTGAATTAGGTGCTAAAAAAATTGATAAATTTCAATTATCTACAACCAAAAGCAGGCTTTTATCTACAACATTGCCACTAGGTGGTTTTGGGATTAGCCGATTTTGTTTAGATAACGCTTTAGCAAATAAAGCAGTTCATGTTGGTTCAGAAATTCTTCAAGATTCAGTTGTAGATGTTCAGTTTTCAAACGACATGTTTTCAGTAAAAACTAAAAGCACCAAACAGTTTAAAGCTAAAATTGTAATAGGTGCATACGGAAAACGTTCAAATCTCGACATCAAACTTAAGCGTCAATTTATAAAACGTAAATCACCTTATTTAGCAGTTAAAACTCACGTAAAAGGAGATTTCCCTGATGATGTTGTAGCACTTCATAATTTTGAAGGCGGTTATTGTGGCGTTTCTAGAGTAGAGAATGATACTATTAATTTGTGTTACATCACTAACTTGGATACATTTAAAATGTATAAGGATATAGATGAGTTTCAACAGAAAGTCATCTATAAAAACACCTTTCTTAAAAATGTTTTTAGCAATACAAAACCTGTTTTTGAAGAACCCTTAACGATAAGTCAAATTTCTTTCGACAATAAAAAGCCTATAGAAAATCATATCTTAATGTGTGGTGATACAGCAGCTTTGATTCATCCACTTTGTGGAAACGGGATGAGTATGGCAATACGAAGTGCTCAAATAGCTTCAACATTAATTATTAATTTTTTTAATTCGGATGATCCTGATAGAGAAACATTAGAAAAGAGCTACCTTAGAGAGTGGAATACAGCGTTTAAATTGCGATTAAAAACAGGCCATATTGTAGCCGATCTTTTCAATCAACCCAAATTATCAGAAATATTGATGCAAGGTTTAAAACGATTCCCAAGTGTTTTACCTTATATAATAAAGCGAACACATGGTAAAGTAATGAAAGCAGAATGAGTTTGTTAGTAAGCACGACATATAGAAGTGATGAAGAAGAAATTATGGACGATTTGGATTATAATGGTCCAATACTTCATGATGCTCTTAATAAACTAGCAAAAATAAATCAGTGGTTAGGTGGAAATATTGTCACTATTAACGGACTTAAAAAAGCGCTCAAAAACCATACAAAAACCGAAGCTATAACCATTATTGATTTAGGCTGTGGAGGAGGTGACATTTTAAGAGAAGTCTCACGATTTGGGAAGCGAAATGGTTATCAATTTCACTTAATAGGAATAGACGCTAATCAGTATACGGTTGATTATGCTAACATATTATCAGAAGCTTATGATAATATAGAATTTAAAGCGATTGATATTTTCTCTGAAGAGTTTAAAACATTAAACTACGATTTGGTATTAACAACCTTATTTTTGCATCACTTTAAGAATGATGAATTGGTATCGTTTTTAAAACCAGTATTAGAAAAGGCGAAATTAGGAATCGTAGTTAACGATTTACATAGACATAAATTGGCGTATTACTTGTTTAAGTTATTGTGTACAACCATAAAAAACAAAACGATTGTTGAAGATGGATTGACCTCTGTTTTAAGAGGATTTAAGCGACAAGAATTAGACGAGATCTCACAACAATTACATACAAATTATCAAATACAATGGAAATGGGCTTTTCGTTTTCAGTGGATTTTGAAGCAAAAAAATATATGAGTGTAAAAATCACATCAGTAGCTAAACAGCTACCAAAATATACTAGAGAAACTAAGGATATCATTCCGTATTTAAATATATGGATGTCTGGTCAAGAAGAGCGGTTTCAAAGAAAAGTGATTAAATTATTCGAAAATGCAGGAGTTGATAGACGCTATTCAATTATGGATGCTGAAGAGGTGTTTTTAAACACATCATTCGAAGAAAAAAACGATATCTATTCACGAGAAGTTGTAACGTTAGCTGAACAATCTTTAGTCAAAGCTTTAGACAAAGCCAGTCTGAAACCAACAGATATAGATTATATTATTACTGTAAGTTGTACCGGAATTATGATTCCGTCAATAGATGCTTATTTGATCAATAACCTCAAAATGAAGCAAGATATCGTGCGACTTCCTGTTACCGAAATGGGTTGTGCAGCAGGAGTTTCAGGAATCATATATGCCAAGAACTTTTTAAAAGCAAACCCAAACAAACGTGCTGCAGTTATTGCCGTAGAATCTCCAACAGCAACCTTTCAGTTAGATGATTTTTCAATGACCAATATCGTTAGTGCAGCAATTTTTGGAGATGGAGCATCGACTGTTATTCTATCATCGCATGAAAATGAAGAAGGCCCAAAAATAGTTGATGAAGCCATGTACCATTTTTATGACGCTGAAACTATGATGGGTTTTAAATTGGTGAATACAGGTTTGCAAATGATTTTAGATAAAGCTGTTCCTGAAACGATTTCAGAACACTTTCCAATGATTGTGCATCCATTTTTAGAGCGAAATAACATCACAATTGAAGATGTAGACCATCTTATTTTTCATCCTGGTGGAAAAAAAATCGTACAAACAGTTGAAGATTTATTCGGTTCACTTGGAAAGAATATAGATGACACGAAAGACGTTCTTAAATTGTATGGAAATATGAGTAGTGCAACTGTACTTTACGTTCTAGAACGCTTTATGGATAAAAAATTACCGAAAGGAGATAGAGGATTAATGTTAAGCTTTGGACCAGGCTTTTCAGCACAACGAATACTATTAGAATGGTAAAAGAATTTCAAAATAAAAACTATTGGGCACTCATTTTGGGAGGCTCTAGCGGATTGGGTTTAGCTACAGCTAAAAAACTAGCTAAACATGGCATGAATATTTGTATCATCCACCGAAATTCAAGAACTCAAGACGATGTGATTAATGCAGAATTTAATGAAATCAGAGCTGAAAATGTACAATTCAAAGCATTTAATGTCGATGCTTTTAAATCTGAAAAACGAGATCAAATTTTATCCGAGTTGAAAGTTATATTTGGACCTCAAGGAAAAATAAGAACGCTCGTTCATAGTGTTGCGAAAGGAAACTTAAAACCAATGATTTCTGAAGACAATACAACATTAAAAAACGATGATTTCAATCTTACAATTAATGCAATGGCTATTAGTTTATACGATTGGACGAAAGCTATTTTTGAAGTTCAGTTATTCGCTGATGATGCGAGAATTATAAGTTTTACAAGCGAAGGCAATACGAAGGCATGGAAGAATTATGCAGCTGTTTCTGCGGCAAAAGTAACACTTGAAGCCATATCAAGAAATATTGCTTTAGAGTTTGCTCCTTTTGGAATTAGAGCAAATTGCATACAAGCTGGAGTTACAGATACCGCTTCTTTACGCATGATTCCTGGTAGCGATAAAATTAAAGAACATAGTTTGAAACGAAATCCGTTTAAAAGATTAACGCAACCAGAAGATGTAGCGAATGCTGTCTATCTTTTATCGAAAGATGAGGCGTCTTGGATTAATGGCTGCGTCATTCCTGTGGATGGAGGTGAACATATAAGTTAACATATGACATCAAACCAAATCATATCACTATTACCTTATCAAGAACCTTTTTTGTTCGTTGACGAATTGACTTCAATATCTTCAGAAGGCATAAAAGGACATTATACATTTAAGAAGGACGCCTATTTTTATAAAGGTCATTTTAAAGACAATCCAATTACTCCTGGTGTAATTCTTACAGAATGTATGGCGCAAATTGGTGTTGTGTGTTTGGGAATTTATATGATGAAAGATAAGATTTCCGAAAGTAATAATCCGCAAATTGCGTTAACGTCTAGTCAAATCGATTTCTTTTTACCAGTCTTTCCAGGTGAGAAAGTGATTGTGGTTTCAGAAAAAGAAGTCTTTCGTTTTAATAAGTTAAAATGTAATGTCAAATTATATAATGAAAAGGAAGAGTTAGTGTGTCGTGGAACTATTTCAGGAATGATAAAAGCATGAAAAAAAGAGTTGTCATTACAGGATTGGGAGTTGTTGCACCGAATGGTGTAGGTGTCGATGCGTTTTCTAAAGCGATTAAAAAAGGAGTATCTGGAATTGCATTTCATCAACATTTAGCTGACTTAAATTTTTCGTGTTGTATAGGTGGTATTCCAAAAATTTCTGAAGAAAAAAAACTCGAATACCTAACACCTTTACAATTAAGAGGTTTTAATAGTTCTGGAATTTTATATGGTTGTATTGCTGGAATTGATGCTTGGAAAGATGCAGGCTTTTCTGTTGATGCAGATAGTGAATTAGATTTTGATAGCGGAACAGTTTTCGGAACTGGTACGTCTGGAGTTGAGAAATTTAGAGAAGCTATTTACAAGTTAGACGATAACCAAGTGAAACGTTTAGGAAGTACTGTTGTTGTGCAAACTATGGCAAGCGGGATTAGCGCGTTTCTAGGCGGAATTTTAGGCCTTGGAAATCAAGTAACGACTAATTCTTCGGCATGTACGACAGGAACCGAAGCGATCTTAATGGGTTACGAACGCATTAAAAATGGTCAATCAAAACGAATGTTGGTTGGTAGTTGTAGTGACGACGGACCTTATATTTGGGGTGGATTTGATGCTATGCGAGTTATGACTTACAAGCATAATGATTCACCCCAACAAGGTTCAAGACCAATGAGCTCAACTGCATCTGGATTTGTTCCTGGCGCAGGAGCTGGTGCTCTAGTTTTAGAATCTTTGGAGAGCGCTTTAGATCGGAATGCTACGATATATGCAGAGGTTTTAGGTGGACATATTAATTCTGGAGGTCAGCGAAAAGGAGGAACCATGACAGCTCCAAACCCTGAAGCAGTGCAACGTTGCATCAAAGAAGCTCTTTCAAGTTCTAATATTTTTGCAAAGGATATTGATATTATTAATGGTCATTTAACAGCGACTTCAAAAGACAGCCTCGAAATTGAGAATTGGACTAAAGCTTTGAATAGAAAAGACAAAAACTTCCCTTATATTAATTCTTTAAAATCTATGGTTGGTCATTGTTTAGCAGCAGCTGGAAGTATTGAAAGCGTTGCAACTGTATTGCAATTAAAAGAGCAATTTGTGTTTCCAAATATCAATTGTGAGGATGTACATGATGAAATTTCTGCTTTGATTTCAGAAGAAAAAATTGTAAAAGAGGTATTACATACTGAATTGAATATTGCAGCAAAAGCAAGTTTTGGGTTTGGTGATGTAAATGGTTGTATTATCTTTAAAAAATATAATTAAACCCATGAACAAAGACGAACTTATTGCTAAATTAAAAACGATTGTTCAACCATATATTCAAGACGAAACTGCCTTTAAAAACTTATCTGAAGACACAGATTTCATTAATGATTTAAAAATAAATTCCGCGAATTTAGTTGATGTTATACTAGACGTTGAAGACGAATTTGACATTAGAATAGAAAATGATGACATGGAAAAAATGACATCTGTAAAAGCGGCTATGGATATTGTTAATGAAAAATTAGCTAAAAAATGATTGGGAACGACATTGTTGATTTAAGGCAAGCAGCAAAAGATTCTAATTGGGAACGCCCTCGTTTTTTAGACAAAGTATTTACACAAAAAGAACAATCAATTATTCTGTCTTCTCAAGATAAAGATCAAATAGTTTGGATACTTTGGAGTATGAAAGAAGCTGCTTATAAAGCTTATGTAAGGGAATTTGAGGATGTTTTTTTCAATCCAAAACGAATTGAATGCCAATTAGGTTTAAATAATGAAGGTGTTGTTGGTATTGATGATAAGATATATTATTTGCAAACAATAATTACTTCTGATTATGTTCATAGTACAGCAAGTAGTATCAAAGGAGAACAGCTACAAATTCATCTTTTCAAATTGTTCGACATTAACCAGAGCGAAGCAGTAAAAACACTATTAATTAATCAAATTTTTAGTAAAAAGGAGAGAGATTTAAATTCAATTAAGATAAAAAAGACCGTATTAGGAGTTCCAAATTTGTTTTTAAATAACGAACAGGTTATTGAAGCTATGTCTATATCTCATCATGGCGAATATGGTGCTTTTGCTATTTGTTAATATTCAAATAAACAATACTTCCTTCAGAAAGCTCATCAGAATATTCGAAAAACAAAGTTTTATTTTCGTGGATAGATTCAATTAAATAATGGTTCCCTTTAAAATAACTCTTACTCACCTTTACTTTAATATTTGATTTTTCAACAACATCGAGTTGATTGGCATAAACGATTTCATTATTAATACTATTAAACTCGTCAAAAAAGGAAGCAATTAGAGGTGTTTTTGGGTGTTTATATAAATGTTCTGGAGAGTCATTTTCTTCAATTTGTGCATTGTTTAAAAGAATCATTCGGTCTGCAAACCCTAAAACATCATTTTTATCATGAGTAGCGACAATACATGTAATTTGTTTGTCTTTTAAATATTTAAACAGACGTCGTCTAAGCGATTGTTTTTTGAAATTATCAATATGACTAAAGGGTTCATCTAATAGAATAATTTCAGGCTGCTTTGCCAATGCACGAGCAAGCGCAACACGTTGTTTTTGTCCACCACTGAGTGTTTTCACTTTAATATGTGCAAATTTGGTAAGCTCAACAACTTCTAATAATTCTAATGTTCGTTTTTGTTTTTCTTCAGGAAAGAAGTTTGAGAGGAATTTACCAATGTTCTCTTCTACACTTATGTATGGCATCAAATCAAATTCTTGAGTGACATGTTTTATAAAGTCATAACCAATTACAAGATTGTATTTTGGGCCTAAAATTTGTTCGTTATTCCAAGATATGGACCCATTATCTAGGTCGTATTCACCATAAAGTAGTTTGAGTAGTGTAGTTTTTCCAGAACCACTTTTGCCAATCACAGAAATGTATTCTCCGAGATTTGCAGAGAAGTTTATTTTATTTAAAATCTTGGTTTTTTTAAAACTAAAAGTGAGATCTTTAACCTTAAGCATAAAGCAAAAATACTACAAAAAAGCCGCTACAATATATGTAGCG
>Ga0209345_10003551_pt1 | contig 15934 bp, 11 predicted proteins | sample Cruoilmetagenom7_FD_187294 | JGI IMG/M metagenome (GOLD analysis project Ga0209345, IMG submission 187294) | Oil polluted marine microbial communities from Coal Oil Point, Santa Barbara, California, USA - Sample 7 (SPAdes) (version 2) | ecosystem: Environmental > Aquatic > Marine > Oil seeps ... | reverse complement strand
GCCAGCGTCGACTGGCATGTCGATGAGACCTACATCCGTGTCGGCGGCAAGTGGCGCTATCTGTGGAGGGCTGTCGATGCAAACGAACAGATGATTGACTTCCGCCTGACCGCTCGGCGGGATGCCAAGGCAGCCAAGGCCTTCCTTAACAAAGCGATTGAGCGTGTAAGGCTCCATCGCCCGGTCACTATCGTCACCGATAAAGCCCCGACCTATCGACGTGTCATCCGCGAGATCAATCGCCGGTATGACCCACATTTCGACAGCATCCGGCATATCGACAAGAAGTTGCGCAACAACCTCATCGAGAGCGATCACGCGGCTATGAAACGGATCCTTGGATACCGTCAGAGCTTTCGATCCTTACGATCCGCCAAGGCGACCTTAAGCGGGCTCGAGACAATACGAACGATCAAACGCGGTCACGTCCATCACAGACAACCAAGAGTTACGGTCGAGATCGCGTTCATCGAGGGACTGTTCGACCCCGCCCCTGCATAGCCCTGTCTCCAATGTCGGCATCCTTGCGGGCCGTAGTCGATTAACGCAACAGTCCCGTCTGCTTGTTAGACCACTGCAATATGCGGGAACCCCTTTATTTTTCCCAGTAGGGCAGGGAGCTTAGGAGATACATTTACTGCGCTCCGGTAGCTCTCTGAAGAGTCCGGATCGAGATGGCGTTGGGCCCTCCGAATAACTGCTGAATCTGCCTCCAGGATTGGCCTTCAGCTCTCCAAGTGACGATCTGCTCGCGTTGACTGGCATTGAGTGATCTGCGACGGCCGAGTTCTGCACCACGGCGTCGGGCGGCCTCGAGTCCGCTCTTCACCCGCTCCCGCAACGTTTCCCGCTCGAGTTCAGCCAGGCTCGCCATGATGGTTAACATCGTTTTTCCCATTGGGGTGCCGGTGTCGAAGTTTCCCTCGAGGGTAACGAACCGGATCCCGCGATGCTGGAGATCCTCGAGCTGCTCCAACACATCGAGTGTCGACCGGCCGAGCCTGTCTAGGCGCCAAACCACGAGTTCGTCACCCTCGACCAGCCGAGAAAGTAGGGCATCCCGTTTCGCCAGTGATTTGGCACCACTCATCACCTCCTGGACGATCTCCTCGCATCCTCTCTGCTGGAGAGCGTCGACTTGTAGGTCGTGCCTCTGATCAGCCGTCGAAACCCTCGCATATCCGCATCTCATTCTGTCACCCTGTTTTTGGCGCTTTTTGAAGACATACAGATTGAAGCTTAAAAAGACGACAAAAACTAGAGTTTTTGGCTAGGGTGTTCTGGCAAGAGGTTTTCGTCTGAAAGCAGCCGTCCATGCTCAAAGGGGCGAAATTACGGCTCTGCGCGTTGAGGATTGGTGTGATCAGCTGTTTAATTGGCACCTATGAGCGCGACGGGCGCTTTCACGTATTTCCAGCAATGGCAGATCGCTATCGTTGAAAGAACTAATTGCCAATGCCATTAGAGCAGCGCTACCGCGCTCTGGGTTAACCTTTTCCAGAAACCGCATAACGAGAACACCATTGCCCTAATAGTTCCTATCCGCAACAACAGGCTCGTTCGGTGTCCTATCTTTCCGGCTATGGGTGTAGTATTAATCCGGCGTTGAGGCCTTGAGCGTTGATGGCAGGAACTAATACTGCTTTCGTCCTCCATTCGGAGCTAAATCAAGATGATTTAACAGCCCCAAGTAAACGCACAACAATGGCTGCAGCAAAGGAGATCTATGTATCCGCAGAGCCTGCGCAGTCATTGCGTAACTTGTGTTGGAAGAGGGCTCTCAACCCATCGACCCACTACGCCGCGCGCTTTGTCTTCGTCACTGGCGATGAGCGCCTCGCGCAAGTCACGTAAAGCAGCGGCGACTTCAAACTCCTTTAGTCCGCCTTCTCGGGCCGAAAAAATCTTGGGATGCGTGGTGCCAATCAACTCATTACAAAGTGTCAGTTCTTCGGTCATCTTTTCACCCGGACGCAAACCAATGATTTCAATCATGATATCGCCATCGGGAGTGGCGTCGTCCCGCACAGTATATCCGGAAGCCTCCACCACTTGCCGCGCTAATTGGAGAATAGATACTGGTTTACCCATATCGAGTACGAAGACCTCCCCCCCCTGCGCGAAAGCACCGGCCTGCAAAACCAGCCGCACAGCTTCCTGAATGGTCATGAAGTAACGGTTTACACTACGGTCAGTCACCGTCAGAGGCCCCCCCCTGCTCAGCTGCTCTTGGAACAGCGGCACAACTGAACCCGACGATCCTAACACGTTGCCAAAACGCACCATTGAGAAGATCGTATTCCTCGTGCCTGTGTTCTTGCGTGCCATATTTTGGATCACCAGCTCGGCCAGCCGCTTAGAACCACCCATGACATTGGTAGGGCGCACAGCCTTATCGGAAGATATTAAAATAAACCTCTCCACCCCTACTTTGACGGACTGTTCGGCCAGCGTTTGTGTACCCAGTACGTTGTTTACTAGGCCCGCCAACGGATTTGTCTCCACCAATGACACATGTTTATAGGCGGCGGCATGCAAGACTACATTAACATCGTGACCTGTCAGAACCCTCTGCATCTGCCGGGCATCAGTGACCGAACCCAGTATCGGCACCACTTCGATTCCCGAGCCTTCTACAAGCTGGCCCAGCTCCATATGGATGGTATAGAGGGCAAGTTCGCTCAACTCGAACAAGATCAGCTTGGAAGGTCGGCACTCTAGGATCTGGCGGCAAAGCTCCGAGCCAATTGACCCCCCGGCGCCCGAGATGAAAACCACCTTGTCCTTGTAGCAAGCCGCGGCATCGCCGATACCTCGCGACACCTCGTCCCGGTTGAGAAAACGGTGCGGTGAGAGGGGGGTCAGCTGTTCCACTAACGCCTCTTCGCCGACAAGCTGAGCAAAGGAAGGCAGGGCCTGTACTTCCAGACCCATTTTCTCAATTTGGCGGGCGATCTGTGCCTGTTTTGGTACGCTCAGTGACGGCATTGCCAGCAATACGCGGTCAATCTGCTTTTCTTGCACTAGCGCTTTGAGCTTCACCGAAGAATGAACCTGAAGATGGGCAACCCTAAGGCCTTGCAAGGCCGCATTGTCATCAATGAAGGCGATTGGCTCTATGGTCTCATGGCTCCGCAGCGCCGAAACCAGCTGTGTCCCAGTAGTTCCCGCACCATAAATCAGCACGCGGCAGCTCGCTGCGCTGTGGCGGTAGATCGCCAATACAGCTCGCAACATTGCAGCGCGTGAGATCACCACTAGTGCAAAGAAAATAACGCCGAGCATCACATGCAACCCAATCGGTAGATCAAGCCGGGAAAGGCCTGTCGCAATCCAAGAGGTGACGCTAAGGACCAGAGCCAAGGCGGCCGTAATGCCAACGGCAGTCTTGTCAAAGGCATTCAGTGAAACTGTGCAGACACCCAGCCAGATTGAGCAAATAGCTGTTACAATCACGAGGTAGGGTAAAATCGGCACATATCCGCCAAGGGCCATCAGAAAGCCACCAGGAAATTCAAGAAGCATGAAGACAATAATGGCCGCGAGGATGACCGACATGCTATCCACTGCCAGCATGACATTGCGCTTGTGCCGCCTTGTGAGAGATTTAATCAGGTTCAACATTAGGTTGTCAGCTTCACTTTCATCTCCTTTACGACTGGTCTACTCACTATAATCAAAGATGAAATTCTTTCTCCCCCCCCCTCAAACGCGAGGCTGATCTTTTCAAGGTTTGCTATACGGGGCAGCACCAATAACCCCTATAAGTTTCGCACAAGCTGCGCGATAGTAAAGGTAAGCATCCACAATGATTCATCCCATCATTCTTAGCGGCGGATCGGGCACACGGCTCTGGCCGTTATCCCGTAAATCCTATCCCAAACAATTTGCAGCATTGATGGGAGAAGAGAGTCTGTTTCAGACCTCCGCGAGACGACTGTCGGGTGAGGGCTTTGCCGCCCCGGTGATCCTGACGGGAGAGCCGTTTCGTTTTATCGTGTCCGAGCAACTTGCACAGATCGAGCAGTCGCCCCAAGGCATTTTGATCGAACCTGAGGGACGCAATACCGCGCCTGCAGTGCTGGCAGCCGCGCTATGGGTGGCTGAACGCAATCCAAATGCGCTGATGTTGGTAGCTCCTTCGGACCACGTGATTAACAATCCGGAAGCTTTTCGAGCCACAGTTCAGGCGGCGATGCCACGCGCCCAAGCAGGAGATCTGGTAACCTTTGGTATCACTCCCGACCGCGCGGAGATTGGCTATGGGTATTTAGAGCTGGCGCCTGGAGGGCACCCAACGGCTGTAGAACCGCAAACCTTAGCCCGTTTTGTTGAAAAGCCCGATGAAGCAAAGGCCAAAAAGATGCTGGCGGCGGGAACATTCTTGTGGAACGCGGGTGTTTTTCTCTTCACAGCGGAAGCTATTTTGAAGGCCTACCATCGCCATGCCCCGGAACTGGTTAAGGCCGTTACGCTCGCAGTCGACGCTGCCAGCCATGATCTGGGGTTCACTCGACTGGCTCCAGACGCCTGGGCTCAGGTTGAAAATATCTCGATCGATTATGCCATCATGGAAAAGGCAGACAATCTGGCTGTCATGCCCTTTGCTGAGGGGTGGTCTGATCTCGGGAGCTGGGATGCGGTCTGGCTTCAAAGTGGTCCTGATGCGCAAGGCAATGTCTGTACCCCACGGGCCACGGCAATTGACTGCAGTGACACTCTGCTGCGGTCGGAAAGTGAGGGGCTGGAATTGGTGGGCATTGGTCTGAACGATATCATTGCTGTGGCAATGAACGATGCGGTCCTGGTGGTGCATAAATCCCAGGCGCAGCAGGTAAAGGAAGCCGTGGCTGCGTTGAAGAAGCGTAAGGTCAGCCAAGCAGTACAGTTACCCCGCGACTACCGGCCCTGGGGCTGGTATGAAAGCTTGGTGACCGGCGGGCGGTTCCAAGTCAAGCGGATCGTGGTTAATCCCGGGGCGGCGCTGAGTCTACAAAGTCATCATCATAGGTCTGAGCATTGGATTGTGGTCGAGGGGACCGCGCGAGTTACCGTTAACGAGAATATACGGCTGATCTCAGAAAATGAGTCCCTCTACATCCCGCTAGGGGCAACGCACCGGATGGAAAATCCGGGCAAGGTCCCTATGGTATTAATTGAAGTTCAGACTGGCAGCTATTTGGGCGAAGATGATATTATCCGATATGAAGATGTTTATGCGCGAGAATAACCCACATATTGTGGTTGAATCTTGCTAGGGTCAGTTCTCGGCGACACTCAACACCATTGCGGCGCTGAGCCTGTAAAGTTATCATTATAGATCGGAACATTGGGCGCTTGTCGAAAGGGGCAGCACAGATCACCATTAAGGAGCGGTGTGCGACTGATCACGGAAAACAAGTTCATCTAATATACCACGCTAAGGCATTGTTGCCAGCCCTTAACGTCTATAAGAGGCAACCTAGATTGAAGGCTCAAAAGTGCTGCACACCGTAGCAGTGTCTCTCCGGAAAAAATCTCCAGGCAAGTCTCTACACAAGGGTAAAGCAATGCCGGCACCACTCAGAATAAATAGCCCGGAATAGTTTCAGGCTGAAATCCGCCGTATGGCGAAGGCGCGTTCGTTTCCTTCGGCACAATTTACGCAAGGCAAAGGTCCCCTTCTTATGAAACTTAAACTTAGATCGCGCGCTGGATTTCGGGAAGAAGGTGCTATGCAGGAAGGCCATATCGATCTGATCAATGCGAACCGTGTGGTCGGCTGGGTGGCGCCTCGCGATCGTGCCGAGCCTCAGATTCTCAATGTCAGCGTCAACGGCACAAGGCTTGGGCGCAGAATCGTTGCCGACATATTCCGCAAAGATCTCCTAGATGCTGGCATCGGAGACGGCCGGTTTGGCTTCGACCTGCGTATTCCATCTGACTTATGTATGGACGTTGAGACCATCGTAGTAGAGGTAGTAGACGCTATTACAGGAAATCGTATTCTTGAGGGAACCTGGACGGCGCCGCCGAAATTAGAAAATGCAATTCTCCCTGAGCCTCAAACATACCAAAAGGTTCGTATCGACTACGTGTCGGAGGATTATGAGATGTTCGCTTGGGCCGTCGACACCAATGATAAGACGATGGTCTTCGAAATAGATTTGCTGATCAACGGGGAGTTCTACAAAAAAGTATATAACGACAGATCGCGTGGAGATCTGCGGCGTAAAAACGTGTCTGGGGGATTAGGCGGGATCCAGACTAAGTTGCCTTTAGAGTGGCTGGGTCCCGGCGTGCACGAAGTCTCACTTAGACCTTCGCATGGGACCGCTTGTTCTATAGAGGTCGAGGTCAAGCAGGCGTGCGCCCCCCGTGCCGTGCTGCAGTATTGCGATACACAACTGTCCACTACCACTGTTATCGTACCAATCTACAATGCCTTTGAAGACCTCAAAATATGCATCGAACGACTGCGCCGCTATACCCCGCGGGAGACACCGATTCTGCTGATCGACGACGCATCTCCTGATCCGCGCATTGAGCAATTCTTAGAAACCGTGTGCGACGATCCGCAGTTTCGGATTGAGCGCAATCTTGAGAACCTAGGTTTCACTCGAACCATAAACAGGGGTTTTGAGCTATCAGGGGATAATGACATCATTATGCTCAACAGTGATGCGCGTGTCACATCGAATTGGCTCCCCTCAATGTTAGCAGCGGCGCGCTCGACGCCGAATGTGGCCACGGTCACTGCTATGTCAGACAGGGCGGGAGCTTTTTCCGCGCCTGATATTGGCAACGAGAACGATTTGCCGCCCAGCATCTCTGAAGAAGTTTATGCACGTGCTTTTCGTCGTCGCCAAGTGGGACGCTACCCAGAAGTGCCTACGGGCAATGGATTTTGCATGTTGATCCGGCGCGCCGCTCTCAACAAGTTCGGCGGTCTTGACGCCGAAGCCTTTCCACGCGGCTATGGGGAAGAAAACGATTTTTGCATGCGGGCCCTGCGGGCCGGATGGAAGAATCTCATCGACGACAGAACCTATGTCTTTCACGATCGCTCCAAGAGCTTTGGCGAAACCAAAGACGCAAACGCTAGGCAGGGGGCTGAAGTGTTAGCCGGTCGCTACCCTGAATATAAGCTTGCCACACGAGCTTTTCACGAAGACGAAGCAATCAGATTCAGCCGCATGCAAGCTCGTCAGGCGCTAAAAGACTGTACTCGTGCAGAATCAGTGAAGCCTCGCGCACTTTTTGTGTTTTCGACCCAGTCTGGTGGCACGCCGCAGACCAACAAAGATTTGATGGGGGCTCTTGCTCAAGATTACGATTGCTGGGCATTGCGCTGCAGCGGCGACGTACTCGAACTTAGCCACATGGCCGATGGAGAATTAGAAAGTGTAGTAATACAGCAGCTCAATCGGCCATTAACACCCCTGACTCATATCTCGCAAGAATACGACGAGATCGTCGAGGCTTGGCTGTTACACTATGATATCGAGCTTGTGCATATACGGCATTTACTATGGCACAGCCTTAACCTACCACACATCGTCAGAAAGCTAGGAATTCCTTCAGTTTTCTCATTTCACGATTTCTACACGCTATGTCCTTCGGTCAATCTAGTAAAAGAAGGTGTCTTCTGTGGCGGGGCCTGTACGCAGGTAGGCGGAAGCTGCGATCAAGTACTTTGGCCAGCCAAAATGATGCCAAAAGTTGACTTTGATTGGATCGGAGTTTGGCGAACTCGTTTTGCCGAAGCGCTTGAAGCCTGCGACGCTTTTGTTACCACGTCAAAGGCGGTGCGGGATCGAATACTGACCCACTTGCCCTTGCTACCGCGAGATAGGTTCTTCGTGATCCCGCATGGCCGAAATTTTCCTTTTATTGGCAATGTTGCCGCCGAGCCACAAGCTACTAATGCTCCAATCCGTATCCTCGTACCCGGAAATATTGGATTTAATAAGGGTAGCGATATTATTAAAGAAATTGCCAGACTTGATCAAGGAGAGCGAATCGAGTTTCACGTGTTAGGCAGAATGACTAAGGCGGTGGAACAGCCCGGCATTGTGCTTCACGATCCTTACACACGCGATAGCTTCCTCAGCAAAGTGCAGGAGATCCGCCCGCATTTTGGCGCAGTATTTACAATCTGCGAAGAAACTTTCTGTCATACACTCACCGAAATGTGGATGGCGGGACTGCCAGTCGCGGTATTTGATTTCCCCACTGTTGGAGGGCGCGTGCGCGAATCCGGCGCAGGTTGGGTAATCGATCATACAGATATCCCTACCTTACGCACATCCCTAATCGAAATTGGTGCCCGGCCGGAAGAACTTCGGACCAAGGTGGATTCGGCCATTCGCTGGCGCAACGGCCCAGGCAAAGGTCTTACCACCAATTGGATGGCTGCCCAATATCTTGATGTTTACCGCGTCGCTACCACCCACAGGGCGGGGAAACTACGCATCGACCGGGTGGTGGCCGAAGCCTCCACACCGCGACCCAAGATCGCAGTGGTGGTTCCGCAATCAAACGTAAATTTTACCCGAGGAAATGCTTCCTCACATATTCGGGTGTGGGAACGCACTCGTAATGAGCTCGACCGTGACGTCGTATATATACGAATGCGGCCCGATAACTTGATGGCAGCACTGCATGCAGGTCGAGTAGATGGCGTCATTATTCAACGAAATGCTATCCCCAATCATTGGATAGAAGAATTCTTAGAGACTTTTAAAAAAACAGGTGTTCCCTATGTAGTTGAACTTGATGACGATCTGTTTGACGTCCCGACAGACAAGGATCCAAAAGGACGTTACGCGGCTGCAGCACAAGGATTGGAGCGTTTCGCCAAACAGGCTGCAGGGCTAATCACTTCAACCGAATCCTTAGCTGGGAGGGTGCGGCGGATTCACGATCGAGTAGAGGTTGCACCAAACCTACTCTCCCGGGCGATCTGGTCACTGCCAATTAGCACTCGCCGCTCAGATGGGATGATACGGGCGCTCTACATGGGCTCCTTTACTCATGCCGAAGATCTAAAGATGATACTATCGGCGGTGGAAGGAGTTGCGATGCGTACGCCAGAGTTCCGGTTGCGCTTAATAGGTGTGTGTGAATTGCCGTTACCAGAATGGGTCGAGCGGACCGACCCGCCCGACTCTGCGCGCAATTATCCCGAATTTATTCACTTCCTCGCCGAGCAGAGGTCCGACCTCGATTTCGCTATCGCGCCCTTGATGGATTCACCGTTTAACAACCAGAAATCAGATCTAAAAATCTTAGAGCAGGGAGCGTTAGGCCTTCCAGTGCTTGCCTCGGATACACAGGTGTTTTCTAGTTTTGCCTCCGTCGAGGGCGTGTATCTCGTGAAAAACACCCCCTCTGCTTGGCAAGCTGCGCTCGAAGATCGGATCGCAAAAATTGGCAACTGCCACGCGGAGGGTCGCGCATTGCAGAGCTGGATCCACGCGCATCGAGAACTTGAGCCTTCTCTAGGGGCTTTCGATCGATGCGTAGTAGAACTCTTGAACCTAAAATGAAGGTAGCGGACGCAAACTCAAGACCAATGGAAATAATAGTATGGCCACAGCGAGACCTGTAAATCTGCAGCTTCAGCCGAATTCCCAAGTTCGTACAAACAGGAAAACACGATGACTAATTTATCCGCCAACACAGAGAGCCTACCGGATCCAGATGCTGTGAAAATAGCCGTGCTGGGACTAGGATATGTTGGACTTCCACTCGCTTTAGAATTTTCCAAGGTCTTTCCCACCATTGGTTTCGACGTGCACGAAGAGCGCGTTGCGATGCTTTCAAAGAACGTAGATCTCACTAGAGAGGTGACTTCTGAGGAACTGGCTGCGGCAAAGGGTCTACACTTTAGCGCTCGGCTCGACGATATTTCAGATTGTAACGTTTATATTGTCGCTGTTCCGACACCAATTGATATTAATCATCAGCCCGATCTGCTGCCTCTCCTCAAGGTATCAGAAACTATCGGCCACGTGCTTAAGCGAGGCGATGTGGTGATCTATGAATCGACTGTCTACCCGGGCGCCACCGAAGAAGATTGTATCCCCGTCCTTGAAAAACTATCTGGTCTGACGCTTAACCGAGACTTCTATGCGGGCTATAGTCCCGAGCGGATTAACCCTGGAGACAAGTCTAGACCATTGCCTATGATCCTTAAGGTCACCTCTGGATCCACTCCTCAAGCCGCCCGATTTGTCGATGACCTCTATAAGCGCATTATTTCCGCTGGGACCTATTGTGCCTCTTCAATCAAAGTCGCGGAGGCGGCCAAGATAATTGAAAATACCCAACGAGATTTGAATATCGCCTTGATCAATGAATTATCAATTATCTTTTCGCGATTAGGCCTCGACACCAATGAGGTGCTTGATGCCGCCGCGACGAAGTGGAACTTCGTACGCTATACACCCGGCTTGGTGGGGGGGCACTGTATTGGGGTCGATCCTTATTATTTGATGCACCGTGCGACGGCGGCGGGGCACATCCCCGACCTCATCCGCATTGGCCGTGAAATCAACAATGGCATGGCACGAGAAAGCGCAAACCGTCTCGTGCGCGCCATGACAAAAGCGGGTCATCAGATTCTTAATGCCCGCGTTCTAATCCAAGGAGTGACGTTCAAAGAAAATTGTCCTGATATCCGCAACACCAAGGTATTTGAGCTTGCGACAGCGCTTCAAGAATGGGGGATGGAAGTTGATATTTCAGATTCTTGGGCCGATCCAGATGAAGTTGATCATGAGTATGGCATCCGACTGATCCAAGCTCCTAAAGGGACCTATGATGCGTTGATCCTCGCAGTCCCACATAGCAATACTATCTCGGCAGGGAGCGAACCTCTACGTGCACTGTTGAAACAAGGCGGTCTTCTTTTTGATTTAAAAGCAGCCTTCCCCAAGGAGCTGTCAGACCTGCGGCTGTAAACCTTTGACAAAAGGTAACTACGCCATTGACAGCTTACCACAAAGCAGGCCGATGAGGATGAGGCATCCACATCGGCAGTGTCGAAATTTCGTGGCCAGGGCCGGGGGAGGGGGGGAGCTCAAGGATTACCCTTCTAGCAACTCTACCAAGTGCCGCCCGTATGAATTTTTATGGTACCGCATGCCACGCTCGCGCAAAGTCTCCGAGGATATCCAACCCTGAGAATACGCGACCTCGTCCGGACTGCCAGTTTGCAATCCTTGGCGTTTTTCCAAAGTGCGTACGAAGTTGCCCGCATCCAACAGGCTGTCATGAGTGCCGGTGTCGAGCCAAGCATAACCGCGCCCCATTTGCTGCACATTAAGCTCGCCATCGTGAAGATAGCTTTCCAGTAGCGACGTTATTTCCAGTTCGCCTCGCGATGAAGGGCTCACTCCTCTCGCCCGGACAGATGCTGTACCATCAAGAAAATAGAGACCTGTCACCGCATAGTTTGACTGTGGTACCTTAGGTTTTTCGGTGATCCCACGCACTTTCCCGTCAGCGTCAAAGTCAACCACACCATAGCGCTCTGGGTCCGCTACGCGATAACCAAAGACAGTGCCGCCACTGCTATTAAAATTGGCCTCTTCCAACAACTTCGGGAGCCCATGGCCAAAAAAGACATTGTCCCCCAACACCATCGCGCTGGCAGCGCCAGCGAGAAAATCCTCGGCTAGAATATAGGCCTGTGCGAGCCCGTCAGGGCTGGGCTGTTCGATGTAGGTCAGGTTGATACCCCACTGGCTGCCATCGCTCAAAGTACGCTTAAACTGTTCTTGGTCCTGCGGCGTCGTGATTACCGCGATCTCTCGGATTCCCGCCAGCATCAGAACGGAAAGCGGATAATAAATCATGGGCTTATCATAGATTGGCAGAATCTGCTTGGATATCCCCAAGGTAACCGGGTAGAGTCTGGTGCCAGAGCCGCCAGCCAGAATGATACCTTTGCGTGTCTTCATTGTAGATATACCCTTATCTCGACAGTTTATTGGTCCCAAATTGAACCTCGTATCAGTCTTCTCTGTGAGGCTTACTTGTCAGGCTGCCCCCTAAGTCTTTTAGCACTCGATCCAGTCCCACACGCCAATCAGGACGCGCAATACCGAAGCACGCTGTGGTGGTGGAACAATCTAGTTGGGAGTTCAGCGGCCGAACCGCCGGGGTCGGATAGTCCCTTGAAGGTATTCGCGTCACCGCGCAATCTATGTCAGCTTGCTTGAAAATCTCAATAGCAAAGTCGGCCCAGCTGACAGCTGGGGCACCGCTAAAATGATAGGTGCCAGCCTTGCTCGCTTGCTGTCCAAGCTGGTTCGTAATTGTCAAACAAGCGGCTGCAATATCCCCTGCTGCTGTCGGCCCACCGATCTGATCCCCAACAATCGTCAAACTGTCCCGTTCACGACCCAAGCGCAGCATCGTTTTGACAAAATTGTTGCCGTGGGAGGAAAACACCCAAGATGTACGCAGGATAGCAAAGCGCCCGCCTGTTGTCCGGACCGCATCCTCCCCCACCAACTTTGTGCGCCCGTAAGCTCCCAATGGGCCAGGTGCGTCATCAGGTTTCCATGGTGTCTCCCCCTGGCCGTCAAAAACGTAATCTGTTGAGATGGTTAGAAATGGTATGTCTCGCGCGGCACAGACTTGCGCCATTGCCGCGGGGGCGTCGCCATTCACCAACAATGCCTGTGCCTCTTCGTTCTCGGCGTGGTCTACGGCTGTGTACGCGGCGGCGTTGATCACAGCGCTTGGCGCATGAGCCTTTACCGCCTCCATGCAGGCAGACGGATTTGTCAGATCAACCTCGTCGCGCCCAATCGCGACAACATTTGCCTGCTGCCGCAGCTCTGTGGCGACTTGGCCAGTCTTTCCAAATACAAGAATTGTCATAAGGACCTCTCCAAGGCATCATCAATCCAAGCTATTGCCTGAGCCCATGTGATCAGCGGAAATCGCTGTACGCGCTCGCTGTAGTAAGCAAAGCTTTCTCTTCCGACCATGTCAGACAAATCGACAAGGACAGCAGCGCTCTCAGTTACCTGAAGGATGCCACATCCATGATCTATCTGAACAATTTTGAAATCAATGCCTTCAGTAACCATCAGTTCCGGCGCAACCTTCCATACATCCCCGTTCCACCGTCCGCTTATGCGAGGCATATGTTCAAACAGCCAACTAGTGGGCAGCATGTCGTGCAGAGCAATAAACCCGCCGGGTTTCAATGCAGCTATCGAATGTACGATGTCCCGATGAACCTGAGTATATTCGTGAAGCCCATCGATCCAGATGACGTCAAATTTTTTTGTGTTGCTGGCAAAGAATTCATCTGATGTTTGCCGGTGCGTACCCCCGCGAGCGGGGTCAACGCCGGTCTTGTCGGCCAGTGGGATTGAATCAAACAACTGGTTCAAGTCACAGCCAATTTCCAGATAAGCACAATTGGGGATGCGGGCTGTGATATAATTGATCAGCGCTATTCGATTATAGTTGATCGACGACCAATCCCAATTGAACTCTTTTTCGTGGGCGTGGTGGCTGAAATGATCGGTCAATGTCTGGCGCTCTAACTTATTGAGATCGCCCCAATCCTTTGCCAGAAGGGTATCAATATCAGGGTTAGCCTTCATGTCTTTTATCCTTCTAAAGGCTAACAGCACAGCCTATACTTTGCCCAAACGAACACCCACGTCGCTACGATCTAGCAGCTGGCTCCACCAATCTTCGTTGTCCAGATACCAGCGCACAGTCTTCTCTAATCCCTCCTCAACTGTAACAGAAGGGCGCCAGCCCAGTTCCTCGCGGATACGGGTGGGATCAATGGCATAACGCGCATCATGGCCAGGGCGGTCGGTCACAAATTCGATCAAATCTGCATAGGGTTTGTCGGCCGGGCGTAATCTATCAAGGATACTGCACAGCATGTGAACCAATTCCAGGTTAGTGCGCTCGTTCTCCCCACCGATGTTATAGGAACGCCCAAGCACCCCTTTTTCCAAGACCAGTAGCAGCGCATCAGCGTGGTCTTCAACATAAAGCCAGTCCCGCACATTGCCCCCGGTTCCATAGATCGGTAGCGGCTTGCCCGCCAATGCGTTTAGGATCACCACAGGTACCAGTTTTTCTGGAAAATGGAAAACACCATAGTTGTTGGAGCAGTTGGTTAGAACCACTGGTAAGCCATAGGTTTCTGCCCACGCCCGCACCAAGTGGTCGCTGGCAGCCTTGGAGGCTGAATAAGGGCTGCGAGGATCATACGGAGTTTCTTCAGTGAATTTCCCGTCGGACCCAAGCGAGCCGAAGACCTCATCTGTAGAAATATGATGGAAGCGGAAATCTTTAGGTTTTCCTTTGGTCTGCCAGTAGCTGCGCGCTGCTTCCAGCATGTTGTAGGTGCCGGTGATATTAGTTTCGATGAAGTCCCCCGGACCATCAATCGACCGGTCAACATGGGATTCCGCTGCCAGATGCATCACTGCTTGGGGAGCGTGATCAACGAAAACCTTATCCATCGCCGCGCGATCACGGATATCAGCCTTTACGAACGTATAGTTCGGTGCCTCTGCCACGCTGGCGACGTTGTCCAAGCACGCAGCATAAGTCAGGGCGTCGAGGTTAATCACCTCGTGGCCGCGCGCCACAGCAAGCCTCACCACTGCAGAGCCGATAAAGCCTGCCCCGCCGGTAATCAAAATCTTGGTCATTCGGTACCTTCGAACACAAACGGGCTTTCAAAGTTTCGCAGCAGGGGTGCTGCAGCGTCTTTTTCCGATAAGATTGGCGCCTGCGTACCTAACCCCCAATCGATGCCAATGTCGGGATCGTCGAAACGGATCGCGCCATCAGAGTCTGGAGCGTAATAATCAGTGCATTTGTAAATGATTTCGGTGTCCGGTTCACGAGTGACAAAGCCATGTAGAAAGCCTGCAGGTACCAGCAATTGCCGTCCATTCTCGGCGGTCAACTCATAACCAGTCCACTGTCCATAGGTTGGGCTCCCCCGTCGCACATCCACCGCCACGTCAAACAGAGATCCCCGACCACAACGTACCAGCTTAGTTTGGGCGTGGGGAGGCGATTGGAAATGTAATCCCCTAACAGTGCCGACCTCACGGCTCAGCGAGAGGTTGTCTTGTACAAAATCGAAATCAAGCCCCGCCTTGGACATGCGGCCTCGGTTCCAGCTTTCACTGAAAAAGCCTCGGGCATCCCCAAAGCGACGCGGTGTTATTAGCACCACTCCCGGTAGGGTGGTTGGCTCAATTTCCAGCATGTGTGGTTCCTTATCTATCGCCACGCCCTGCCTACTGCAGAAAGCGGTTTTCCCAGAGTCCACTATCAATTGCTTGCGCAGATGTCAGCCCGCTTCGTTAAGACACAAGGGCTGTCGATTGAGCAGATGTGGGATCGCCACGAAGCCACTCGATAGCGTAGCGTTGAATGTCAGCCCATCGCCCAGCTAGGCAGCACACCTATTAATTCTTGTTTATGGGCATAGGTTTGTGATTCATTTCGTCCAAACAACGGGGGGGAGGATGCAAGTGGCGCGATCAGACATGGGCGATCTGGAATGGGAATTCATCAATCCGTCTTGCCTAACAAAACGCGCGGCAAGAAGCGGGTTGATGACCGCCGCGTGATCAACGGCACTTTCTACGTCCTGCGCACCGGCATCCCTTGGGCCGATCTGCCCAGCGACAACGGTCTATAATCGCTTCAACCGGTGGAGCTACGCGGGCCACTGGGACCGGATCATGGACGCCATCGCCGACGACACAGTGATGGTCGACAGGACTAGCGTGCGCGCGCATCATTCCGCCACGACTCTAAAAAAAGACCCGCGCCGCTGTTTAGGTCGCTCACGGGGCGGATTAGGCACGAAAATACATGCGCTTACCAATCAGGGTGGGCTGCCGATCCGATATGAATTGACACCCGGCCAAGCTCAGAT